>ERZ1090880.1252-NODE-1253-length-12773-cov-9.443859_pt1 | contig 12773 bp, 14 predicted proteins | sample MGYA00478471_ERZ1090880 | MGnify/ENA primary metagenome ERZ1090880 (study PRJEB33644, sample SAMEA5815734) | chicken gut metagenome | biome: Chicken; feature: Gastrointestinal Tract; material: Caecum | place: Ireland | collected 2019-01-01 | study: A study of... | reverse complement strand
TTAGATGCCGGCACCACTCGGGAGCGCAATGAGCAGATTGGAGGTCACAGGAAATGAATATCTCAGCCTATCGTGATATGATTTACCTCAGCCGCCCCCTCTCCCGCCACCCGAAAATGAGCGTGGAGAACCGAGCCAAGCTGTTCGCGCCCTTTGCGGCGCTGCGGGGGTTTGACATTGAAATCCTCACTCAGGAGCAGGACCGGCTGCTGGTGCCGCAAGTCACCCTGTCCGCGGACCAGCAGGAAGCCATCCGGCAGACCCTGAACCACCTTCGAAAAGGAGACTGGGTGCAGGTGACCTATTTCCAGCCGGGGAAGGTCCTGGAGGGCCAGCTGCTGGGAGAATACACTTTCCTTGCTGCCACCGTGAAAAAGGTAGACGATGTGGAGCAGCTGCTGGTGCTGGAGGGGGCTTCTATCCCCTTTGGGAACCTCCATCGGATTGTGGCGGAAGGAGGGGAGACGCTGTGAACTCAGCCCGCAGAAAACAATATGTGGAAGTGGTGGCCACCCACTACATCGACGGCAGTGTGCGCCCGCAAAAAATCGTTTTAGCCACCGGTCCGGTGTATGAGATTCAGGACAGCCGGGAGGCCGCCCCGGGCAAGGCCCACACCACGGGGGAGATCGCACGGCGGTAGGCTCACGGATTTTCGGTCTGACTGTCGGCTTCTGTCTGCTGTTATAGGGGATTCCAAAATCGTCAGCCAGTTTCATAGCTGCTTCTTTGCAGGGCAGACCGAAGAGACGGGAAACAAAATCAACTGCATCTCCGTCAGCTTGGCAAGCGAAGCAATGAAAACGCTTATCGACTTTCATACTTGGGTTCTTGTCATTGTGGAACGGGCAGACTGCCATGCCGCTGCGGTTGACCTTGATGCCGTACATCTCAGCCGCCTGTCGGGTGGCAACATTGTTTTTTACTGCTTCAAATACATTCAATAACCATTTCCTCCAAAAGATTTTTAACTTTTCTGTGAATTTTCCGTCTAATAGATTGACTGTGCGTTGCAAAGCGCATATAATATAAGTGCAGTAGCAAGGAAAGGAGTTGACATTCATGGCTACCACCACAAATTTCAGTGTCCGTATGGACAGTGATATTAAGAAACAGTGCGAAGCGATGTACGGTGAGTTGGGCATTAACCTTACCACCGCTATCAATGTGTTTCTTCGCCAGTCGCTCCGTGTCGGCGGTTTTCCTTTTGATGTTCGCATGGAGCAGCCGAACAAGGAAACGATGGCAGCAATGCTGGAAGCAGAACGCATTGCTCGTGATCCGTCTGTAAAACGCTACTCTGATGTAGAAGAAGCGTTGAGGGCATTGAAAGAATGAGCAAACACTTAGACATCGTTTGGACAAATCAATTCAAGAAGGATTACAAGCAGGCAATGAAACGCCATCTGGATATTGACCTTCTTGATGACATCATCCGAAAACTGGCAAGCGGCGAACAGCTTCCAGAGAAAAACAAAGACCATGCTTTGACAGGGAATTGGAATGGGCATCGTGAGTGCCACATTCAACCGGACTGGCTGCTGGTCTATCGGATTGAAAATGACTTGCTCGTGCTGACGCTGGCACGAACCGGAACACACAGTGAATTGAAAGAGGTAAGCTCACAGAGATTTCTGAGGGCTTATCTCTTGAAATAATGCGATCATTTTCGCCAATTTTTTGCAATCTACAGTATCATGTGCTTGCATTTACAACCTGTATTTGGTATAATAAAAATAAATATGTTGTTTTTAGGGATAAGGGGCTGACAAGATATGGCTCTTGAAAATATAATGTCTAACAGACAGACAGCGATAAGAGCCTGCTTTTATAAATATATTTTTGATTTGGAAAAGGCACAGAAATCCATAAGGGTTTCTGTGCCTTTTTTTACTTTTTCCCAATATATGGCTTCTGGGAAAGGAGGCCGTATTTATGGTTGAAATTGCAGTATATCATCACGACAGCCTGCAGCGGAAAAAAGTTTTACAGGATTTTATAAATAGCTTAAAACAGTCACAGGTCTATGGAAAGGTGTACTCCATTCAAAACTTACAGAAATTTTCAGAGAACCTTTTGAACGGGAAATATCAATTTGACATCATTTGTGTTGATACGGCTGAAAAAGAGCAGGCGCAAAAGCTCATGGAACACAATCCTTCCAATCCGGAGTATATTCTTCTGGATACGCCTGCGGAGGAAGTATCAGGATATATGCGGTACAAGCCTGCGGCGTGGATACATTCAGATGGTGGCGGACAGAGAGAGGTAGCCAAAGCATTACAGTCCTGCCTATATCATCTGCACAGAAAACGTGAAGAATGCTTCTGTATCCGTACAAAAGCGAAAAGCGTGCGGATCCCGTACCGGCAAATCCTATATCTGGAAAGCCGTCTTCATCAGGTAATTGTCCATACGGTACGGCCGCAGGATGTGTGTGCCTTTGCCGCCGTTCTGGACGATGTGGTAAAAGTGCTTCCGGAAGAAACATTCTTCCGATGCCATCAAAGTTTCCTCGTAAATATCGACAGCATATACCAGCTTGACCGCACGGGACGGAATCTGATACTGAGCAACGGAGAAACGCTCGGAATCAGCAAGCGGTATTATAAAGACGTTAACCGCATTTTCCCATGGGAAGCCACAATATAAGAGCAAAATTTACAGGATAAGACCAAATCTGCAGTTTGGCCGTCCAATACGGCAAAAGGGGTGGCAGCCTGTCCCTGTAACGATATAATGGAGACAAGCTAATGATACTGAAAAGGAGGAAACGGATCATGAATGATTTTATGGATTTTTTGGGGAACTTAGACGGCGAGGATCCCACCATATCCCAGGGAGCGGACAGCCTGACCACAGGAACGGATTATAACGGCGATGGAATTACAGATGGGGAAGCGTTATACGAAGACCTGAACGGAGACGGCGTGTTCGATACCATTACCGCGTCGGTAGACACAGATGGGGACGGCGTTGTGGATTTTGTCTCTGTGTATCAGGACACAAACGGCGATGGGTTTACCGATTATTCCGCCGCCCTTATGGATGTTGATACAAACGGGGATGGAATCGCGGACAGTGTGTTTTTTGGCGAAGACGCCAACGGCGATACTGTTTTTGAAACAACACAGATCATGGACGCGGAGGAATGGGCCATGTTTACCGGAAGCCCGGACAGCGGATATGTCCCGGTAGACGAAGGCGGAGGCTTTGACGCGGGATATGAGCAGTTTAATCCCGCGGAAACCGATATGTCCCAGGTAGTGGGAACACCTGCTGTGGACGAGCAATGCTGGGACTATCAGGGAGAAAGCGGCCCCTGCGCGATTTATGCGCAGGTGATGGCGTATGAAGGCATGACCGGCCAGGATATTGACCCTGAGCAGATGATAGACGTCGCCACAGAGCAGGGCTGGTACGATGGAAGCGGGACTACCATGGAGGATATGGATAAGATTCTGAATTATCTCGGCGCTGATACGGAGAAAGACTTTGGCGGGGATATAGAGGACCTTCATAACTGTCTTGAAAACGGGGGAAGAGTCGTCGTGGCAGTGGACGGGAATGAAATCTGGTACGGGAATACGGAGACCTATGCGCCGAACGATCCGAACCACGCGGTAGAAGTTATCGGGATCGATTATTCCGGTTCGGAGCCAATGGTTATTATCAATGATTCCGGTACGATGGACGGACATGCGATCACAGTACCGGCCTCCCAGTTTATGGACGCATGGGAAGACAGCGGCTGCTATTATGTGGAAGCATACGCTTAATCCGGAAAGGAAGCGGAATATCGAAAATAAAAGAGCAGGAGGATAAAACAATGCTTTCAATACAGGAATTTTTAAAGAAAATCAATACGGGCAGCGCCGTCCGTGAAAATATCCCGATGGGGTTGGGAATGGGATTTCCTGTGCTCAATATTACAGGGGACCGGCTTCTGGTTTCCGTCTTTTACTACCGATCCGTGCTGCGGCCGAATGACCAGACTTTGCTGATGCCCCCGGAATATAAGCTCACGTTGGACTATCCGAGTGGCAAAATGACCTCGTTTGAAAACCTTCGGCTGGATTCCCGGTATGCAAAGGTGAATTTTGATAAGCCGGTGGGGACATTCCGCCATGAAGCAATCAAGCATTTGGACCGGGATGGATACAAAAAAGCAAAAGAGGCTTTATATGAAGCTCTGAACCGCTTAATCGCATTTTTAGGGGATGAGGGCGAGTTTACGAAAGAGGATGAGGAAAAGCTGTCGGGACTGTATACCATGATGACCGAACCGCCCCTGCATCCGTTTTATAAATCCCTTTCGCCGCAGTTCTTTGAACGGTATATCGAGCAATAAGGAGGCGGGATTTATGTTTCTCAAAAATAAAAATTTTTTTGACGACCCGGCTCCTCTGAAAGAGCGTACGGAGAAAACGGACGTTCAGGAGGAAAACGAATCCTCTGGAAAAGAGCAGAAGGATTGGGAGGACGTAAATCTCAGCTTCTATGACGAAGCTTTTATGGCGCGGCTTCAGAAGCTGGAAGGGTATTGCCGTGAGGCCGGCAGGAAGGACTTGCTGGAGCAGCTGGCTTCCATCAGAGCGTACTTGGCGTCGGAAAAATTCAGTGTGGCGGTAGTCGGTGAATTTAACCGGGGAAAAAGCACCCTGGTCAACCGGCTGATCGGTCGGGATATTATCCCGACCAGCGATATCCCGACAACCTCCCTTCCGATTTACGTGTCGGGCGGAGAGCAGGAAAGCATCACTTTAAAAACAGTACACGGGCAGAAACAGTACCCGGTCGCGGAAAAGAGCTGGGAAGCCATTGAAGAAGAGAAGAAAAAACTCAGGGAGACTAAAGGCGCGATCCTTTTAAAGCGGAACTGCGGTCTTTTGATGGAGAACGATCTGGAGTTGGTTGATACGCCCGGCGTAAATTCGCAAATCCGCGGGGATCTCAGCATGGCGGAGCAGGCGCTGAGCGGATGCGACTGCGCCATCCTGCCAATGGCCGCTATAGCGGCGTTCAGCGAATCGGAAAAGCTGTTTCTTCAGGAGCGGATCCTGATGAAAAAAGTCCCGCGCATTATGGTTGTTTTGACAAAGCTTGACCTTGTGGAAGAAAAACAGCGGTTAAGCGTTGTGGAATCTGTGCAGAGAAAACTGGAAGCTATGGAAGCAGAGATCCCGCTTTACCTGTCCGCAGAGAACATGGCGGAGGGCTGGGAAGATCGGTCCGGGACAGAGGCGATCCGGAAGCAGATCCTTGCATGGCTGCATGAATCCTCCCATATCCAGCTGAAAAAAGAGAGGGCCAGCCAGGAAATGAAGGCTGTTTCCTCAGACTTGGCAGCCGTCTATCAGTGCCAGCTAAATATTATCGAGGAAAAGGAAGAAAAGCGGAAGGAAACAGCGGAACAGAGCAAACAGAAGCTGCTCCGCAGCGCGCAGATTCAGTGGGATGCCTTGGAAATAGATATGTTAAACCGCTGCAATCAGAATTTTGAGTGGATCCGCAGCATGACGGAGGAACGGCAGCAGGACATCATAGAAAAACTGACATTAGAGCTTTCTCATGTGACCAATCCAAAAGATTGGTGGGAGAAGGACTACCCATACCGGATCAAGATGGAAATGATCTCCTTGGGAAATATTCTGGAAAACAACCTTCAGGGCTTTTATACCCGTGACGTCAACTGGCTGAACCATCTCCTTGAAGGGAAATACGGTTCCGCTATTCCGCCGCAGAACCAGCGGATTGCGGAGAAGGGCGTTTTCCGTGCGCCGATGGTTCAGCAAGCGGTTGAACTGGAGGATATGAAACGTTCCCGGCTGATTTCCCGCGTGGGGACGGGCGTCGCTACAGTCGGAGGATACCTGGTAGGCGGGCTTATCGGGCTGTCGCCCATCGGGATGGCCGTAGGCATTGGCGGAGGTATTATTTCCGAGGTCTTTATGAATAAGCGCGTGGAATCGCAGAAACGGGAGCTTACGAGGATTATCCGCGAAGAACTGCCGGGCGTTTTCAGCGGCAGTATTGAAACGGTTGAGAGGAATATCCGGGAGGTTTATATCTCAACGATCCGCACAATGAAGCGAACCTGTTCGGATTGGGTAAAGGTAAAATGCGACGCCATCGACGCGGCGCAAAAACAGGCGGATGATCCGAAGCGTGAGGAAGCCATCCGCCAAAAGCTTGCCGAACTGAGAGGGATCGGCATATAGCATCAGCAGGTGATATCGGAGTAGGAGGAAAATACAATGACGAACGATCAGCTCAAAGAATATGCGGCAAGGCAGAAGCGTCTGACCGGCATCATCCAGGAAGCGTCCGGTCTGGTACAGAAATTGGATATGGAGCACTGTGCGCAAGTATTGCAGCAGCTGCGGCAGAAGATTTCATCGGATACATTCAAGATCATGGTGATGGGAAATTTCAAAAACGGTAAGAGCACGTTTATCAACGCGCTTCTTGGGCAGGAGATCCTGCCGGCCTATGCCGTGCCGACAACCGCGATTATCAATGAAATCAAATATGGCGAAAAGCCGAAAGCGGTCCTGCATTTTCTGAACCCGCTGCCGGAAAAGATGTATGATGGGATTCCGGAAAAGGCGCTTACCCATATGCGGCGGTTCCAAATGAAGGACGTCCCGCCGATTGAGATGCCTGTGGATGAAATCGAGGATTATGTGGTTATTCCGATGGGTATGGAACATAAAGAGGCGATTAAGCAAAGCCCCTTTGAAAAGGTGGAACTGTTCTGGCCGCTGGATCTGCTCAAGGACGGTGTGGAGATTGTGGATTCCCCGGGCCTGAATGAAAATCCGGTGCGCACCCAGGTAACCATGGAATACCTGAGCAAAGCGGACGCTATCATTTTTGTGTTCAGCGCTTTGGCGATGGGTTCTGCGGGAGAGATTGCATACATAGACGATACGCTGCGGAAAAACGGGTTTGGAGAGCAGAGCCTGTTCTGCGTGGTAAACCGGTTCGACCAGCTGACCAGCGAGCGGGAACAGCAGCGTCTGCGCAAATTCTCGGACAACCTTTTGGCGCCTTATACCAAGCACGTATATTATACTTCAGCCTATAAGGGGCTTGTGGGTCAGCTTCAAAACAATCCGGCAATGCTGGATGAATCCAAAATCCCGGCGGTGGAAACAGCTTTGGCGGATTATCTGGCCAATGAGCGCGGGAAGATCAAGCTGGCGACGCCGGCACGGGAACTGATCCGCGTTATTCGGCAGGACGCGCTGGAAACGACAATTCCCCAGCGGCGAAACGCGCTGTCCACAGATTTGGATGTGCTGAAGCAGCGGTACAGCCAGGCGCAGCCGGAAATCGAAAAGCTCAGGCAGCAAAAGGATTTGATTACCAGCCGGACGGAAGCCTTTATTGCAAACCTGCTTCCGGATATCCGGCGGAGCGCTGTCAATTACTTCAATAACCTCCCGGGGCAAATCCGCGTATGGGTTGAAGAATATGAACCGGAGACAAAGGTTTCGGCGCTTCATCCAAAGCGGGATGCGGAAGCGTTGTCGGACGAGCTTGTGAATTTTATACAGAATAAAATAGACGGTGAAACCAGGGAATGGCTGTCCGGGCCGTTTACCAATCTGGTCAATGATAAAGTAGAATCCTTGAAGGATTCTCTGGAAGGCCGTTTGGAGGAATTCTTTGTTTCTCTGGATCAGGTCAAGGTGAGCGTAACGGGGTCTCACAATATCGATACAGAAGATATCCCGGTTTGGAAGCGCGTTGTAGCCGCCGGCGGCGGACTGCTGATCGGAGATGTCGGCGTTGCAGCCCTGGGTGCTACGACAGGGCTTTCTTCAGAATTTGCGAAGGGCATTGCCTTACAGCTTGGCGCTTATATCGGTCTGGCAATACTGGGCTTCCTGAACCCGGTCACGATTATTGCTGTGATTGCGGCTTCCGTCATCAGGGGCGGGCTCAAGGTATCCGAAAAGGCTGTGAAGAATGCCAAGGAACAGGTGGCGGCAACGTTCTGCGAAGAAATCAGCGGCAAAAGCATGCAGCTGGTCGATACCGTTGTCAGCGGGGCGACAGAGAATTTTGATAAAATCAAGGATATTATTTCCAACTCAATGGACGTGGAAATCGGAGAAATGCAGAAACAGTTGGAAGGCATTATCCGCGATATGGAACAAGGCAAAGAGGTTGTGAAACAGAAGTCAGCGCAGTTGTCTGAATATGAAAAGCAGCTGAAGGGAACTGCGGAGAATCTCGATACCTTTATTTTTGAACTGTTGAAATAGCAGTTTGGAGCGGTTGAAAACATCCGCTTCCTCCCAAGCGTTTTTTACTGAAGAATAGTTCCTATTCAAAGTGTTTTTCAAGAGTCGGGGAAAATGATTGTTTTGCACTGGCATATCTGGAATATATCGGGGATTCCTGCCTTTGGAAGGAATTGACGTTTATAGAATCCGGGAGTGTCAGCGGAGCCTCAAATAGTGGAAATAATTGATGAGAAGCTATCTCAGGAGAAAATTGAATCGGGTGATTACCAGTTTGAATGATACGCTTGAGAATATGCCGAATCAGCAGGAGAGAAAACGAAAATGAAAGCACGTATATGTACAACAGAGAGCACAACGCCTGTATCCCTTGATTTCAGGACACAGCAGATAATCCAGCTGGCGGATATTGACGGGCATATCCGGTTTATACAGGCCTTGATGGGAAAATATAGTTTCCCATCCGAACAAAAAGCACAGCTTCAAACGGAGTTGAAGAAGATCCAGGACCGTCAGAACGAAAAAGCGTTGAATATGGCGGTAATCGGCGAATTTTCTTCCGGAAAGAGCAGCTTTATCAATGCCCTTCTGCGGGAAAACCTGCTGGAAGCAGACGCGATACAGGGGACGACGGTAGCCTCTACCCTGATTGGCTACAGCCCGGAAAGAATGTTCTGCACCTATGGAAGGGGCGGAAAAGGCAAGCAGACGAGAAGCGTTGAAAACGCAGCGGCACTGGCGAAACTTCTTGCAGCATATACCTCCGGTAATCGGAAGGATGAAAATGCGCAGCACCTGGAGGTGGGATACCCATCTGATTTTTTGCAGCAGGGTATCCGCATTATCGATACCCCGGGAACCAATTCGCTGGAGCAGTGGCACGAGGACGTCACAAAAGAAGCAATCCGGGAACAGGCGGACGCCTGTATTATCCTTACCAGCGCTGAAAAGCCGTTCCCGGAAAGCTTCTGCCGTTTTTTGGAGGATAACCTTGAAGACGTTTTGCAAACCTGTGTTTTTGTAGTGACAAAGATCGACTTGGTTCCGCCGAAGCAGCAGGCCAGACAGCTGGAGTATATCCGAAAAGTCCTGAAAGAGAAGCTGTCTGTTCACGATCCGTTGGTATTACCCTATTCCGCCCTGCTGGTCATAAATGGAACCGGAACAGAATATATTGAGGGAAATCGTGAAACAGAGGAAAGAATCCTGAAATTTTTGCAGGAGCAGAGAATCCGGATCCAGCTGCAGCGGTGCATGGCCTTGTCAGAAAACGCAATGGGACGCCTGAAAGAAAGCATGGAGCAGGTATCCTCGCAGCAGGAGCAGCGGCACCTTCAGCTTATGCAGGCCGTTACAACGGACCTGCAGGGCTTTGTCATGAGAAAAAAGTCGGAAATCAGCTTATCCTATCAGGAAAACACAAACGAGAAAGTAAAGGCGATTGGAGAAAACGTTGCCGTCTGGATTCGGGATAAAAAGAGAGAAGTATATGAAGCGTTTCAAAAACCGGCAACGGAAAGCGGCATACGGGATTTTTTACAGACAAAGCTGAATCCTTTGCTGGAGGAAAAGAAATCGGAAATTTTGAAAAATGCCGGCATATCCGCAGAGAGCTCCTCGAAGTATTTGAGTGAGATACAGTCAATAGCGGAAGGGCATTGCAGACGTTTTGAAGCGGATTTTAAGAGAGAATACCGGCAGCTGGAACTGCTTGCGCATGATCTGGTGCAGGAGGTGGATAAAAGCGTCCGCCTGGATGATTCCTTGATGACAAATATACAGGCTAACATTGCCATCCGTCAAAAGGTTGAGGCCAACGTCAAACAGGAAAACCGTGGCTTTCTGGGATATGCGGGCGCGGGAGCGGCAGCCGGGGCCGCGATCGGTTCAGTTGTCCCGATTATTGGAACAACAGCGGGAGCTGTTATTGGCGCCGTTGCCGGCTTTATGCGGTTTAGCAAAAAATCAGACGATTCATCCAGAGGGACGGCTTTCCGCAATCAGGTGGCCGGAGATGTCAACGCGGTGGTAGAGCAGTATTTCAGAAGCTTGAAAGATAGTGTGCTGCAGTTTTTTTATCAAAATGCAGCAAATTGCTGGATGCAGGTCGAGCGTGTTATGGATCAGTATCTCACGCAGTATACTGGTATAGTTCATGAAATGAGAAAACGCGATCAGCATGCGCAGGAAGAGGCCGCATTAAAAATCCGGGCCATTCAGGGCGATATCAGCTTAACGCAGCAGCAGCTTGAACAAATAAAGTCAGTAAGATACAAAATCAGTCAGCTGTAAGTAAGAGAGGAGTAAAGCAGTGATGGATACAATCCGGGAATTTGATTCCGTATGGAAAAAGTTTATGGTGATGTGCCGGGCAAAGCTGATGGAAAAAAGCAAACAATGCGCATTAAGCGGTGCTGCGGCGGAGATGTCGGTTCAAGATGCGGCCTCCATGTGGTTCGATCCATACAACGCATGCGGCCAGTGGCTGAAACAGCTGGAAAAGGAAGAACCGCAGACGGCTGAGAAAGTCAAAACGATTTTACAGGAAATCAAGCTGGAGGAAATCCCAGAGAAAAAAGGTTTCCCGGAACTTGGCGTTATCGGGATTGCGGCAGGAGGAGCGGCGGCCGGCGCCGGTGTCGGGGCGTGGATTCTCCACTTAGGGACATGGGGAACCCTCCTGTCAGCGGCAATTCCAGCGGTGGCTTTGTACCCGGCGATGAAAGGATATCAGAAAAGCGAAAGGGAAAAGGCGGAAAGAGAAGGGATTACAAAATATCTGGAACAGCTTTCCCTTGTCCGGGAGGAAATTGACGGGGTATTGAACTGTTCTGCCTGCTAAATTTATAACCCTGCATAAGACAAAAACGGCCTGGTCTGCCTTTTGAAAGCTGCGAACCGGGCCGTTCTTAAAAACTTATTTTTGAAGTCAGAGCGGAAAGAAAGGGAAAATTATGATTGATGTTAAAATTTCAGTGAACAATGTTGATTATGAAGCTGCTTTGGATACACTGCTTCCAGTGCTGCTGGAGCATTTGTCAAAAAAATCTGAGAACGCTTTTTTGGCTTCCGTCTTGTCGAAGACCAAAGGTGTTTCGTCAATAGCGGCAAAAGCGGCTTTAAAAGCGCTTCCGCAGGATACGAGGGATGAGCTTGCCGTGGCGTGCTTAAACCATTATAAGGAGGATATTCAGCGTCTGCTTACCGAAGCGTCGAAACAAAAGGGGATTGCGCTGCAAATTGAAGGGATTGATATCGCTGTGGCACAGAATTCTGAAGCTGGTCAATAACAGAGCGCCAAAAAAGCGGTTTTGAAGGTGAAAAATGCAGACGAGAGTTATTTTTGAGAATGATATGATAAAATGGCGATAGGTCGGTTAAGGCAATACAAAGGAGGATGTGAAATGGAACGTACAGTTTATAATGCGGACAAAATGTATACATATATCCGCGGATATGCATCGGGGGTTGGTATGATCCAGACGCTTAAGGCACTTTCTTTTGCCAGGGAAAAGCATAATGGACAGAAACGTAAAAATGGCGATCCGTATATTGTGCATCCTCTTACTATGGCTTGTAATGCGTTGAGTATGGGAATTCGAGATGACAATACCATAGCAACAATTCTTCTGCATGATGTTTGTGAAGATTGCGGTGTGGCTTTAGAAGAACTTCCGATAAACGATATTGTCCGCAGGGGCGTTCAGCTAATGACTTTCGAAGTTTTGCCAGGAGAAACAAAAGATATTGCCAAGATCAGATATTATAATATGCTCATTCAGAGTAAGGAAGCTGTGATTACCAAGTTTATCGACCGGTGCCATAATGTTTCAAGTATGGCAGGTACTTTTTCTGTTGAAAAGCTCAAGTCTTATATAAAAGAGACAAGAACTTATGTACTCCCACTGTTGAGACAAGCTAAGGATCATTATCCAGAGGAATCAGACAGGCTGTTTATGCTGAAATATCATATCACAAGTGTGGTTGATGCAATCGATTTGACAATGCAGGCATACGAAAGCAGAAATGAAGATATAGAATTAAATAGCGCTTTTAGATGTATGTATGAATAGATATGCGGAGGATTAACTATGTTTAACAAATCTATTGAACGCGATTTCGGTAAGGGCTTTCTCTTTTCAATGGAGACTTTAAACGTGACAGAGGAAGATCTGGAGAAATATCAAAGCGGCACCCCCCTTGACGCGGACAAATTCAAAGACTGCAATGTGAGGTTTTTTACCGATGGTTATTATCCGAGGGTTGTTCGGCTCTCTAAGGATATTCCGACTTTTGATTCAGGAGATCGGGAATATGATTCATGGCATGACTTGTATTTAGTACAAGAGCAAAGCGGAAATATTCATGCTGTTTATTGCACCGGTGGTTATCGCATTGCAACAATTCAAGGATACGCCAAAGTGCATCAATTACCAAACATATTAAAGAAATATTTTTTCTAATTAATGTCTACTGAACAAACGCCAGTTTTCTTTGCAGCACCCAAGTATCCAGCAA
>ERZ1090880.1245-NODE-1246-length-12839-cov-9.598248_pt1 | contig 12839 bp, 7 predicted proteins | sample MGYA00478471_ERZ1090880 | MGnify/ENA primary metagenome ERZ1090880 (study PRJEB33644, sample SAMEA5815734) | chicken gut metagenome | biome: Chicken; feature: Gastrointestinal Tract; material: Caecum | place: Ireland | collected 2019-01-01 | study: A study of the... | reverse complement strand
CCGCGAGCTGACGGGAGAGCGTGGGCTGCGTGATATAGAGCGCCTCGGCGGCGCGCGCAGGATCGGTCGGCGTTCGTTTACAGCTTGTACTTCGCCGTAAGGCGCAGGACAGAGGCAAGACAATCGTTGAAGGTGCGCGCCTCGTCCTCGGTGAGCGCGCGCCCCTTCAGCCCCGAGACGGTGCGCGCGAGCACGTCCGTTTCCAGCCGGTCGGTCGGCGTGAGCTTTTCCTTTTGCAGCTTTTCGAGAAGGCGCAGGGCATAGGAGGGCTCGGGCGCCGCCTCCTCGGCGGGCGACTCCTCGAAGCAGCACACCTTTGCGGGCTGCGGCGCGGGGCGGTCTGGCGTTTCGGTAAGTTTTTCGCGGAAACGCTCGTAGATGCGTTCCGCACGGTCAGTTCGCTTTCCGCGGGAGGTCTTCTGCCTGCGTTGCAGGCACGGGAAAAAGAAGAGCAGGCGCAAAAGCGCGGCGAGCGCAGCGAAGAGAGCGAGGAAGAAGAAGGCGCCGCCGGGCGACGTCATGCAGAACAGCAGCGCGGTCGCCGCTGCGCCAAGCACGGCGGCGACGTACCTGTACGCCTTTCGTCCGCCGAACAGCGTGAAGAGCACGGCGGCAAGCACGAGCAGCGCGGGCGCGAGCACGAGCGGCACCCATGCGGGCGTATGCCCCAGCGCCTCCATCAGTTTTTCGAAACTTTCCATAGTTACCTCCCTTCGAGGATATCCACTTTCCGCCGTCGGTTTTCGGCGGATCGTGCGCGGAAAGCGCGAAATGCGTCACATTGCGATCTCGCGGCAGCGCGCGATGTTGACGATGCGCGCGCGGATCGTGCGCTCGTCCACCCGCATCACGCGGGCGACCGCCTTTTTATAGAGCGCGATCTGCACGGCGTACTTTTCTCTGAGCGCGTCGTCGGAGAGCGCGGAATACTTATAGTCGATGACGATATAGCCCGCCTCGTCCGCGCACAGCAGGTCGATCGCGCCCTGAAAGACGATCTCGTCCGCCGTATCGGCGAGCCCCGTTTCGTCCGCCTGCAGAGAGACGAGGAAGGTCTGTTCGCGGCGGACGGGCTTGCCCGCAAGCGCCGCAAGGCAGGGAAGGGCAAGGATGCGCCCGAGCTGACCGTCGTCGAGCAGGGCGAGCGTTTCGGGCGGGAGCGCCCCTTCGCGCGCCATGCGCGCGCGCTCTTCCGCGCCGCCGCGCCCGAATTCGACGTACTGCAAAAAGGCATGGTAGGCGATGCCCGCCTCGCGCGAGGTGGATACGTCTTCTTCGGGGACAAGCCCGGACGCGGGCGCGCCGTCCGGCTCCGTTTCGCGGACATGGGTATGCCCTTTTTCGCCGAGAAGCGCCGTGGCGGAGCTCTTGACGGGGAGCGCGACGCTCGCGGCGAAGGCGTACGGACGGCGGTAGACGGCAAGGATGCGCTCCGTTTTTTCCGCGTCGGGCTGCCACACGAGCGCGCGGCGGCACGCAGGCGCGCGGGAACTCTCCGCCGCGGGCGCGAAGTAATCGGCGAGCGCGGCGAAATCGAAAAAGTCGGCAATGCTGGTCGCAAACGCGGGCGAGAGCGCGGAGGACGAGCCCTCTTTGAAGAGGACGTGCAGGCGGAAACGGGCGCGCGTCATGCCGACGTAGAGAAGGTTCCGCTCCTGTTTGCGCTCCTCTTCGAGCGTGGCGCGGGCGGCGGCGCGGCGAAGCACGGTGCCGTAGACGAGCTTGTTTTTCACATCGTACGACCTGGGCGCGGCGAGACAGCGTTCGGTAAAGAGCACCTCGTCGCGCTCCTCGCCGCCGCGGAACCTCACGTCCGTCCCCGCGAGGATGACGACGGGATACTCCAGCCCCTTGGAGGCGTGCATGGTGACGACGCGCACCGCGCCCTCGCCGCCGCTCTCGGAGAACCCGAGGCGGAACCCCGTCGCGCGGAGGCGTGCAAGGAAGGTATGCACATCCGTTTCGGCGCCCTCCGCCGCAAGACGGCGCACGCGGGCAAGGCGGCTCGCGCCCCCCTCTTTGGCGGCGATCTGCGCCTCCAGCCCGAGCGCGAGCAGCTCGCCCATGACCTCTTCCGCCGTGCGGATGCGGCTGTGCGCGCGGAGCTTTTCGGCGAGCATGAAAAAGTCTTTGCCCTTGCGGGAGATCCCGTCGTCCTCCGCGGAAAGATAGGCGCGGAACACCTCGCGGAAGGGACGCGCCCCGGCGCCCGCAAAGCGCGCGCGGACGGCGGCAAGCTCCGCCTCCGTAAACCCGCCCGCAGCCGAGAGGAGCGCCGTGACGAACGGAATATCCTGCTCGGGATTATCGAGATAGAAGAGCCAGTCGAGCACGAGCCGCGCCTCGAAAAATTCGCAGATATTGACTTCCGCCGCCGTGGAGACGGGGATCCCGCGGTCGGCGAGCGCATACACGATCTTTTCCGCCTCGCCCGCCCTTCTGCGGGTGAGGACGGCGATGTCGCCGAAGGCAACGGGCTTTTCGCGCTTTGCCTCGTCCTTTTCGTCCGCGTCGTACCACGTTCCGCCGCCCAGCTCCTCTTCGACGAGATCCGCGACGCGTTCGGCGAGAGCGTCGCGGCGGATACGCCCCGTGTGCTCGAGCACGGAATACACCTCTTCGGGCGCCTCCTTTTCGCGTTTTTCCTTGGCGATGATATGGAACTTCACTTCGCCCGCGTGCGCGCCGTAACGCTCCCCGCCCTGCATTGGCACGTACCCCGGCAGAACGGCGGAAAAGACGCGGTTGACCGCCTCCAGCACGGCGGGCGCGGAACGGAAGTTGGAGGAGAGCCGCAGCGAGACGGGGAGCGTGCGCTCCTTCTCTTCAAAAAACTGCGAATTGCTCCCGCGGAACCCGTAGATCGCCTGTTTCGCATCCCCCACGAAGAACACTTCGTCGCCGCCGAGCGCCGTAAGAAGCCTGTCCTGCACGGGGTTTACATCCTGATATTCATCGACGAACACGGCGGAGTACCTCGCGCGGAGCTCGGCGCGGATGTGCGCGGAGAGCGCGCGGCTCTCCTCTTCGCTCTTTCCGGCAAGTCCGCGCCCCTCCAGGAGAGCGAGCGCAAACTGTTCGAGATCGTTATAGTCGAGCACGCCCGCCTCGCGTTTTTCGGCGGCATATACTTCGTCGTAGGCGAGCACGAGCTGCCCGAGCGCCGCGGCACGGGCGTTTGCGTCGAGATAGCGCGCATGTTCCTCCTCGGCGGAGGCGTACCCCGCGAGCTCGTCGGCGACGCCCCTGATCTCCTTGCGCGCGCCGGAGAGATAACCGAGCGCGGCGCGTTCCTCCGCCGTTGCGTTGCGTTTGACGGGCGTGCGGGCAAAGGGCGGGAGCGCCTCCGCCGCCGCCTTCATGCCGAACAGCCCGTCTGCGCCGGAGAGCGCATCGCACGCCCCGACGAGCGCCTCCGCCGCCGAAACCGCCTTTTCACCCAGCGCGGCGTACTGCCCGGCGCGCGACGCGAGCCCCTCCCGCACGACGGCGAGCCTTGCCGCATAGCCCGAAAAGAGGGAGGCGCAGACCTCCGCAAAGGCGTCCGTGCCGCCCATGGCGGCGAGTTTTTCCCTGTAATCGGCGAGTCCGCGCGCCTTGGCATGGATCTCGCGGACGACGGCTTTGAGCGCGTCGTCCTTCTTTTTGCGGAAATAGACGGAGAGCAGCCCCTTAAACGCCTCGCTCCCCTCTTCGTACATCTCTTCAAACACCTGATCCATCGCGCGGGAGGCAAGCTCCATGCACGCGGCGTCGTCCTGCCCGACCACGCGGAAGGCGGGATCCACCCCCGCGGCATAAAAATAGGTGCGCACGAGCCGCGCGCAGAAGGCGTGGATGGTGCTGATCTCGGCGAGCGGAAGATCGGCGAGCTGGGCTTTGAGCCGCTCGCGCGCAGCGCCCTCCGCGTTGCCGATGCCGTCGAGCAGCGCCTTCCGCAGCCGGTCGCGCATCTGCGCCGCCGCCTTGTTGGTGAAGGTGACGGCGAGGATGTTCCTGACGTCCGTCCCGCTCAGCACGAGGGAGACGAGGCGCTCGATCATGACGAACGTTTTGCCGCTCCCCGCCGACGCCGAGACGATGACGTTGCCGCGCGCCTCCACGGCGCGCGCCTGTTCCTGCGTCAGACAAACGCTCACGTTCTCCCTCCTTTGCCGCGCGCGACGGCGGCGATCTCTTCACACGTTATGCTCCCCTCTTTGCGCGGCTCGCCCACAAACCCGCAGGCGCCGCGGAACGCGCAGTAATCGCACGCGCCCTCGTAGGGGGAAGGGCGGACGTTGCCCGCCGCCATCTCCTCTTCCGCCCGCGCGGCGACGAGCCGCGCATACGCGAGAAAATCGGCGAAGTCCTCTCCGTCCATGCCGCGGCGGGAATTGCTCTCGAAAAATTCGCTCTCCTCCGCGGAGGCAGTATCCATGAGCGCGCGCACGGCGCCGTCGCGGTTGAAAAACCCCTGCATACGGAACTTTTTATCCTCCTCCGCGGTGAACTTATCCTCGGCGGGGAAATAGAACGCCCCCGCGGGGCGCTTCCCCTCCGCCGCAGCCGTAAGATAGAGCTCGAGCTGCAGGCTCCTGCCCGTGTAATACGCGACGGGCGCGGGATCGAAATGCCCCGTTTTATAGTCGATGACGCGCACATAATCCTCTGCCTCGTCGATGCGGTCGATCCGCCCGCGCATGCGGAGCGTGGGGATGGAGACGCCGCCCTCCCCCGCCCGCACGCGGAAGGCGGAGCCCCTGATCTGACGGTATGCCGCAGCCGCCACCTCGGCGCACTCCATTTTCAGCCGTTCCGCGGCGTATGCCCCCGACTTGGTATCGGCAAACGCGGCGTAGCGCGGCGTTCCGAGCAATTTTCCCGCCACCATGTCCGCGGCGGCGCGGCACTCCGCCTCCGATCGCATGTCGTTGAACATGGTCGCCATTTCGTCGAGCACGGCGTGCACGAAGTCGCCCGTATCGCGCGCGAGCACGGGGCGCTCCTCGCGCTCTTTGAGGCGCAGAACGTTTTTGAGAAAGCCCGCGTACGGGCAGGCAAAATAACTTTCGAGAAGGGTGGGCGAGACGTCGCCCGCAAAATACAGCGCACCCGCTGCGGGAACGGTCTCCTTTTCCCCGCCCGACAAGAGCGCATCGGCAAGCTCCCCCTCGCCGCGCGCCTTCAGCGCGGCATACACGGAGGCAAAGGAGGAGGCGTCGTCCGAGCGTCCCTCCTCGAAGGCGCTCCTGCGGGCGAGCAGCCCCAGAAGCGCCGGCGTGCGCTCGCTGCAATCGTACGGGAACAGCCCGGGAAGGCGGCGCGGCGTGAAGATGCGGGTGAGATAGCCGAGGAGCTCGCTCGCAGCCGTCTCTTCGCCCAGCCGCCGCAGCGGACGGCTCGCGTACAGCGCCCCCGAAAAGGCGCATATATTGAGGGCGAGCGCCTCGCGCGCACGCGCATTGACGACGGCGATGGCGGGCTCGATCTCCACTCTGAGCGAGGCGAGCCGCCCGATCTCGCCGTCCGTGATGACGGCGGTATCCGCCGCGACCGCGGGGAGCGCGTCCGTCAGCCCCGTTGCAAAGAGCACCCTTGCGCGCACGAAACGGCTCGCCGTTGCGTCGCCCACGAACACGGCGTCCGCCGAGGCGGGGATCATGGCGGTCTTGAGCGCGCCCGTTCCGCTCACGAAGAGCGCGGCGAATTCGCGCGCGGAGAAGGTGCGCCCGCCCGCGACCGTCTCCGTCTCGGCGAGGATATTTTCCAGCGGGTCGAGCGAAAGGAAGCGTTTTTCCGCGCCCTCGAACGACTCCGCGAGCGCCGCGCAGACCTCCTCCGCGCCGACGCACTTTGCCAGCGCGCGCACGCCCTTCGCGTACGCGCTTCCCCTGCCCGTGCGCGGAAAACAGGCGAGCGCTGCGAGCAATTTTTCGCGGCAGGCGCAAAGTTCCGCGTAGTTTCCCTCGAACCCCTGCGCGTCCGTCCGGATCTCGCGCTTCGCGCCGCCGCGGTAATTGGCAAACTTCAGAAGATAGTTGCGGTACGTATCGCTCCCGGCAAAACAGACGTTCGAGAGGACCGCGTCCGCAGAGGCGGGGAGGCACCCGTCCGCGACGGCGGCGAGCACATCGGCGACGAGCACGCAGAAGGGATGGCGGGAATAGGCGCGCCTGATATCCGCCGTATACGGGATGTTGTACGCCGCGAACGCCTTGCCGATCGCGGAGAAGCCCGCCGCATCGGGCACGAGCACGGAGATCTCCTTAAAACGCAGTCCCGCGCCGATATATTTTTTGATGAGGGCGGCAACGGTGTTCGCCTCCTCCGCCTCGTCCGGCGGCGTGAACACGCAGACGCGCTCCGCCGCCCGCGGCGCGTTCTTCACGTACGCCTCGGGCGCGAACAGCCCGCGGCGGAGAAGTTCCGCCTCCCCTTCCGAAGAACTCGGAAGACGGACGGCCTCCGCGCCGCCCGCATCGGCGGCTGCCTCGCGGAACACGCGCGCCGCCTCGCCCGTATAGAATGCCTCGCTCCCGCCGAGGAAAACGCCCGTCACGTTCTTCGCGTGCAGGCACGCCGCGCGCACCCCCTCCGCCGCCTGCCGCGTGAAGGACGGGAACGCAAAAAAGTAGACGTTTACGCCCGACAGGGCGCCCGAGGAGAGCTTTTCGGGCAGGAGCGCGAGATAGCCGTTCTCGTCGAGCATGCCCTCCGCGCGCAGGAACGCCTCGTAGCGCTCGAGAATGAGCGCAAGATCCGAAAGTTTTACGCGGAGCATGCCCTCCGCGCCCTCTGCCCCGCGGCGGAGAAGTGCCGCATCCACGCGGGAGGCGGAGAGCTGCGCGATCGTCTCGTACACCGCCTCGGCGGCGCGCGGCGAGAAACAGCCGAGCTGCCCTTCGAGGTCGGTCAGGATCGCCGAGACCGCCATGACGGAGCCGTGCTTGGAGAGGACGCGCCCCTCGCCCCCGAGAAAGCGCGCGAACGTGGAGACCTCCGTGCAGAACGTGCCCCCCGTGGCGGCGAGTACGGCGCGCTCGGCAAGCAGCGTGAGCCCGTCCTCGCAGAAGATGAGATTTTTTGTGCGCCCGTCCCTGCCGCCGTCTTCGCTGCGCGCGATGTCCGCGCGCAGGAAGGAGAGCGCGTCGTCGAGCGTGGGCGCCTCGATGAGCCTGATCATAGCCTTTCTCCGCAGTATTTTTTCTATTATAGCATACCGCGGCGCACTTTCGGCTTACTTTTCACAAAATTTTCCGCATAATTCGGCGATAATTTTTTACAAAAAAAAATTTATATGGTATAATGGATGAGATTTATCAGAATGGGAGCCGACTATGAAAAAGAGAAATTTTGCCTGCCTGGCGCTTGCGCTGCCCCTCTTTGCCTTTGCGGGCTGCGCCGGAGCGACGCCGCGGCTCGCCCTTTCGGCGAACTGGTACGCCGCGACGAATACGACCAACAGCATTACGGATACCTACGAGAAACTCGAATACGAAGTCACCTTCGAAAGCGCGGGTTCGGACGCCTATTCCGTCAGTTACGACACGGGCACATATACCACCGAGCTCGAGGACGTGAACGTGACCGTGGGCGATGAAGTCAAGCCCGCGTATCACCTGACGACGGAACTCAGGATCACGGGAAGATTTACCGTGAACGGCGAGACGGGCACGGATTTTACGGATGTGGTGACTTCCGAAGTGTGGTTCCTCGACGTGACGACCGAGCTCCAGCCCATCAGGAGCGTGAAGAAGGTGCTCTCGCACTCGCCCTATGCCACGGGCACCCCGGGTTCCGTGGAAAATGCCTGCATCACCTATGAGTATACCTACACGACGGAATACAATGCCGACTGCACGCAGGCAACGATCACGATCGAATACGCGCAGCCGGAAGAGCTGGAGACGGTGGAAAAGGTGGTTTCGATCTCGGGCGACGGGAGCTTTCTGGATAACGAGACCATCCTCTTTGCGATGCGCGGCGTGAGCACTTCTTCGGCGGCGTCTTTCCGCACCATCAACCCCGTGACGCAACAGCAGTCGGGCATCGGAATGTCGGCGGCGCCCAGCGTGACGGAACGGTCGCCCGAATTCTCCGTCAACGGCGCCGAATCGGCTGCGCACAAGATGAACATTTACACCTTCTCGCTCGGCTACAGCGGCAACAACTCGGGGCAGGCGCAGGAGTTCGCCTATGCCGCCAAGACGGACGGCAGTACGAATACCTACCGCAACGTTCTCCTGGAGATGAGCGTTCCCGTACTCGGTTCGCTCGGCACGCTGACCTACAAGCTGAAGAGCGCGACTTTCAACAGCAAATAATCTTTACAAAAAAACAGACCGCGGAGGTCTGTTTTTTTGCCTATATCGCGGAAAACGCCACTGTCGTACCCGCTTCCGTCTCGGAAAAACTCACGCGCATCGAATATACTTCTTCCCCCTCCTGAAAGGTGAGCGTAAAACCATCCTCATCGGGCGAGACCGTATAGAGATTTGTCCGCCGATAGAACGCCTCCACATCCGCGCGCCCGCCCGCAACGAGCGGAAAACTTTCGTCCTCCCAGCTTTCGGGAAAGGTATCGAGCGTTATGCCGAGCAGATGCGTGGGAACAAACCAATCCGTTTCTCCGATCCTGAATACAGGCGAAAAAATGCAATATTCGTTCTCGTCTTTTCTCGGACTGATCAGATAATAGAGAACGACGCCGTCTTTTTCCTTCTCGATGAGCAGCGATCCTCCCTCGATCCGCCACTCCAGCTCCTCCGCATTCTGCTGTTCATCCATCTCCGAAACGATCTGTTCCAAGGATTCGGCAGTAAAAACGCCGGGATCCGTTGCCCCCGGACGGAACACAAAGGAAAACTCCAGCGTCAGAGAATCGGAGATATCCCCTATAAAGCAATACGTCCCCACCGTTTTGACGAACCATCCGCACCCTGCAAGGAACGCCGTCAGAAAAGCAAGCGCGCCGAGCGCTGCCGCTGCAAAACACCGCCGCAGGCCTTTTTTCATAGACTTCCCCTCCAAATCTGTATTATCTGTACTATTTTTATAACACAGATCCGCGCGCTTGTCAAGCCATTTTGAAAAAAAGCCCTCTTGCGAGGGCTTTTTTCAGTCGTGTTCGTAAATTTCGCGCTTCAAGATGGCAATATAGGGAAGATTGCGGTACTTTTCGGCATAGTCCAGCCCGTAGCCGACGATGAAGGCATCCTCGATGGTGAAACAGGTGAAGTCCGCCGAGACGTTCACCTTGCGGCGGGAGGGCTTATCGAGCAGCGTGACGACGGTGAGCGACTTTGCGCCGCGTTCTTCGAAAAAGTTCCTCAGCGTGACGAGCGTGCGCCCCGTATCCACGATATCCTCCGCGAGAATGACGTCGCGCCCCGCAACGGAGGAAAAGAGATGTTTTTTGATCTTGGGGCGACCCGCGGCGATGGTATCGTTCCCGTACGAGCTGACCGCCATGAAATCGAGCTCCACATCCGTCTGCATGGCGCGCACCAGGTCGCAGAAAAACATGGCGCTCCCCTTTAAGTTGCACACCGCCACCGGCGTTGTGCCGCGGAAACGTTCGTCGAGCCAGGCAGCCGCCTCTTTGACGCGCCCCGCGATCTCCTCTTCCGTCAGAATGACTCTCTCACAATCTTCGTGCATGTTCAGTTCTCCTCTGTTGTTTGTATGATCGAAAGATATCCCCTGCGCACGGTGCGTTCCGTGAGCCTGACCTTTTCCGAGATCTCCGTTCCGAATACGGCGAACACTTCGCCGCCGCAGGCAACGAGCGGGAGGGCGCGGCCGATGCGCGCAGGAATCTTTTTATCGGTAAGAAATTTTTTCAGCGGCTTTGTGCCGCCGCCGAACGGCGCGAACACGTCGCCCTCGCGGCGCGTGCGGATCACGCAGCCTTCGGGAAAGGCGTCCATGTCTGCAACGAGCGCTCCTTCCGCATACGTTTCCCCCACCATGACCGTGTATCCGCCCACGGAGAAGGTACCATGTCCGAACGGGAGCTCCGCGCCGTCGTTTTGCGGCTGCGCGGGCAGGAACGCGATCATGCTCCCCTCGCGCACTGCCGTGACCCCTTCGGGAAGGGTCGCCTTCCGCCCGCTCTGAAGGGTGGTGAGGCGGGCGATCTCCGCAAGATTTGCGCTCGTATAGTCGCGTTCCACGCCGCACGCGGCGAGCGCCGCCAGACAGGCGCGGGAAAATACGGGCGCGGGGAGACCGACCGGCACGCACACGGCGCCGCCGCGCTCGGTGAGCGCCGCGCACGCGAGCGAACGGAGGTACGCGTCGTCCTCCGAGGCGCGCACGGCAAAGGCGGCGATGTGTTCCGCCGCGTTCGGTACGATGTCTGCGAGCGCGGGCATGACGCGGCTGCGCAGGAGATTGCGGGAAAAGCGCTCATCGGAATTGCTCTTATCCTCGGCGAAGGGCAGGCGGAACCGCTCCATGTAGCGATCGATCTCCGCGCGCGTGACCCCGAGGAAGGGACGGGCAATGCCCTGCCGCGCGGGAAACACATTGAGTCCCGCGAGCGACGTGCCACGCGCGAGACGGAAGAGCACCGTCTCGGCGGCGTCGTCCAGATGGTGCGCCGTTGCAACGACGTCCGCCGCTCCCTCCGCGAGGATCTGCTCGAAACAGGCGTAGCGGAAATTGCGCCCCGCCTCCTCCAGCCCCTGCTTCCGCACCCTTGCGAGCGCGGGGACGTCGGCGCGGAACACGCGCAGCGGCACGCCCCAATCCCTGCAAAGGCGCTCCGTAAAGGCGAGATCGGCAAGCGATTCCTCCCCGCGGATACCGTGTTCGCAGGTGAGCGCGGAGAGCGTGATGCCCTCTTTCCCGGCGCAGGCGCGGAGGACGTGCAGCAGGCAGACGGAGTCCCGCCCGCCCGAGAGCGCCACACAGACGCGCCTGCCATGCAGTTGCGTAAGATCGACGTTCATGATATTTCCACCATTATAGCACATTTGCGCGGCATACGCAAGTGAGAAACGCGCGCCGATATACCAAAACGCCGCGCTTTTGCGCGGCGTTTTTTTGCTCCGTTTGATGCAGGGAATGCCGCCTTCCGCGGCGCGCCCCCTTTATTTGTGATGCCGTACCAGATCGAGCGCCTTGGCGATCTCCATGAAGATGATGGGAACAACTGCGAGCGCCACGCCGATGACGTAGACCTCCCAGGGGAGATACTCCGTACCGAACCCGAACACATCCATCACGCCCGGCGTGAACAGCACGAACGCAATGAGCGCAATGGCGAGCAGCGTGACCCAGTTGAGCACTTTATTGGAGAAGGGTCCGATCCTGAAGAGCGAATGCCCCGAACGCATGTTGTACGCGTGCAGAGACTGCGAAAGCGCCAATACAAGGAAGGTTGCCGCGCTGCACTGCTCGGCGTTCAGCCCGAACCCGTAGCGCGCGATACAGTAACTCGAGAGCGCGAGCGCCGCGAACATACAGCCCTGCAGAATGATCTGTATGCCGTACCCGTGCGCGAAAATACTCTCGTTTTTGGAGCGCGGCTTATGATCCATGACGTCGTGTTCGAGCTTCTCCATGCCCAGCGCAACGGCGGGCAGGGAGTCGCCGATGAGGTTGATCCACAGCAGCTGAATGGAGATGAAGGGCGAGATCTGCCAGATGCACATGGCGAGGAACACCACGATGACTTCCGAAATGTTGGTGCCGAGCAGGAATCCGACCACCTTTTTGATGTTCGAGTAGATCCCGCGCCCCTCTTTGACCGCGTCCACGATCGTCGCAAAATTGTCGTCCGTCAAAGTCATGTCCGCCGCGCCCTTCGCCACGTCCGTTCCCGTGATGCCCATCGCGCAGCCGATGTCCGCCGCCTTTAATGCGGGCGCGTCGTTCACGCCGTCTCCCGTCATCGATACGACCTGTCCCTTCTTCTGCCATGCCTTCACGATGCGGATCTTATTCTCCGGCGAGACCCGCGCATACACCGAGATGTTCTCCACCTCGCCGTCCAGCTCCTCGTCGCTCATCGCGTCGAGCTGCGCGCCCGTGATCGCCTTGTCCCCCTCGAGCAAAATGCCGAGTTCCTTCGCGATCGCCGACGCCGTCACAACGTGGTCGCCCGTGATCATCACGGGCTTGATCCCCGCCTGTCTGCATACCGCCACGGCTGCCTTTGCCTCGGGGCGGGGCGGGTCGATCATACCCACGAGCCCCATGAACGTGAGCCCGCTTTCCAGCTCCTCGCTCGTCGGCTCCTCCGAGACCTTTTCGATCTCCTTATATCCTACCGCCAGCACGCGCAAGGCGTCCGCGCTCATCGCGTCGTTCGCCGCGCGCGCAGCCTCGATATCTCCTTTCACGCAGCGCGTCGCCATCACGTCGAACGCGCCCTTTACGATCGCTACGAGCTTGCCGTCGATCTTGTTCACCGTCGTCATCAGCTTTCTGTCCGAATCGAACGGCAGTTCCGCAATGCGCGGATATTCCTCGTTCAATGCCTCTTTCGTGCTCCCCGCCCGGTACGCCGCCAGTACGATCGCCGTCTCCGTCGGGTCGCCGATGTGCGTCTCTTTGCCGTCCTCCACCGTCACCGATCCGTCGCAGCACAGCGTGCCCCATTCGAGGAGCCTGCGCACTTCGGGCGGAACGGAGGCGCTGTCGAACGCCGTCACTTCTCCGCCGTCCAGATACGTCTTGACGAGCGTCATGCGGTTCTGCGTGAGCGTGCCCGTCTTGTCCGAACAAATGACGGAAGCGGAGCCCAACGTCTCCACCGCGGGCAGCCGCTTGATGATCGCGTTCTTTTTCACCATCCGCGTGACCCCGATGGAGAGCACGATCGTGACCACCGCGGGCAGCCCTTCGGG
>ERZ1090880.1241-NODE-1242-length-12864-cov-3.937232_pt1 | contig 12864 bp, 19 predicted proteins | sample MGYA00478471_ERZ1090880 | MGnify/ENA primary metagenome ERZ1090880 (study PRJEB33644, sample SAMEA5815734) | chicken gut metagenome | biome: Chicken; feature: Gastrointestinal Tract; material: Caecum | place: Ireland | collected 2019-01-01 | study: A study of... | reverse complement strand
GTATAAAAAGAATCCGCATATTCATTATGAAGTGAAAAGGAAGAAAAAGTAACTAAGTATTGTCATAAATTATATTTTGGAGGATGTTATGAGAAAATTATTATTCTTTCATGCCCCCTGGTGTCCGCCATGCAGAATGTGTATACGGGAATTTATTGAACCTGTAGAAAGAGAATTGCCGGAAAGGGTGCAGCGAATCAATGTTCAGGAGAATCCCTTCCTAGCAGATCGGTATCATATTACAAGGATTCCGGCAGTGTTGGTAGAAGAAGATGGCAGGGTAATCCGTCAGACACCAGGAGGATTTGAAGTAAAAGAAATGTTGGAAATTTTAAAAGGAAAATAAGCAAATAAGAGAGCATTTCCACCAGTCAGAAATGGCCGGTGGTATTTTTATACCTATTTTTAAGAAAGGAAAGGTGAATCACATGAAATTTGCAGACGCTTTGAAAGAAATGAAGAAGGGCACCCCAATGAAGCTACCGTCATGGGGAGGCTATTGGTGCTGGGATGATGAGAAAAAGACTATAATGATGCATTGCCGGAAGACAGATTCGGATACTGGGAAAGACGTCCTTGATATCAGGGAAACACAGAGAGTGGAGTATACGCTTGCAAATGTGCTCTCCGATGAGTGGATCCCGGCAAACAATGAGAACTGCTCTGTGCTTGGTGGTACGCCAACTTTTGGATTCGGGGATGCAATCAAGTACATGAAGCGCGGGCTGAAAGTGAAGCGTCAAGGTTGGAACGGTAAAAATCAGTATATTGAACTAGCTAAGAATATCAGCTACGTAACACCAGATGGAAGTGTCCAGAATTGCAATCATGACGCAATAGGGAACCAGGCAGTTGCTTTCGTTGGAACATCAGGAGTGCAGATGGGATGGTTAGCTTCTCAGGCGGACATGCTTGCAGAGGATTGGACTTTTACAGAATAGGAGGTAATCCAGACATCTCCCTCCGGCGGAGAATGACCAGGATAGCAAAGGAGTGGTACATTTGATTGAAGTAAGCGTCCGCAAGGACGGGATTACAGTGTCCGGACATGCGGGATATGCGGAGACCGGTAAAGATATTGTCTGCGCAGGTGTGACGGCGCTGACGCAGACACTGATCTGTTCTCTGGAAAATCTGCCCGGAGATAAAATTGAATACGCTGTATCACCCGGAAGGGCTGATATATATTATGGGGATTTATCAGAAGAAGGAAAACTTTTGGTAGATTCCTTTTTTATCGGCATTTGTCAGATTGTCGATGAATTTCCGGATTATGTCCGGATAGAGTAACAAGATGTGTCCGAAATGACGTAAAACTATGATCCAGAGCAATGGTCTGGGCTTTTTGAATGGGCTGGGGCGGAAAGGAAAATAACATGAGAAAAAGGACAAATAGAACATTTGGAAAAGGGTGGAAATTACAGTTGTTTGCAGAAGGTGAAGGCGCTGGGACCGGTGAACCTGGAAATGGCGGCGGCGCAGCAGGCAAGCAAGGCAATGATCCCGGAGAAGGTGATGGAAAGAAGGAAGAATTATCGTTTGATGATTTCCTGGGTCTGGAAGGAAATCAGGCAGAGTTTGATCGCAGAGTGCAGAAAGCAATTGATACAGCGGTATCAAATGCGCAGAAAAAGTGGAAAACTCTGACAGATGATAAGGTGTCTGAGGCAGAAAAATTAGCACAGATGACCAGTGAAGAAAGAGAAAAATACAGAGCTGATAAGGCAGAGCAGGAACTGGCAGACCTTAGAAAGCAGATTGCTCTTGGGGATATGGTAAGTACGGCTAGAAGTCTTTTAGCGGATGAGAAAATATCTGTTCCGGATGATATCATCAAGAACTTGGTATCCGATGATGCTGAAAAAACAAAGGCAGCAGTTGAAGGTTTCTCTAAAGCATTTAAAGATGCGGTACAGGATGCCGTAAAGGAAGCGCTTAAGGGAAAACCGCCTAAAAAAGGCACGGGAGAGAATAGCAATATAACAAAAGAGCAAATCACTGCAATCAAAGATCCGGCCGAACGCCAAAGGATGATTGCAGAACACATGGATTTGTTCCAGAAAGAAAGGAGTTAAAATGAATAGCAAAAAGAAATTTGGATTGCAGGTGTTTGCTGCACCGGAAAATATGACAGGAGATGCTCAGATCCAGATCAGAGCAAGGGAAATTGATTTTGTGACATCCTTCGGGAAAAATATTCAATCACTGTTGGATATTTTAGGAATTACCAGGATGGTGAGAAAAGAGAATGGATCTTTGCTAAAAACCAAAAAAGTCGTTGGTACGCTTGAAAGTGGAATTGTGGGAGAGGGCGAAGAAATTCCAATGTCTCAATACACGGTTCAGGAAGAGGCTTTTGACACGATTCGCATTGAAAAGTATAGGAAAGCTGTATCCTTAGAAGCAATTGCGGAAAAAGGATATGATGCAGCCGTTCAGCAGACAGATGATGAGATGAAATCTGATTTGCAGAAAAAAGTTACAAACAGATTTTATGAACAATTAAAGAAAGGTTCGTTGACTGGACATGAATCTACTTGGCAGATGGCTGTTGCTATGGCAATCGGAAAAGTAAAAAATAAGTTTGATGCTATGGATCGTACAGCAACAGGAACCGCAGTGTGGGTGAATATTCTGGATGTATATAAATATATAGGAGCGGCTAATATTACAACGCAGACTGCGTTTGGAATGAACTATATGAAGGATTTCTTGGGCGCAGATGTTGTATTTATGTCCAGTAAAATACCGGAAAATGTTGTAATTGCAACACCGTTAAATAACTTGGTAGCTTATTATGTGGATCCGGCAGATTCAGAGTTTGTGAAAGCAGGTCTTTCTTATACGGTTGATTCAGAGACTGGATTTATTGGTTTCCACGCTCAGGGCACTTATGAGAGAGCAATTTCTGATATGTTTGCGATCATGGGCTTACGTTTGTTTGCGGAATATCAGGATGCAATCGCTTATATTTCTGTAGGAAGTTCTGACACACAGACTTTAGGATCCCTAACTTTGACTTCTGCGGAAGGAAGTGAATCAGGAAAGACAAAGATTACAGTAGAAGAACAGATTTCTTCTATCAATAACGTGCTGAAGTATAAGACTGCGGCATCAGAAACCAAAGTAACTTACGGATTGGATGTTAAGAACTGGGCAAGATGGGACGGTGAGTCTGAAATTGCGGCAACAGATGGTAATCATGTAACAATTGTAGAGGCGGATTCCAGTTATAAAGCAGTAGCATCCGGGGATGTGGTTGCAGATGTGAAAGCGTGAGCAAGGAGGCAGTGAAATGGACATGCTTGAAAGAGTAAGAAAGAGAATCCCGGAAGATACCGTATCGGATGATACTTTGAAGGAATATATAGAAACAATGTCGGATCGTCTTTGTCTGCGCTTGGGTTTAGAAATTCTTCCAAAGATTTTTGAATCCATCTGTGTTGATGCTGCAGTGAAAATGTATCGCAGAACCTATTACGAAGGGATTTCTTCCGAAGGAGCATCAAACATTTCCACTACTTTTGTAGATGATATCCTAAATGAATATATGGATGAAATTAACGTCTGGAAAGAGCAGAGAGCTAATGGGGGCTGCGGATCAGGCAAGGTGGTGTATTTTCGGTGATATGGGAAAAGTGTTTTCTGCAAAACAAAACTAGGCAAGAGAAAGATGCTTTAGGAAATATAACAGGAGGAACCTGGCAGACGGTATGCGAGACTGTCTGCCGACACACTCCATGGACAGATGAGCAGATATCATTGGAAGGCAGAAACGTCACAAAAAATGAGCAGAGCTATTTGATTCCAATACCGTATCGTATTTTTCCAGATTGTACCCATGCCGTTATTGGAGGGATACGGCAGAAGATTAAAAATAAAACAGACCTAACGCCAAGATATACTCAAATGCAAGTGGAAGTTTATAAGGAGTGATCAAATGGAGATCAATATAAAACTTTTTGGCTTAGAAGCATTGGAAGCAGAACTTCAAGCAATGAATGCAATACGATTTGATGCGGTCCAAAAGAAACAGCTGACACAACTTTTGAACCGTGCACGAAGTTCCGGCGGTACGCCGTTTGCTACTGGAGAACTTAGGAAATCTTCCGGTGTGTCAAAAGACGAAATGGGATATACAGCAGAATATGCCCCTCATGTAGAATACGGCCATCGCACGAGGAATGGCGGGTGGGTGTCAGGACAAAGATTTTTGCAGCGGAATGTTGATGTTCAGAGATTAATCTACAAAGAAGATTTGAAAAAGGCAATTAGAAGGAGGTAGAAGATGGCATATCAGAAATTGAGTCCTGTGACGCTTATAGCGGCAATACAGGATAAAATTGAGCAAAGTACAGGAATCCGATGTTACGATGCTGTGCCCCAGAATGCAGAAAGTCCTTTTTATTTTGCAGAGATTACAAGGATCCTGCCTGCAAATACAAAAACAATGTTCCGTGATAATTATACAGTTTGGATTCATTGCATTGCTGAAAAGAGTGAGTCTTCTGTGGGTGTGTATGATTTAATAGAAAAGCTGCAAGAAGCCTTAACAGAAGATATTACTCTTCCAGATCCATTTGAACTTGTAATGCAGACAGATGGCGGGGTTCAGACGATCAAGACAGATGAAACAGGAGAAAAGCATGCTGTAGAAACATTTGATTTTATGGTTTGCTATGGTTTTAAGTGTAAGATATAGGAGGCAAAATGAAAGAATTGAAATTACAGGCGTTTGCATTTGATAACAATGCTTATTGTGATTTTTCCAGCTCAGCGGCAAAAGCGGTGGCAGGAAAAGATATTTTATTAGCGGTGTATAGCATGGACGGTTCCGACTTATTAGCGATCAGCGGCCAGCAAGGGTTAACAATCAATCGCTCTGCTGACAGCATTGAGATTACATCAAAAGATACAGAAGGTGGATGGAAATCCAAAATTGCCGGGATGAAGGAATGGAGTATTGACAATGATGGTCTTTATGTACCAAATGATCAGTCCCATGCTGTATTGTCCAAGGCTTTTGATAACAGCGATCCTGTATGTGTTAAAGTGGTAAATGGAAAAACGAAGGTTGGCATGTTTGGAGGGCTTGCTGTTATTACAGATTATCCGATCGAAGCGCCTTACGATGATGCAATGACATATAGCCTAACTCTGGAAGGAATGGGTGCGCTTGTGGATTTGCTGACAAATCCGGTTAGTCCAGATACAATGCCGGTTGGAAATGGTGCATTGGAAACATTGACAGTGGTATCTGTAGCAGGCGCAAGCTCCGGACAGACAAACCTGTATGTAAATCCGACCAAGGATGCAGGAAATAAGTATTTTTATAAAACAGGAAAAGCGCCTTTGGCATATCCTGCTTATGGAGAGATTATTGCGCAAACGACTTGGGACGGTTCCGCTGCAGTCAGCGCAACGACCGGTAATCAAATCATGGTGATTGAGACAGATACAAGTGGAAAAGCATTGAAAGCCGGAATTGCAACCGTAACAGCAAAAGCATAAGGGAGGAAAATGATGTTTGAAATTAATGGCAAGACATATGTTTTGAAATACAATCTAAAACGAATCGAAATGATCGAGAATGCAGTTGGAATGCCGGTTATGTCGGATATGTACAAAAATAATGGGATGTTAAGTCTTAGTGCTTTAAAGACATATTTTGCATATGGGTTGAAAGAAGAGAATGCCGATGCGTTTGTTGCTCCGAAGAAAGGAGTGGAGATGGCGGAGGCCTTGATAGAAAACGAAGGTTATTTGGCTGTAAATGGTGCAGTTCTGGAAAGTCTGGAACGTGATTGCCCTTTTTTCTTCCAAGGCGCCTGATTGAATATGAATATTTTTCCGGGGAACCGGATCCAGATTATGAAAAGATAGCAAAGCCTTATCAAAAAGAGATAGACTTTGCTTTTTTTGCGGTTAATTTTGGTTATTCTAAATCAGATTATGAAGAGCTAACTCCGAAAGAAAAAGCATTTATCTATAAGGCATGGGAAGAAAAAATTGTATCTGATTCTTACTACATTTACAATGCAGCGTTCACAGCAACTTATAACGTGAATAGAGGGAAAAACAAGAAGGCATTGAAATTGTGGAGAAAAGCGAAAGTGCGGAAAGCAGATATGGAAATCATTCAGGACAACTTAAAGATCATAAGAGAAGTGGAGCAAAAGGAAGGAACAAGTTGGATTGAGAAGATATATCGTGCCAACGGAATGAAATTTTTGAGGAAGGGAGGTTAAAGCGTGTCTGATTATACATTGAGTGCAAGGATTACTGGGGATAATAAAGGTTTTACAAAAGCTTTCGAAGGTGCACAAAAGACATTAGCATCCTTTGAAGGCAAAGTAAAGGGAATAGGAGGAAAGATATCTTCTATTGGAGATTCTCTGACGAGTAAAATTACAAAACCAGCAATTGCCGCAACCTCAGCTTTGGCTGGAATTACTTTGGTCAAAGGATTTAATCGATTGGTAGGAATTGACGATGCAAGAGCCAAATTGGCAGGTCTTGGTTATGACGCGCAAAGCGTGGAAACAATTATGAACTCTGCGCTAAAGTCAGTACAGGGAACCTCGTTTGGTCTTGATGAAGCTGCGACTGTTGCGGCCAATGCAGTTGCTGCAGGAATAAAGCCTGGAAAAGATTTGACAAAATATTTGGGAATGACAGCAGATGCGGCCGCGATTGCCGGAACTTCATTAGGTGAAATGGGATCAATTCTAAACAAGGTACAAACTGGACAGACGGTTTATACGGAAGACTTGGATCAGTTAGCAGATCGAGGGCTGCCAGTTTATCAATGGATCGGGGAAGCGGCAGGCGTTGCGGCATCTGACGTAAAACAATTAGCATCCGAAGGAAAAATCTCATCTGAAATGCTGTTTAGTGCGATTGAAAAGAATATTGGCGGAGCAGCACAAATCATGGGGGATAAATCTTTTTCAGCGGCAGTTTCTAATATTGGAGCTTCTATTGGGCGCATAGGTGCTAATTTTTTAGATGCCGGAGGAAACGGCGGAGGTTTCTTTTCTCAGTTGAAACCGCTTATGAAAGAGTTTAATGAAAGTCTTGGTACTCTTGAAGGAAAAGCAAGTGAATTAGGTGTGAAATTTGGACAATCTTTTGCAAATATGGTGCAAAAGGCAAAGGAAATAAAAGCAAAGTTTGATGAATTGTCTCCTTCCACGCAAGAGTTTATTCTAAAAGCCGCTGGAATTGGTACAGCGGTTATGGTTGGATTAGGTCCGGTATTAAAAGTGGTTGGAAACATAACAACAGCTTTCGGCATTGCGACCGGAGCGGTAAAAACTATGATTGGCGCTGCTAATGGAATTGGTACAGCGGCTGGAAAAATGCTGCAGTTCGGGAAGAATGTTCAGATCGTAAAATCTGCAATGTCTGGTGGCTTTACCGGACCATTGACAGCTGAACAGCAAAAGATTGCTAATTTTGCGAAAAGTGCTCAAGTGAATTTTGGGAAAGTGAAAACGGCTGCAATGGGGATCAAAACAGGAGTATCTTCAGGGCTTTCCAGTTTAGGAACGACATTAAGTACAGCAGGAACTTCCATTGCTGGCATGGCTTCAAAAGTTGGAGGCTCATTAATGGCAATGGGAGGATCTATAGCATCGGCAATTGCGCCTTTTCTACCAGCGATTGCAGTATTTACGGCACTTGCCGCCGCTATGGTTTATTTGTTTCAGACAAACGATGAGTTCCGTAATAGTGTATTGAGCAGTTGGGAGCAGATCAAAGCCGCATTTGTTCCAGTTGGGGAAGCGTTTACAACGATGATTACCCAAGTTGCCAGTGCACTTATGCCTGCGATCCAGGAACTGGGGAATGCATTTGCTGCCTTAATGACAGCAGTGACTCCAATTATAACCTTGTTTGCAGGAGCATTTGCCGCTGCATTAGGAATGGCGGCTACGATTTTTGCTCAGTTGGTATCTTATATTGCACCGTTAGTGGCAATGTTAATCTCCAGTCTTGCGCCAGTCATTACAGCGATAGCCAATGTAATCGGGACGATTGTAACAGCAATAGCAAGCGCATTGATACCAATTGTAAGTACGATTGTGTCTATTTTATCAACGGTCGTTATTCCGGCGATTACAGCAATTATTACGACGGTAGCCGGAGTAATCACAAAGATTATTCAGGTTGTAACGCCGATTGTAACTTTTATTGCAGGAATTATAGCAGCGATCATAAGCACAATTGCAACCATCATATCAAAAGTGGCATCCATTTTTAATACAGTGCGCACGACAATACAGACTGTATGGAAAAATATCAGCAGTGTGATCAAAAGTGTTATTGCAACGATTATCAATATTATTAAAACCGTTCTGGGACCGGTCAAGAGTGTATTTAACAGCGTAAGATCGGTCATTGTCGGAGTATTCAATAAGATTAAATCCGCATGGTCTGGACTGACAGGATTTGTCAATGGTGTCTTTGATGGAATTTCAGGAGCAGTAGGGACTTTGGTTTCCAAGGTAAAAGGTTTTGTGAATGGAGTTATTAGTGGAATCAACGGCGCAATTGGCATTATTAATAAGATTCCAGGTGTTGAAATCAGTAAAATTCCTAAACTGGCTCATGGAACAGATAATTGGCAAGGCGGCTTTGCTCTCATGAACGAGGGCGGTCGAGGGGAGCTTGTTCATTTGCCAAACGGCTCACAGGTTATTCCACATGACGTATCTGTTAAATATGCAAAAGAAGCAGCACGAAGTAATTCAGCAGTCGCTCCTTTAGATACAGAAGCTCTTGGAGCCTATATTGTACGCGCTGTATCAGCCCAAGGAGAGCGCATTGCAGGAGGACTTGAAAAAGGCATCGGCAATATGAGAATGGTAAGTGATAGGAGGGAGACAGCAAGGTTTATTTCTGATTTAGGATTTGTGAAAGGATGATGGAATGCAATTTTATTATATAAGCCATTCAGGGATCCGGATAAACTTCTATGAAGCGCCCTACTATCTAAATGATACGGATCTGCTTTCCTATGAATGGGGATACGAAACAGAGAACGGTAGGATTTTGAATATAACAAAAGATGCGACAGACAAAAGTTTGGAAATCTATGTTATGCCAGAGTTTGGCGTTGAAAATAGAGATACCGTAATGAAGCAGGCGGCAGACTATCTTTTGTCTGTTCTTGATGCAGACGTAGCAGAAAAAAAAACAGGTAGATTACATACCGATACCGGATATTATCTGGAATGTCTTTTTGTAAAGAGTGAGAAGTCAGATTGGAATATGGGAATCAATTTTATGTTTAACAGTTTTACGCTGCTTGCGCCGCGCCCCTTTTGGATCCGGGAAACTTCTTATTCTTTCCTTCCGGAGGCGGGCGATCCAGTTACAGTGCTTCCGGGGGAAGAGGAACCAGAACCAGAGATTACAATGGAAAAAGGTATCATGCTTCCGGAATTTCCGTTCGATTTTACTGTAAGAGAAGGAAAGAAGACGAAAGGAATGTTTGATCTTCCGACCGACTTTAAGAGGGTGCGTGGCACAAGGATGATAAACAACGAATCTTACCTGCCGTGCCACTTTAAAATGACGATTTACGGCCAGGTAACAGACCCGGAAATCGTGATTGCAAATCATCTGTATAAGGTAGAGACCACGGTATTTACCAGAGAACGATTGGAAATCGACAGCCGGACGCATAGTGTTAAAAAGATCGGTCGCCTGGGAGAAGAAACAGACCTCTATAACAGTCGGTATAAGCTGCAGAGCGTCTTTGAGAAAATCCCACCAGGACAACAAACCGTCACATGGCCGGGAGGGTACGGGATCGATATAACGCTGTATGACGAGAGGAGTGAACCAAGATGGAGTTTATAGTGTGCTCTGCGGATCGCATGGAACTATATCCGTTCCCGGAGGACGCCACGATGGACTTTGATCTGGGCGGCGAAAACGACGTAGAGATTACCTGCACCCGTGGGCAGATGCAGATGGGATACTGGGTCATGGCTCCGGGTACAGAATACTGCGCAGTCATCGAAGAAATGGAAGTAAACACCAACACAGAAGAAGAGACATGGCGGGGAAATGCCGTTCGGAAGTTATTGGAACAATACATTATCCAACCGCCTTCCGGACAGGATTATAGGACGGTATCCGGGGATGCCAATGAAATATTAGAGTCTGTCTTGGATGGAGCCTATGGCGGGCTTTTTTCGTTTTCGGAGAAAGAAAGCGAAATTGAAGTATCTTCCTACAAATTCGACAGATATACAGATGCCCTGACAGGCTTTACGAAAATGCTGACTACCCAAAACGCCAGGCTGAATATCGAAGTGATCCAAGGCGGGCCAAATGAACCATTTGAGATCATGTTGTTTGCTGTGCCAATTCGTGACCTATCGCAGGAAATCGAATATTCACAAGATTCGAAAGTGAATATCAGCATCGAAGAAAGCCGCAGGGGAATCAACCATTTGATCTGTCTGGGGCAGGGCGAGTTAAAAGACAGGCAGGTGGCACACCTCTATGTACAGCTGGATGGCAGCATAAGCCAGAAACAGTATTATAAAGGGCTACAGGAGCGCACAGCCGTATACGACAACAACAACGCCGAAGATCTGAATGATCTGATCGATGGTGGAACAGAGAAGCTGCAGGAGGAAATGAACTATAAAAAAATGTCCCTAGAAGTGCAGGACATGGATTTGCAGATCGGGGATATTGTAAGCGGCAGAGATTACAACAGTGGTCTGTCTTTGCAAAAGCCAGTGGTACAAAAGATCGTAAAAATAAATAATGGAACGTTAGAAATAGAGTACAAAGTGGAAGGAGAAGAATAATGGCATTAGATATTGTAACAAGTTATCAAGGTACCGATCACATCACAGCGGATCAGATGGCAGATTTCCAGCGTGGGTTAGTTGGATCGGATTGTATTATGCCGGTCGGAAACAAGATGGAGGTAAACATCCAGACGGCAAACCAGATTACTGTATCGGACGGGGTAGTGGTGCTTGACGGAAGGGAGTTCCATATCCCTTATGGGTCAAGCGAAAATGTGGCAATTACCTCTGGAACACAGGGGATGCTTAGAAATGATATCGTATGCGTACAATACAACCGAGACGAGAGTACAGGAGTGGAAAGTGCAGAGTTTGTTGTAGTGGAAGGAACTCCGGTTTCCGAAAATCCGCAGGATCCGGCTTACAGCAATTTGGACATCCGCACGGGGGTATTTATGAGTCAGAAACCGTTCTGCCGAGTAAGATTAAATGGTACAGCGATCGAAGGAATTGATATGCTGGTGGAGACAATTGACAAAGGTATCTATCAATTAAATGATGATTTAACTGATTTATTGAATAAAAAAGTGCTGTGGACTGGCAGTACGTATTTAGGTGGCGGACAATCCGTTAATCTACCGGAAGCTATTTCTGCGCAAGCGAATGGGATTGTACTTGTTTGGCAGAGATATAATCCCGGAGAAGGTGCTACAGGCGGTTATATACATAGTTTTATTCCGAAAAATTCGCCGGCAATAGGTGCCGGCAATATGGAATGTACCGATATCCTGAGCAATTATACTGGTGGATATGTAGCTACGAAAACATATTATTTAAAAGACACCCAAATAACCGGGCACGCCAACAACGAAACGGGTGAAACCAAGCAATCTGCGAGCGGTCTTACGACGAATAATAACAGGTTCGCACTTGTAAGAGTATTGGGTTGTTAATCCACAATATATGCAGCGCTAAAAGGGAACCAACTTCCTGCTTCAGCTGTGCTGTATTTGTCGGACGATTCCCTCCACCTTCCTACACCAACAGCTCCGTCACTGGTAATTGAAAGGTACCAGATACTCCTTATAGATCCTTGACACAGGATCGGGATCTCTATACTTGGCCTAAGCCCTTCCGGCAAAGTAAAAATTGTAACTTGTGTTTGTCCCATATTGACATCTTTTTTGGGCTTTACAGCGCCGCATACTTGCACCCATTTCCCTATTTTTCGGTAACGAGGCTTCCATGCTTCTGAGTAGGGTTCAAAATCCCCGGCGATTGTCGGATAAATCCAATCACTATCGATTAAATCATCATTTAACTTATAAATTTTGAGGTAGATATCGACCAGGACGGAGACTTCCTGCATGATCTAAAAAGAGGTGATATATATGGAGATTAGAGCAAGACCCTATGGGTCTTATTTTTATGCAGTAAATTTTTAGGAAAGGAGCGAGAAATGAACCCAGGGACCGTAATTGACGTATCTATATTAGTGTCTGTGTCTTCTCTACTGGTAGCTGCAGCTACATTCTTTGCAAACCGCAAGAAAGACATCCAACAGGACAGCCAGGGCGTGTTGAAGGCCAACATGAAGTTAGATCAGATCTGCGCCACAACGAACGAGACCAGGTCGGATATTAAGGCAATCAACAGCCAGATCCAGGCACTGACGGAACGTCAGATCAAAACAGAGGCAGAGATCCGGACAATCTGGAAACGGATTGATGAGATACGAGATGAAATCAAAGAAGAAATACGAAAGGAGAACGAAGCGTGAAGAAATACAAAGCATGGGCAAAAGCGGCGGGGATCCGAGCAGTAAAGACTATGGCACAGACCGCTGTAGCAATGCTTCCGGCGGCCGCAACAATTACAGCTGTCGATTGGAAAACGGTTGCAGGAACGGCGGCATTAGCAGGCGTGGCATCTTTGCTTACATCGGTTAAGGGATTGCCGGAATTAAAAACAAAAAAAGAAACAGAAAAGGAAGGAGAATAGTTATGGGAGAATTTAAAGAAGGATATGAGTTGGATGCAGGCGTAGAACCAACAGCAGAAGACATTGCAGAAGCAGAAAAAGCAGT
>ERZ1090880.1238-NODE-1239-length-12876-cov-5.142813_pt1 | contig 12876 bp, 7 predicted proteins | sample MGYA00478471_ERZ1090880 | MGnify/ENA primary metagenome ERZ1090880 (study PRJEB33644, sample SAMEA5815734) | chicken gut metagenome | biome: Chicken; feature: Gastrointestinal Tract; material: Caecum | place: Ireland | collected 2019-01-01 | study: A study of the... | reverse complement strand
TCCTTGTTTTCTCCCATAGCTCTCAGTTCTCTGCTGCTGATCATAGTTCCGATAACTGTCAGCAGCTCGGAGCGGATCGGTATATCTCTGTATTTTTCCTGTATCATATCAAAATGTCCGGCCATAGCTTCCCGGCTGATCTCAAAGACAGTCTGGACGTCCGGGTTACGGAAGAAGTATTTGCCGGAATCCTTTACAGAATCTTCAGGCGGCCGCAAGGAATTCTGATCGGGGCTTTTCGAGGTTTTTCAACTCTATTCTACCAAGTTTCGCAAAAAAGAGCAATCTGTACCCCTTATAGAATCGTTGCGGATCTTTAAAAATCTGCTATAATGTCTGTAGATGGCAAATGTACGGGAGAAAAGTCCGGGCAATCCCGGCTGGTACAGCCACCTGCGGGAAAAAATATGGGATTATACGGAAAAGGAAAAAGATGAAGAAAAAAAACAAAGAAAGAAGAAAATACGGATTTTTGCTGCTGGTCATGGCGATCGTACTGCTGCTGTTTCCGGTGAGCATTAAGTTTATGGATGACGCTCTTTTAAATAATGCGCAGCGTATGGGCGGGGAGATCGCCAGACGGTTTGCAGCTAATGAAGAAACCTATCTGAACCAGTATGAAATGATAATCCAGACTCTGGAATATCAGATCGCTTCTGCGCCGGAAGACGTAGATCTGGCCGGCATATTGGAAAACTATCAGGAGTATGCGGCGGATACTATGGGGATAGAGAATATTGAACTGTACGGCGCTTTTGACGGAAAGATCCAGGGGGCCACTTACTGGGAGGGAGATGAAAGTCTGGATCCAGATTCTGCCCTGTGGTATCAGGAGGCCCTGGCAGGGGGAGGAGATGTGATCTACACTGACGTCTACACAGACGTGCGTCTGCACCGGCTGGTGGTGACAGTGGCCAAAGAGCTGGAGAATTCAGAGGATGTGATCGCCATAGATGTATATCTGGATGGGATCTCCATACCGGAGGAGGATATGGCGGATCTTCCGGAGGGCTGTAATTACTTCCTCTGCGACCAGGAAGGGATCCTGATCGACGAATATCTCAGCTCCGGAAAATATGAAAACCTTCAGGAAAATTTCGGACGGATCTTCCAGGAAATCCAGGAGGGGAAACATGAAAGTTATGATTCCTATATCCTGGGGGTAGACGGGGAAAAGAGAGGTGTTTATTATTATGTGCTGGATTCCGGCTGGTATACGGTGATCACCATGCCTTACAAGGAGCTGCTCCAGGCCAGCGACAATGTATGGCTGGTCTTCGGCCCGGTGATCGCAGGATTCCTTATTTTATCCGTTGTATATCTGATCCTGGATCACCACAGCAATAAGAAGGCAAAACTTTATAATGATGTAGTAGGCGTTCTGGGAAATTCTTATTATGCTCTGTATCTGATCAACCTGAAGAATTCCACTTATTCGATGCTGAAAGGTTCGGATTATGTCCGGGCGGAACTTCCCCCGGCAGGGGCCTACAAGGATCTGCTGAAGGTGATGTCTGAGGTGATCCATGAAGATGTATATGAAGAATATATCCAGACTTTTTCCATAGAGAATATGACGGAGCTCACCAAAAGACGGGTCCGGGATTTCGGCGGGGATTTTAAGCGGCTTTTTAATAATGAATACCGCTGGGTCCATGTGCAGATGCTTTATGATGAATCCCTAAAACAGGGTTCTGTGGTCCTTTGTTTTAAAGACGTCCATGACAAGAAGGAAGAGGAGCTTTCCCGCCTCCAGTTTTTAAAACAGTCTCTGGACAGCGTAGACAAGATGGCAAAGTCCAAAAATATGTTTTTCTCGCTGATGTCCCATGATATGCGTACGCCTCTCAACGGCATTATCGGACTGACAGAGATCATTTCCAGGAATCTGGAGGACAAAGAAAAAGTCCGGGAATCCCTCCATAAGATCGAGACCCTGAGCAACCAGCTCCTGGGGCTGATTAATGATATCCTGGAAATGTCCAAGATGGAACAGGGAAAACTGGAGATCAAAAGCAGCAGTTTTAATCTGAAAAAGAACCTGGAAGAGCTGGCTTCTATTTTCCAGATGCAGGGAGAAAATACAGGGAAGAAATTTTCTTTCTCTGTCCGTATTGAACATGGAGAGGTAGAAGGAGACTGGGCAAGGATCCAGCAGATCCTGAACAATCTTCTTTCCAACGCCTTTAAGTTTACCGAGGAAGGGGGAGAGATCCGTCTGGAAGCGGAGGAGATCCGGGACAGCAGGAATAATTACAGGAAGTACCATTTTACTGTGGAGGACAACGGCTTTGGCATGAGCCAGGAATTTTTAAAGAAGATTTTTCTTCCCTTTGAAAGAGAGACCCGCTTCGGCGCGGCCAATGTGGCGGGCACCGGCCTGGGAATGCCTATTGTCCATGAATTAGTCCAGAAGATGGAAGGGACGATCCAGGTCAGCAGCCAGCTGGGAAAAGGCTCGGTATTCCAGGTGATCCTCCCGCTGCAGCTTGGTGAGGAAGGCCAGAAGGAAGAAGAGGAGTCAGACGGCGGGAACAGGACGGTAAAAACAGAAGAAATAGATCTGGCAGGTATGCAGGTGCTGCTGACAGAAGATAATGAGATCAATATGGAGATCGCAGCAGAGATCCTGGAAGCCTGCGGCCTGAAGATCACCAAGGCCTGGAACGGAAAAGAAGCCCTGGATATTTATCTGAGCCATGATCCCGGTTACTTTGATTTTATCCTGATGGATATGCAGATGCCGGTGATGGACGGCTGTCAGGCGGCAGAAAGGATCCGGAAATCCGGCAGGGCCGACAGCGGGCAGATCCCTATTATCGCGGTAACTGCCAATGCTTTCGCAGAAGATATCGCGCTGACCAAAAAGGCCGGTATGAACGCCCATATTTCCAAGCCTATTGATTTTAATATCCTGAAAAAGACTATGGCAGAATTGAAAAATGATAAGAAACAGCAGGACGTTTCATAAAAATATGGACTGCTGTAAAAGCTGTAAAAAAGGAAACTGCGTAGAGCAGGAGAAGAGGAACGTTCCTCCCCTCCTGCCGGCAGTTTCCTTTTTTAATCCAGGCTGATCTTCCTGCGGAATGCTTCAGTTTCCAGAGGCTGGTCAAAGTAATATCCCTGCATGAGGGTAATGCCCATTTCCTGCATTTTCCGGCAGGTCTCTTTATCTTCCACACCTTCGGCGCACAGAGTCACGCCAAGGTTCCGGCCCAGGTCATAGAGGCATTTCAGGAACACCTGGTCATAGGTGTCTTCGTTGCTGTGCTGGACATATTCCCGGTCAATTTTGATCTGGGAAATCGTCAGCCGTTTCAGATAGGTAAAACTGGAGTAGCCGGTCCCGAAGTCGTCCAGGGCCACGCCGGCCCCCATATCCCGCAGTTCCCGGCAGAACTGGTCTGCAATCTCGAAATTATTGATCAGGGATGTTTCTGTCAGCTCAAATACCAGCCATTTGGGGTCCAGCCCGTATTCTCTGCAGCATTTGCGGATATAGGACACCAGATCTTTATCTGACACCTGCTGGGCGGAAATATTGATATTTATATAGAGGGGAGCGCCCATTTTGTGCCAGTTTGCACATTCTTTTACCGCCTGCCGGACGATCCACCGGCCTGCAGTAAGGATCAGATCGGAATATTCCAGGGTTTCGATCAGCTCTTCCTGGGAGATACCGGAAAGATCCGGCGTATGATACCGCAGGAGGGCTTCCGCCCCGTGGAAGAGCGGCTTTCCATCCTGTATTTCCATGATCGGCTGGAACATAAGGTGGAAATTTTTCATGCCGTCGGTGACGTTCTGGCGGAGGACACGCTCCAGCACATACTTTTTATTCAGGCTGTCCAGATTCTCACTGCGGAAGAATACCGTCTGATGGCGGTTGGTCTTAGAGCGCATCAGCAGCGCCATATTAGCGTTCTGGATCAGTTCTTCGCTGGTGGCACCGTTCTGGGGATACATAGCCACGCCGATATTGGCACGGATAAAGATCACATGGCCTTCCAGGGTCCGTTCCCGGCTGAGATACATCTGGAAAGGGATCAGTTTTTCCAGGATCTGCTCCTGGGTATTTTCCCGGAGATGGACCAGAAATTCATCGCCCTCCAGACGGTAGACCCCCAGGTTATCGCTGATATAAAGATGAATGATACGGGTAAATTCGATCAGGATCTTGTTGGCGAAATCCCGGCCGAAGATCTCGTTGAAAATCTTGAAATTATGGATATCAATACAAAGGATGCTGCCTGTAGCAGAAGGATCCGTGAGATATTTTTTCATATCTTTTTCAAAACAGTTCCGGTTTTTAAGCCCGGTGAGGATATCATAGTACAGGATATTTTTTAACTTTTCTTCATTGGCTTTCTGCTCCGTAATGTCCACAAGGGAACCGGCGATCATCAGAGGATTTCCGTTTTCATCATGCATCCCTTTGCCCTGGCACCGTATCCAGATCACAGTGCCGAACTTGGTCTTTACCCGGTATTCTGCTTTATGATACTTGCTTTTTCCGCTTAGAAACGGGGCGAAAGAATCCAGAAAAACACTCCGGTCCTCTGGCACAATGAAGCCCAGAAGCCGGTCCATGGCATTGGAAAAAGTGTTGTTTTCAAGAGGCAGTACATCCATGGCCTTCGGGGAAAAAGTGCAGACATTGTTCACCAGATCCAGCTGGTAGATGTAGTCGGTGCTGCCCTCCAGGATCAGCTGGTTCACAGACTCTGCCTGACGGAGCTGGCGGATCGTCTCTTCCAGCTGCAGGTTATGTTCATGGGTAAGGTCAAAGTTCAGATGGCCGATACCCAGAACATATCCGGGAGCCTCCAGGGGAAGCATAACGATCAGGATATTGGCAATGCCTCCTTCTTTGACAATATCCAGATGGCTGTCTGTCTTTGCTTTCTTTCCCTCTTTTAACATTGTCAGATCATGGAGGAAGATACTGCGGCTGGCAGCGGTAAAGGTATTGAGGACTTCATCCAGGGACAGGGTTCCCCTGGGCGGCTGCCCCGGGCTGCGGAACACCTCAGCCATGCCCTCACTCATCTTCACCTGATTTTTCCGGTGATCCAGAAGGAAGGTTTCGGAAAACAATTCTTCCGGGATATCTCCCAGCTGAAGTTTTTCCTTGAGATCTCTGATATGAAAATATTCGTTGTACATAGGCTTTTCTCCGACAAAATTCGACAAAATGTATCATCCCCATTATATACCAGTTATCCGGCTTTTTCCAGCTTTTATGAAGGGATCCGCCAGCTTGACACCCCTGTCTTTTCTATTATATACTGAACACGTATGAGGAGAGAAAAAATGAACGAATCGAAAATAGAAAAACATCTGAAAAAACTGACGGTCTGGGTAGCGGCCATCTGTGTTCTGATCCTCCTGTCAGGGAGCATCCTTACGGTCTCTCTGAACCATGTGCAGCAGGAAGGGATCAATAACCGGATCCAAAACGAAGTGGAAAAGTACCGGGACGATCTGCTGCAGAAGATCCAGGTGGATTTCCAGACCATCTATACCCTGTCTGCCTTTCTGGAATTTAACGGCGGACTGGACCGGGAGAATTTTTCCCGGGGACTTCTGGAATCCAATAATCATAACAGCTTCGTCCGGATGGGTTATTTTAACTGCGATGGGACCGGCGTCCGGGTGACCAGCGGCAAGGATATCGAGACAGATGTGTCCATTGCGGAAACCGGCAAGGGTATCCAGCAGATTATCCGGAAAGCCTGGGAAGGCGAGGAGGCTTTTTCCGGCGTTTTTTATGATGAAGAACTGAAAACAGAGGTGATCGGCTATGCCGTGCCGGTGTACCGGGAGGGACAGATCATCGGAGCCCTGGCGGCTACCGAGGAGGCGGACGCCTTAAAGGAACTCCTGACCAATGATGTGCTTTTCGGCGGAAACGGCTTTATCCAGCTGATCGACAGTCAGGGGAATTATGTACTTTCCTATGAAGTGGACAATATTTTTTCCGGAGATTATTTTTCCAGGGAAGAGAAGCAAAATCTGAAGAAGATCCTGGAAGAAGGGGAGAGCGGATTTGCTTCCGTGCGGTATGACGGAGAGCTTTACCGGATCTTTATCGAACCTCTGGGGATCCAGGAATGGAGCCTTTGGGGGGTGGAGGCGGTAAATGCGGCCAATAAGCTGACCAATCAGATGATCCTGATCTCCAGGATGGTCTTTTTACTGGTGCTGATCGTGGTGATGGTCCTTGTCTTCTACGGTTACCGGCTTTTAAAGAAGAAGAACCGGGAGCTGATCCGGTATGCCTATTATGATCCCCTTACAGGAGCTTATAATGCGGAGAAGTTCCAGCAGGAACTGGAAGGGGTCATGAAGGGAAACGGAGACTGGGCGCTGGCCGGTCTGAATATCCGGCAGTTTAAATTTATCAATGAAATTTTCGGCAGGAACCAGGCGGATAATCTGCTCTGCCATGTGGTGGAGGTCCTGAAGAAAAATATAGCGGACGGGGAATCTTTCTGCCGGAATTCTGCAGATATGTTTCTGGTATTGTTTAAAGACGGCAGCCAGGAAGAACTGAAGAAAAGGATCAGTAAGATCATGGAGGAGATCTCCGGATTTTCTTCCAACTGGAGCCGGAATTATGAGATCCAGATGTACTGCGGTATTTCCTGGATCACCAGGGGCGAAAGAAAGGATACGGCGACTATGCAGATCACCCATACCATGTTTGCCCTGGAAAAAGCCAGGAGCCTGCCAAGAAACAGCATATGGTTTTATGACCTGGACCTTCATCAGGAAGAGATCCTGCAGAATTACGTGGAGTCTCATATGAACCAAGCCCTGGAAGCAGGAGAATTTAAGATGTATCTCCAGCCCAAGTTTGATCTGAAAACCGGAGAGCTTGCAGGAGCGGAAGCCCTGGTCCGCTGGATATCCGAGGACGGCAAAGTGATCTATCCCGGCCAGTTTATCCCTATTTTTGAGAACAACGGTTTCTGCGCTTCGCTGGATATGTATATGACCGAGCAGGTATGCCGGCAGCTCAGACAGTGGAAACTGGAGGGCGTTCCTATGATCCCTATTTCCGTAAATCAGTCTAAGATCCTCTTTTATGAGGCGGACTATGTGGAGCGGATGGAGACGCTCATCCGGAAATACCAGGTGCCTGCCAGCTGGATCACACTGGAGATCCTGGAGGGGCTTGCCATGGAAAATATTGATAAATTAAACCAGGTGATCGTCAGTCTGAAAAAGATCGGTTTCCGGATCTCCATGGATGATTTCGGCAGCGGCTATTCTTCTTTGAACACTCTGGGAAATCTGCGGATCGACGAGCTGAAACTGGACAAAGGCTTTTTGCAGGAACTGGAAGGGGCAGATCATAAGAGACAGAAGATCATCATAGAACACATTATCGATCTGAGCAAAAGCCTGAAGATCTCTACGGTGGCAGAGGGGATCGAGACAGAGGAAAACCGGCGTATGGTGCGGGATCTGGGCTGCGATCTGGGCCAGGGATATTACTACTGCAGGCCGGTATCCGCCGGGGAGTTTAATGAGAAATACATGAAAAAGGGGGAGGCATGATTTGGCAGATATGGGTTTTGTATACGAGACTTTGCTCCGTTTTCTGAACGGATATTTTATTGAAGGAAATGTACAGAAACTGCTGGATATGGTTACGGAGGATATTTACTGCATCGGCGTCCCGGGAGAGGAGCCGGTGTTTAACAGGGAGGATTTTGAGAAGATGCTGCGGCGTCATATGACAGAGGATCCAACCTCTTCTTTTGCCGCTTATGAGATCAGCATCTACAGGGAAAAAAAGATCGGAGAAGAAAGCCGGCTCTGTTACTGCGAGGCGGAGACTTATATGAATATCGGGGGTGAAAAGCTGAACCTGTCCTGGTGGGAGATCACCTTGGGAGTAAAAAAGGAAGAACAGATCTGCAGACTGGGATTTATCCATCTGTCTGAGATGAAGAACTGGGCCCAGAGAGGAGAGGTCCTGCGGAAACTTTATCCGGAGGGAAATGATCCTTTTATGGAATCTCTGTACCGGCATCTGGAAGAATCTTCCCTGGACTCTTTGACCGGTCTGTATAACCGGAAGGCGGGGGAATCTCTGATCAGCCGGGCTTTGGAAAGCGGCGGGGAGTATATCTTCCTTCTGATGGATATTGACAATTTCAAGGCGGTCAATGATGTATACGGCCATCTGAAGGGAGATGTGGTGCTGAAATACGTGGCGGATAAGATCCGGAAATCTTTCCGGAATACAGATGTGATCCTCCGTCTGGGAGGCGATGAATTTGTGGCTTTTATCTACCCCTGCAAGGACCGCCGGGCCATTGAGCGGAAACTGGATAAGATCATCGAAGACTATGGAAGAAACATCAGCACAGAATTTCCGCTTATTTCTTCCGCCCTGTCCTGGGGCGGAATTTTCAGCAGCAAGAAGCGATCGTTTACAGAACTTTATCAGAAGGCGGATACGATCATGTATCAGGTAAAGAAACAGGGCGGAAAAGGATACCGGATCGAGGAGGACTAATGGAGAAAAAAGACATTTTAATCGTAGACGACATGGAGATCAACCGGGCGATCCTCACGCAGATCTTTGAGGACAGGAACCGGATCCTGGAGGCAGAAAACGGTCTGGAAGCCGTTAAGATCCTGAAGGAGCGGGGCGAAAATATTGCAGCGGTGCTGCTGGATATCCTGATGCCGGTGATGGATGGCTTTCAGGTCATGGAAAAGATGCAAAAGATGGGACTTCGGGACAAGATCCCGGTGTTTCTCATTACTGCGGATTCCTCGGAAGAGAGTATGCGCCGGGGGTATGATCTTGGAGCAATGGATATTATCGAGAAGCCGATCGTGCCTTATTTCGTAAGGCGGAGGGTGGAAAGTGTCATGGAGCTTTTTGCCGCCAGGGAACGGCTCAGCCATGTAGTGGAACTTCAGGGACAGAAGCTGCGCAGACAGGAGCAGGAGATCATGAACCTGAATGATTCCATCATTGAAAGCCTCTCTACGGCTATTGAATTCAGGAGCGGAGAATCAGGAGAACATGTAAAGAGGATCCGCTATCTGACCCGGCTGCTGCTGGAAGAGCTGAACCGGACCGGAAAGGCGGAATATGCTTTTTCAGACAGAGAGATCCAGCAGATCGCCCAGGCATCTATTATGCACGATGTGGGAAAGATCGCTATCAGCGACCTGATCCTGAATAAACCGGGAAGGCTGACGCCGGAGGAATTTGAGATCATGAAAACCCATACTGTGATGGGCTGCCAGGTGTTGGAACAGATCCCCCAGTATAAGAATAACCGGCTGTATCAGTACGCCTATGATATCTGCCGTCATCACCATGAACGGTGGGATGGAAAGGGATACCCGGACGGACTGAAAGGCAGGGAGATCACAGTCTGGTCCCAGGCGGTATCAGTGGCGGATGTTTTCGACGCGCTGACCAACAAAAGAGTATATAAGCCGGCGATCCCCGTACCTCAGGCCATGGAGATGATCTGTACGGGACAATGCGGAGCTTTTAATCCGGAACTGCTTGAGGCGCGGGAGAGGATACTTCCCCGGATAGAATATATAGGACATGACGAGGAAAAAAATGAGAAGAATATCTGAACCGGAAATGGTTTCGGATGAGTTTGGGAGGACACGGAAGAATGGAAAACGGGAAAAAACAAAGACTGACAGAAGCCGGGATCCAGGTGGAGCAGGGACTTTCCAGATTTATGGGGAATGAAAGTCTTTTTGAAAAATTTCTGAAAAAGTTTCTTCAGGATACGAACTATGAAGGGCTTGTACAGGCAGTGGAAAAGGGAGATGTCCAGGAGGCTTTCCGGTTTTCCCACACCTTAAAAGGCGTATGCGGCAATCTTTCTATGGAAGAGCTGTATAGCCTGGTATCCAGGCAGACAGAGTGCTTCCGGCAGGGAGATCTTTCCCGGGGAGCGGCCATGATGGAGGAGATTTCCGCAGCATATGAAAAGATCCGCAAGGCCATCGAAACATCCTTGTAAGACCGCCGGAGAAGGCAGAAAAGGAAAAAAGAAAGGGAGTACAGTCAAGATGAATGAGCGTACAGTGGTGATCCGCCGTATAGAGGAAGGAATGGCCCTTGACAGGGATTATGTTTCTCTGCCCGGGGACTATGGAAAGGAATCGTATTTTCAGCGTCCGGATATCCGGGCTATCCGCAGCCTGGTCTTTGAGACGCTGGACGCCCTGGAGGAAAAAACAGGTTTCCGGAAGAAACTGGAAGAGAGCAGACAGGCAGTGATCAAGCCCAATCTGGTCTCTGTGTATCATAAAAGCGGAATGTTTGCGGAAGATTATCCGGAATCCACAGATCCAAGGGTGCTGGATGCAGTGGTGGAATGGGTGCAGAGATATCAGAAGAAAGTCCTTCTTGCAGAGTCTTCCGGGAAGCCCATGCCTACGGCTACCAGCTTTCGTATCAGCGGCGTGGACCGGATCGCCCGGTATCGGAATACAGGGCTTACAGCTCTGGAAACCTGTCCGGTACACAGATATCTTCTGCCAAAGGCAAAGGTCATGAGAGAAGTCCTGATCCCTACCCCTTTTGTGGGCGTTGTGGAGGGGAAAGATTTCTATATCTCTGTGCCGAAACTGAAGACAAATCTCTATACCAGAGTGACTCTGGGCTTTAAAAACGCTATGGGTGTGATCCCCTATGCGCTGCGGGAGAGAAATCATAATTACCGGATTGATGAGAAACTGGCAGATATGCTTTATATCCTGCGGCCGGATCTGACTTTAATAGACGGGCTGGTAGGAGGAGAGGGAAATACCCCGGCTCCTGTAGACCCGGTGGACTGCCGTCTTCTTGTGGCAGGAACAGATCCTGTGGCAACAGACCGGGCAGGCTGCCGGATCATGGGCTTTGACCCGGATGAGATCCCTCTGTTCCAGGAAGTGGAGAAAAGAGGGTTTTATCATGGAGAAGCCCAGATAGACGGGGAAGCTCCTGTTTTCCACTTCCGGCCGGCGGATCCCAGTCTTCTGGGAGATACTTTCCATACGCATTTCCCGAATATCCTGGTACTGGCAGGCCACAGTCTGCCCCAGGCGCCGAAGATCCGGGATCCTTATACTGTGACGCCTGAAACAGCCCGGGAACTGGAAGGCGCCTGCAGAGGCGGCTGTCTGGCGGCTCTGCGCTCCGGATTTGAATATATCATTTATTCTACAAAGAAGAACAGGGACCGTCAGATCGCCGTGGTCATTGGCTCCGGAGTTTCCATCGACGGAAAGAAATGGTGGTTTGACCGGGACGGAAAGCCTTATGAGGAAGAAAAGGTGAGAAACCTGAAAATGCCTATCCTTACAGTGGGAAACTGCGGGGAAGTGTTAAAAGATGTGGCTTCTTACAGAAGTCCCGGCTGCTGCAGTCCTTCTGCCTGTATGCTGGCGGCTACAGCGGCGATGAAGGTGCCCTTCCCATTGCTTTCTCCCAAAAACCATTATTTCGGGATCTTTGGCCTGGATGCGGTAAGGATGGTGCTGAAAAGGACAGCCCTGTCTCTTCGCGGGATCTGGATCGACTGTCCCAGCCGTCATATTGACCAGATCTATCCGGCGCCGAAGGTTTCAGACAAGTATAAAGACAGAGATTTTATTCCCTGGCCTCTGCCGAGGATGAGCTGGAAGATGAGAAAAAAGATGGCGAAAGATCAGCTGAGTATTTTAAAACTTTGAGAAAAAAAGAAAAGAAACTTTGCCGGAGGACAGAGAATCCGGAGAAAGAAAGGTGAAACACATCGACATGATAAAGAGACAGAAGCCGGAGGCAAAAAGCTCTGAAAGGAATATAAAATTTCCGGTAGATCCTGTAAAGGCGGATTACCTCTATGGACTGACAAAAAAACAGGTGCAGGAGCGGGCGGCGGCAGGCTGGAGCAACGAGGAAGTAGGCAGCGTGAGTTTAAGCACCAGAGACATTATCAAGAAAAATGTATGTACGTATTTTAACCTGATCTTTGCAGTACTGGCAGTGCTTGTATGTCTGTCAGGCTCTTTCAGGGACCTGACTTTTCTGCCGGTGATCCTGTTAAATACCATTGTGGGGATCGTCCAGGAGGTCCGGGCAAAGAATGTTCTGGAAAAAATGAATATGCTGAATGCCCCTAAGACGGATGTGGTCCGGGAAGGCAAGATTCGTTCTATTGATTCCACCCATCTGGTCCGGGACGATATTGTGATCTTCAGCACCGGAAACCAGATCTGCGCAGACGCGGTGGTCTGCTCCGGCGAGGTGCGTGTCAATGAATCTCTGCTCACCGGAGAGTCAGAGGAGATCGTCAAAAAGGAAGGAGATCCGCTGATGTCCGGCAGCTTTATTGTTTCCGGAAAATGCTACGCCCGGCTGGAAAAGGTGGGAGATGAGTCGTATATTTCCCGGCTTACACTGAAGGCCAAGGCCATGAAAGAGGAAGAACAGTCGGAAATGATCCGTTCTTTGGATAAACTGGTCAAAGTGGTAGGCATCACCCTGATCCCCATCGGCCTGATCCTTTTTATCCAGAGTTTCTTTATCAGCCGCGACGGTTTTCAAAGCAGTATTACTTCCATGGTGGCGGCGGTGATCGGCATGATCCCGGAGGGACTTTATCTGCTGACCACAGCAGCTCTGACCTTGAGCAGCGTAAGGCTGGCCATGCAGAAAGTCCTTCTTCACGATATGAAAAGTATCGAGACTCTGGCCAGGGTCAATGTCCTTTGTGTGGACAAGACCGGGACGATTACAGAAAATGCTATGACGGTCCAGGATATTGTTCTTCTGGATGAGGAACAGGATATGGACAATGTAAAGGGGATCCTGTCAGACTTTGTCCAGGCCATGGGAGAGGA
>ERZ1090880.1235-NODE-1236-length-12895-cov-6.653427_pt1 | contig 12895 bp, 12 predicted proteins | sample MGYA00478471_ERZ1090880 | MGnify/ENA primary metagenome ERZ1090880 (study PRJEB33644, sample SAMEA5815734) | chicken gut metagenome | biome: Chicken; feature: Gastrointestinal Tract; material: Caecum | place: Ireland | collected 2019-01-01 | study: A study of... | reverse complement strand
GAACACACACGCAACCACAGTAATGATCGTTAATAACATAAGTACGAGTTTGCGTTTCATATTCAACCCTCCATTTTGAAATACATGTTTTTCATGTACTTTAATTTATTTTAAAACGCTTATTGAACTAATCTGTGTCCACATTTACAAGTAAATTATATCACTTCGTAATTAGAATTGCAATAGATTTAAAAAAAATATTGATAGTGTATATAGAAGATATAAGGCGGTAATGGTACAAAATTTTCTTCCGAAATACTGTCCATAAAAATATGTGACTGTAATAGCTCATCAGCGCCTTGCACACCTTCGCCTCGCACTCTTTGCGGACTATATGGGCCTCGTATTCGTCGCGGAAATATCTCATCGTGGACAGCACGGGGTTGGGCGCGGATTGCCCGAGCGCGCACAGCGACGACTGTTTCATGTGATTGGCAAGTTCCTCTATCTTGTCCAGATCCTCGGGCTCGCCTTTTCCCTCGGTGATCTTGGTGAGCAGCTGCAAAAGCCTCTTTGTGCCTATGCGGCACGGCGTACACTTACCGCACGACTCGTCGGCGGTGAATTCGAGATAGAACTTGGAGATGTCCACCATACACGAGTCCTCGTCGAGGATTATCATACCTCCGCTGCCCATCATCGATCCGATGGCTATAAGACTGTCGTAATCGATCGGCGTATCTATGCAGGACGCGGGGATACATCCTCCCGACGGTCCGCCCGTCTGCGCCGCCTTGAACTTCTTTCCTCCGGGGATGCCGCCGCCTATCTCTTCCACTATCTCGCGCAACGTCGTCCCCATCGGCACTTCGACAAGTCCTACGTTGGTGATCTTGCCGCCGAGCGCAAAGACCTTGGTGCCCGACGACGATTCCGTGCCGATCGACGAGAACCATGCGGCTCCGTTCATGATTATGGGATTGACATTCGCCCACGTTTCGACGTTGTTGAGGATGGTGGGTTTGCCGAAAAGTCCCTTGACCGCAGGGAACGGGGGACGGGGGCGAGGCTCGCCTCGATGCCCTTCTATACTGGTCATGAGCGCGGTCTCCTCTCCGCAGACGAACGCGCCCGCTCCCAGTCTGACCTCTATGTCGAAGTCGAATCCCGATCCGAGGATGTCTTTGCCCAGAAGCCCGTATTCCCGAGCCTGCTTTATGGCTATATTGAGTCTTTCGACCGCAACGGGATATTCCGCTCTGACGTAGACGTAACCGTAAGACGCGCCTATAGCGTATCCTGCGATCGCCATTGCTTCGAGCACGCAATGCGGATCTCCTTCGAGCACGGATCTGTCCATGAACGCGCCGGGATCTCCCTCGTCCGCATTGCAGCATACGTATTTGACGTCCCCAGCGGAAGCCTTGGCGAACGACCACTTCCTGCCTGTCGGGAATCCCGCTCCGCCTCTGCCTCGCAGTCCCGACGCGAGCATCTCGCTTATCACGTCGTCGGGGCTCATGGAGGTGAGCACCTTTTCGAGCGCGGCGTAATCTCCGGCGGCGATCGCTTCCTCTATGTCCTCGGGCGCGATAACGCCGCAGTTGCGCAGCGCTATGCGCATCTGCTTTTTATAAAACGGCGTTTCGGCAAACGGTATTATCTCGCCGCTCTCGGTAACGGTTCCTTCGTAAAGCAGTTCTTTGACTATCTCTCCGCCGCGAACGAGATGTTTTCTCACGACCGTCTCGGCGTGATCGGGCGTCATCTGCGAATAGAACGCGCCCTCGGGATAGACGATCATGATCGGTCCCAACGAGCACAAACCGAAACAGCCCGTCTTAACGACCAATACGTCGTCCAGTCCCAATTCGGCAAGTACGGATTCCAACCTCTCGATGACCTTCATCGAACGGGAGGATGTACAGCCCGTGCCGCCGCACACCAGCACCTGTTTGCGGTAACCCGTCTTCGCGGCGAGTTTTTCGCCCTCCTCTTTCACGAGGCGGCGGACCGCTATAAGATCTTTCTTTGCGGCGCGTATCGCGTCAAGCTCTTTTACCGTCATTTTCCGCCTCCCTGTATTTGTCTATGATCCCTTTGACCATCTCCGGCGTGAGCTTGCCGTAGACCTCTTCTCCGATCATCATGACCGGCGCGAGTCCGCACGCGCCCACGCAACGGCAGCTGTCTATCGAAAAAAGCCCGTCTTCGGTGCATTCGCCGCACTTTATTCCGAGTTCTTTCTCTACCGCTTCGAGGATCTTATCCGACCCTTTGACGTAGCAGGCTGTGCCCAGGCATACGCTGATCCTGTGTTTTCCCTTCGGCGTAAGCGAAAACTGCGAATAAAAAGTGGCTACCCCGTAGACTTCGGACAGAGATATACCCAGCCCTTCGGCTATGTACGTCTGTACCTCTATCGGGAGATAGCCGTAGATAGATTGCGCCCTTTGCAGCACGTGGACTAGACAGCCGGGAATAGCCCCGGATTCCTCGATGACCGCCGCAAGTTCCTTCCGCTGCTGCTCCGTGCCGCGGAATACGGATTTTTTCTCACTCATAATTTCTCCTTATCAATCATCAAACCGCCGGCGCGCCCATGCGCGCAGATCGTTTAATAATTAACATTCTCATTATAACAGATATACGGGGATTATTCAATAGCCATACGCAACATTTTGTCATTCTGCGGAAAACGCATACTCCGAAAGAACTCGCGCGGCGCGCGTACGGGAAACCGCGCCGCCTTTCCGCCCGAAGCCCGCTTCTCAGATGACTATAAAATCTCCGGGAGTGATGAAGATGAAACTGATAAGCGCGAATATGACCATGATGACGACCTGATGCAGGACGTAGACCCAGATCGCTATCCTCCCCCAGAAATCGAAAGGTCTGTGCCAATCGTACTCGCCGAGACGCGGCAGGAGCGAACGCTTTTTCGGATAGAGCACCGGCGCTATCGCCGCGCCCAACAACATATAACCCGCAGTCGGGAAAACGGGATAATAGTCCGCGGAATGCACGTTCGTCGCGCCGCCCTGCATCCATCTTGCCAGCCAGAAAAACGTCCCGTCGTCGGCAAACGCCTGTCTGTCCGCCTCGTAGCGTATGCCGCAGTAATAATCTATAAGGATGATCGCAATGCCGACGACAAGGCAGACTATCGCCGTCTTGTACTTGTTCCTGCCGCATATCTCGTTGATGATGACCCATAAGAATATCGCGACCGCGAACATATGGAGTATCCCGAACGTGATGCTCGTACTCTCGCCCATGGCGGTCGTCACCAGAGTGATTATCCCCGCGAAAGCCGCGACTTCGACCGCTCTTCTGGAATTGTTTTTGGAAAAAGAACACGATATCCCGCAAAGCAGGGCAAAAGTCCACACCACGATGTCCTGAGTGGTGAGCCTCAGAGGGGAAGCCCAATATTCCCGCGCGCGCTGATAGAGAGCGATAAAGAACTCGCTCTGAGTGGCATCCGCCCACGCTCTGCCGAACTGATACGCAACGTCGTACATCGCGTGATCGAATATCATCAGGAGCACGCAAACGCCGCGCAGAAAATCAAGCTCCCATATCCTCCGCTTCTTCGGCGCGGACAGGGGGAGCTCTTTTTCTTTTCCGACGATCACGGAGCGCTGCATACGTTGATTATAGCATACGCGCGCGGGTGTTGCAACTCAAATGCTCATTTGGTGAAAACGGTAACTTCCACGGTAAGCCTGACCTTGTCGAGATAATCTTCCCCGCAGCGGACCTTGAATTTTTCTCCGTATTTGCGGTAAAGTACCTCGCCGAGAGCGAAAATATCGCAGTCTTTCTGTCTGCAGTGTTCGAAACACGCCTCGACCGACGCGGCTATCTGACCCTTTATCTGCCCGACCGCTCCGACGTCCAGTCCTCCTTTCTGCTCTCCGTGCTCGGAATACGCCTTTTCGGCGGGGCGGCACATGGTCACGACCGAGAGTTTTACCTCGTCTTCCGCGACCGCCTCGAACATCGCCTTACTGTCCAATATGACCGCCTCACGGCGCACGCCGTCTTCGTCGCGGTATCCCAAAGTCCCGCTGTTGAGCCTCTTGTCGGCGTACGAGAGTCCTTTGCTGTCCTCCCTGTCCAACCTCATCACATACCCCTCTCTCGACAGCACGACCGTTTTGGACAGCTCCAGTCTGTAAGTGTCCTCGCCCTTTCCCGAATCGGGGCTTATGCTCCCCTTCTCCTCTTTCAGGACGTTGACGAGAGGCATATAATTGGTCCCGCCGAGAGTGTAGTAATTATAGAAATACTTGTGCAGCGTCATGGGATTCTGTCCCGCTTCGTCCCGATTGGAGTTGAGCATCTCCACGAGGTGATAACTCACCACTTCGTTGACGGGCAGTTTGAGTTTGAACAGATCTTTCGCGTCGCACGCCGCCGCGACCAACAGAGCGCTGTCCCTTACGAGATCGCTCTTGAAGATGTATTCGAGCACGTCCGCGGTACCGCTGCGCAGGAAATCGGAACCGAACAGTATCACGTCCGTGTGCGCGAAAGACGCGCGAAGACCTATCGTGGTCGAAAGGTTTTCTATCGCCTCCTGCAAAGTCGCGCCTTTGCTCTCATAGACGGCAAAGGTGTTCCCTTGAGATGACACGCCTCCGTTTTTCGGCACGATTATCTGAGCCGACAGCTCTATCTCCTCTCCTCCGCCGTCGACGGCAAGTCCCACCACTATCGCGCGGTCGAGAAGATTGATCCCCGACGACAAGTTGCCCAACACGACGAACAGTACGAACAACAGCGGTATGACGAGCCATTTGCGGGATACGATCTTTTTTTTCATGCCGGTAAGCGCTCCCTTCGGGCTTTGACGCGACGCGATATCTCGTATGCGGCATAGACCGCCATCGGCACGACGTATTCCGATACCGCCGCAAAATACCTTATCCGCCCCGTAAAGAAAACGTGCGCGTTCGCGACATTGCCGACCGCCAGCTTACAAACCGCCGACGCCGCCGCGGCGAGAAATACCGCCCAGGCCCCTCTGCCTCCGGTAAAATGAGTCAGCCCCTCGCACGCCGCCGATAACAACAGCGAAAGCTTTACCGTCGCCATCAGCAGCCACACGCAAACTACCGGAAAGTCGAGCGCCCCGAGAAGTCTTGACAGTTTGTTGAATATCGCAAGCTTGCCGAAAGCGAACGAGATGAGCGTCGATCCGCCGCCGAACACCGAGTCTAAAGCTATCACGAACCCAACGGTAAATACAAACAGAAAAGCAAGCGAAACAAACACGGGCGCGTGTTTTTTTCTACTCGACGACGTCACCGAGAAGAACATAAACGGAGTAAAATCTCCGAACCAGAACAAGTACCTGTCGCACGCCGACGCCAGACGAACGCTCGGCACCACGGGCAGAACGGTCTCGATGTCGCCCTGAAAATCCGCAAGCAATACGTTGATGGCGATGACCGCTCCGACAAGCCATATCACGACCTGCGCCGTCCTTGCCAGCACGTTCAGTCCTTTGTACGCCACGTATGCCAGCACGGGGAAGAAACCAGCCACGATCAGCCTCCACAGTCCCTCGTCGAACAGAGCCGTCGCGGTGTAGGCTATACATTCCGAATAAAACAGGACCGCCTTTAACAGACAGCCCGCGACCGCTATCGCGATCGCCGAGTTCTTTATCCACAGCGGGATATCCAGATTGCGTATCCCTCCGTTGCAGGCTATCTTGTAAACGAACGCGAACATCGCCGTATCCAAAAGCATCATGAGCGACATCGCGATCCAAGACTGTCTGCCGCACTCTCCCGCGAAATAGCGCGGAAGCATCAGCACTTTGAAAGTGACCGACGCCATAAACGCCAGCACCGCTATCTGCGACGGATACGCCTCCGCCGAAGTAATGCTTCTTCTCGTTCTCATCTCTTCTGCCTCGTTCTGTTGGACGTGGGGATACTGTAAGGTCTTTCGGTCTGTTCCATCACGTTGCCCTTTATCACGGCGTCTTTCCAATCGTCCGTCAGAGCGGGCGCGAAAGGCGCGAGATAGGAAGTGCCGAAGTTGCGGAGGTCGGCAAGATACGCCATCAAAGCCACGCTCGCCAGGATTATCCCGAACAGCCCCAGCACGCCCGCGACGGCAACGAACACGAGCCTGAGCACGGACGCCGAATTCGCCTCGTCGGGCACACAGTAGATCCCTATCGTGGAAACCGATATTATGAGCACGGTCGGCATGGAAAGAAGCCCCGCGTTCACGGCGGTCTCGCCGAGCACGAGAGCGCCGACTATCGATACCGCCATACCTATATATCTCGGCATTCGCACGCTCGCTTCGCTCAGTATCTCGAAGATCGTGAGCACCACCAGCATCTCTATTGTCGGAGTGAGCGGTATCCCGTATACGGAATTCATTATCGTCACAAGAAATTTGAGCGGGAACATTTGATACTGAAATTCCTGCAACGCTACGTACGCCGCGGGAAGCAGCACCGCTACGGTGAGCGCGAGCACTCTTATCGCGCGCAAAAGAGTCGCGCGGTAACTTTTTACGTAATAGTCTTCCGCCGCCTGCAAATGCTCGAACATCACGAAAGGCACCGTGAGTACGACGGGCGAACCGTCTATCACCACCGCCACTCTGCCTTCGAGCAGTTTTGCCGCGACGGAATCCGGTTTTTCCGACGTCCCCACCTGATCGAACAGCGAGAAGTTGTCCTCTTCGAGATACCGCGCCACGTACGCCGCTTCCACCACGCCGTCGATATCCATCGCCGACAGACGAGCCTTCACTTCCGCGACGATCTTTCCGTCCGCGACTCCGTCTATATAAGCTATCGCAACGGAAGTATGCGACAGCCTGCCCACGTACTTGATATCAAAACGCAGCTTTGGAGTACGCAGCCGTCGGCGTATCAGCGTCATGTTGGTCTTCATGTCCTCGACAAAGCCTTCTCTCGGCCCGCGCAGAACGTTGCTCACCGGCGGTTCCGCGACCGCTCTTATCGGATACTTCCGCTCGGAATAAATAAAAAAGCAGGGCGCGTTCTGCATAATGAGAACGATGTCGCCGTCCGCGACCGCCTCGATCGCCTTGTCGAGCGTTTCTTCCCGTTTAACGGGCGTGGTCGGTCTTGTGCGTTCGGCAAGGAACGCGGCTATCCCTTCGTCGTCGACGCGCTTGCGTGCGTTTTTGAGCGGCTTCACGATGTTGAGTTCGAACACGTCCTTGTCGATGATACCGTCGATATAAACGAAAGCGCTCGCCCTGCCGAGAGCGGTGAATTCGGTTATTATAAGGTCGGAAGTCTTTCCGAACGTCTTTTCGAATCCGCCGACCGCGGCGGCCTTGTCGATCATACCGTTGTTGTGCGCAAGCCGCGGCGATATATTCCGTTTCTTTCGACCGCATAAGTCCTTTCGCGACGAAATCTCTCCGAAAACGACACCGAAGGAAGGCTATAATTGCGGTTATGAAAAAACTCGCAGGATACCGCGGCGGCGACATCGTATACTATCTGCTGTCCGTCGTCCCTTTCTTTCTTGCGGCAAACGCCGGGATCTACGAAGGCATGGCGGGGCTTGCCGCCGGACTTTATACGGCGCTCGTCTTCTGCCGCTGTAATTACTTCCTCGTTTCGCCGATGTTTCTCGCCGGAAGCGCCTTGGCGGACGCTTCGTTGCAAGGTATAGTCTGTGCCGCGGCTCCGATCGCGGTCATGGGCGCGGCAAAGCTGATACACTACCTGAGCGCCCGTCCCATGGGACTGTTTGCCGCGAACGTATATGCCTTTGCGGGACAGCTGCCCGCCTTTGCGTTCGTTCCGGCGGGATACGAACTGCGTTTCGCGATCGCTTCGGTCGCCGCCAACCAACTGTTCTGCTACTGCGCGCTGTTGATCTGCTATGCTCTCATCGTGCGCGGAGTGCGCAACAAACTGACGACGGACGAAACAGTAGGCGGCGCGGTCGTGGTCATGATCCTTTCTTTGGGACTCTACCGTCTGGATGTTTACGGCTTCATGCCGTTTTTTGCCGTTCTCGGATGGACGGTCATGGTTTCTTTGAGATCGTTTTCGGTCCCCGCCGCCCTTCTGATCGTCTTTTCGATGGGAATGGGAGGATCGATCGCCTCGCTCGATATGTCGGTGTGCGGCGCCGCCGTTGCCGCATACGTCGCGGCATGCGCATTCAAAAAACTGCACGTACTTTTTCCTTTTGCCGCAATGATGCTCTCGGATCTGCTTGCAGGGGCTTTCTTCGAAGCGTTCGCCTATACTCCTCTGCATATCGCCGCGCTGGCTGCGGGAGGTCTGTGCTACGTCCTTCTTCCCAAAAAGCTGAAAGCCCGCATAGCCGTATATACTCCCGAAAACCGAATAGCGGGAGCAAAACGCCTGCTGTCGCACGGCAGAGCCGAAGTCTTTGCGAGACTCAACAGCGTGGCGAACGTATTTTACGAAATGGGAAAAAGTTTTTCGGTGCGGACGGACCGACCCGAAAACAGACTCCCCGCGCCGCAGGAAGTGGCGCGCGACGTCATGCTGACCGTGTGCGCCGGATGCCCGAGAAGGGAAGGCTGTCAGGCGGCTTTGGGCGGCGACACCTCTTCTCTGTTCGTGCCGGCGGCGTCCTCGGCTCTGCTCACGGGCGACGCGGGCGCGGCGGATATGCCTACGTTCGTGACTTCGCGATGCTGCCGTATAGACGCTTTGCTAGCGGGGTGCAAGAGCGCGGCGGAACGCTATAAAAAACGCGAGGAAAACGCGAAAAGGCTCGATCTCTCGCAGAGAGTGATAGCCGAGCAGATGTACGGCGTGGGCAATATGATCAGCGACGTGGCGGAGGACGTAAACAAGGGCATCTCCTTCGACGAGCGTGCCGAAAACCGCCTTATCGAAGAACTGAGCTACAAAAACATCGTCTGCACGGAAGCGGTGCTCTACACTAAAGAAGGCAAAGTCCAGGCCTCTCTGACCGTACGCAGAGCGGACGCTCGCAAACGGGCATTGGACGAAACGGTCTCCGCCGTGCTCGGAAACAGGATGCAGCGCGTCGGAGAAGCGCAGCCGCTCGGCTCGGACAAAGTAACGCTGTCCTTCGCCGCCGCTCCGAGATATTGCGCGGTATTCGGCGAAGCGTCCGTACGCAAGAGCGATTCGGCCGACAACGGCGACAGCCGCGCCGTGCGCAAACTCGCGGGAGGCAAACTGTTCGTCGCGGTATGCGACGGTATGGGCAGCGGCGCCGAGGCGCAGGCAAACAGTTCCTCCACGCTCGCGATGGTGGAAAACTTTTATAAAGCGGGATTCGGCAACGAAGCCGCGCTGAATATGATCAACCGAATGCTGATGATGAAAGGCGCGGACGAATTCTCCGCGCTGGACATATGCGTGATAGACCTGGAAACGGCGATCGCGCATTTCGTGAAACTGGGCGGCGTGCAGAGTTTCGTCAAGCGCGCCGACAATGTGGACGTGATAGAATCCTCCGCGCTCCCGATAGGCATAGTCGAAGAAGCGACGCCCTATTCGGACAGCCGCCTGCTGTCGGGCACGGACAGCGTAGTGCTCGTATCCGACGGGATAGTAGACGCCCTTGGCGCGGACGGCGTCAGGCTCGTGCTTTCCCGAACAGACACTCTTTCGCCGCAGGAACTGTGCGACACCCTGCTCGCCAAGGCGACCGAATACGGAGCGAAAGACGACTCCACCGCGGTAGCCGTAAGACTGATAGCGGGATAAAGACGGCGTAAGACCGCGGCTGACGATCCGGTCTTACGCCGTTGGATCAAGCGGTGTGCGCTTCTTCGAGATGTTTTTTTCCGAAAGCCGCAATAGACACGCCTTGACCGCAGAGTATGCCTCCTCGGGGTCGTCCGTATCGGCGACCGCGATCTCCATGGGACACGGACCGTCCCCCCTGCGGTTGATTATTACGGGAGCGAGTTCTCCGTAATACGCGTCTATCTCGTTGCGGCGCAATATTTCCAGCGCCTTTTCCGCAAGGACGTCGGCATACACCTCTCGCGCGCGGCGCATGGCAGCTCACTTCTGACCGTCCATATCGGGGTAGAACGACGCGTACGCTTCTTCCTGCCGAGGGGTGGTGTTGTAATACTTTGTGTTCGTGTCGAGCGCCGCGATCTCTTCCATCTCGCCGTCTGTCAACTCGAAATCGAATATGTCGATGTTGTCCTTTATATGACGCTCGTCGGACGACCCGGGAATGACGATGAAACCCTTCTGCGTATGCCAGCGCAACACGATCTGCGCAGGCGTTTTCCCGTATTTCTCCGCAAGTTTTACGAACACGTCTTCGTTTATCAGCTTTTTATCGCCGTGTCCCAAAGGATACCACGCCATCAGCCTGGTCCCGTACTCGTCGAGTCTTTCGGTCACGTCTTTTTCGGTGCAGTACGGATGCGCTTCCAACTGTATGACATGCGGAGCGATCTCGGCGGCGGCAAGCAGTTTCTCAAGCTTCTCGCCTCTGAAATTGGAAATGCCTATCGACCGTGCGTCTTTTCAAAACCGCCAGCGTTTCCACGTGTTTTGTCTGCGGAAACATATCGTACGGAGTGACGGACGCAACGTCGTACTTGCCGACCATGGCGGAGATATCGCGCGCGAGGGTCGCGGGATTGCAGGACACGTAGATCACCTTATCGGGCGAGGATTCGAGCAGAGCGTCGATAACGCGGCGGTCGCACCCTTTGCGAGGCGGATCGAGTATCACGACGGACGGGGCGTTCCTCGCCGCCGTATCGGCAACTAATCCGGGCAGAGCGTCGGCGCAGTCCGCGCAGATGTTGACGACCTTGCCCGTATTGCCGTTAAGCGCGGTAAGCGCGTCGGCGTCGGCGACCGCCTGCGGTACTATCTCTATCCCCGTGACGGAGCGCGCGCTCGGCGCGATCGCATTGGTGAGTATTCCTGTGCCGCTGTAAGCGTCGATGACTTCCGCGCCGGGAGTTTTGCCGACCTCGTCGGCGACGGCGGAATAAATAAGGTCGCGTACGCCGTCGTTTATCTGCAAAAACGAAAGAGGTCCCGCCTCCGCCTTGATCCCCAGAACTTCGAAACGAAGTTTTTCTTCCCCGCAGAGCAACGTCAGCGGGCCTTGCATTATCACGTTGGTCGGAGCGGTATTGGCGCAGAAGTACAGCGAAAACCTTATCCCGAGGTCGCGGTAAGCCGCGATGAGCTTTTTGAATGCGGGCAAAGCCGAACCGTTACCGACGACGACGATACAGTACGCTCCGCCCGCTCTGCGCGCGACGAAATGCCGCAGGAACCCTTTCCTCGTTTTTTCGTCGTAGCACGACAGTCCGCTCTCTTCGGCAAAACGGAGAAACACGTCCAGAAGTTTCTGCATATCGCGCCCGTACATGGCGCACCCCGCGCCCTCGCCGCTCGGGTCGGAGAACGGCACGATCCTGTGCGTACCTTCCGCGAAATATCCCGCCGCGGGCTTGCCGTCCGCGCCGTATCCTATCGGCACCTGTATCTTATTGCGGTAACCGAATACGGACGGCGACGGCACTGTGGGCTTTACGTCTATATCGGCGCCGCAAGCCTTGCGAAGGCACGAACGTACGTTGGCGCGTTTCGCCTCGAGTTGCGAAGGGTAATCCATATGTTGCAGATCGCAGCTCCCGCACTTGAAAAATATCGGACAGACGGGTCTTACCCTGTGCGGCGACGGAGATATCAATTTGATCACGCCCGCTCTCGCAAATCGGCTTCTGACCTCTTTGACCATTACGCGCACGCGTTCTCCCGTCAATGTATGAGGCACGAAGACGACCATGCCGTCGCAGCGCGCGACGCCCTCGCCTTCCATACCTTCGGATACTATTTCGAGTTCGAGAATATCTCCTTTCTTCACACGGACATTATATCATACATCGCGGCGCAAGTACAGCGGCGGCGGATATCTTGCGGCTGCCGCCTTGCGGAATACGACTTTTCGCTTTGTCTTCGCGGAACGAAAAAATTTACCTCTCCGCGCATAATCCGCAAAAAGCCGCTCACAATACTATCGGAGGCGAAAATGGACAAGAAGAAAAAAGATGCGGCCCGAAGGCGGGCGCGAAAACTCGATGAAGCCAATCTCGCAATGAGTCTGAAAGACGAAAACAACGGAATCTATCATTTCGAGAACGAATTGGCGGAATGGATCGAGGAAAAGCATTGAACGTTTTGTTCTTTGCCTCAAAAAATGCAGGACGCAAGTCCTGTATTTTTTATTTCGACGGCATTTCGCCGCTCCGTACGATCGCCCCCTATAAAAACTTCCGCACCGCATCGATATCGTTTTCGGGATATCGGAACAGCTTTTTCAAAAATACGATCGGCGTATCTCTCCCGTACCGAAACCGCGGGACCCCGCTCTTTCCCGTCTTATGACGATCGCCCGATAAAGTCATTTACCGGCAACTCACTTTCGGAAATCTCGCAGCGCTCTTGCTCCCGACATATCTTTCCGACCGCTTTCGCGTCGGTATCTTCGCCGAATATCTTGCGGCGAAAGTAGTCTACGATCTGTTTGAGCGTAAGATCTTCTATCCCGAGATCGCGAGCGGTCTTATCTTCGTATTCCTCGCCGAGGAACCCGAATATCCCCGCTTCGTCGGCCTTGCCGAGTTTTTCGAGCGTAAGCGAAGAATAACTCCATATCACGGCGACGACGATCACGACCGCGACTATCGCGAACTTGGTAAAGCATCCTCCGAAGCAGCCTCTTCTCATACGCGAAGATTATTGCCAAAGCCGAAAAAGCAAATACGTCCGCCGCCGCATACGCCGTACCGCGATCATTAAAAAGCGCGTTTAACGAACACGGGCAGAAAAAACATATATGGCGCAAAATAGCCCGTTCCGACGGAGCTCCCGCAGGCAAAAGTGAATTGTCAAGTTAAGTGCAACACTTTTGCAATTCTTGTTCAAACAAGTCTG
>ERZ1090880.1234-NODE-1235-length-12898-cov-5.909834_pt1 | contig 12898 bp, 20 predicted proteins | sample MGYA00478471_ERZ1090880 | MGnify/ENA primary metagenome ERZ1090880 (study PRJEB33644, sample SAMEA5815734) | chicken gut metagenome | biome: Chicken; feature: Gastrointestinal Tract; material: Caecum | place: Ireland | collected 2019-01-01 | study: A study of... | reverse complement strand
CTACATATATCAGCAAGTATACGAATCAAGAAAGTATATGGCGCGAGTTGATTTGCGATTTTATTATACCGCAAGAATATCGTTTCACAAAGGCTGCTGAAAGACGGAAATCAGTTTATGATATTGACGCGGAAGCGTCTGGGCGCGATGATTACTCTGGCATATATGATGAAGATGGCGACGCTGCAGGTGAGCCGGACGAAATTCGTGCGATTATACGTCGGGCAAAAAAAGGCGAGAAATCAGAGAGGTTAGAGCTCCGCGAAAGGCGATCAGAAGAGCGTATAAAAGCTGCGGCGAAAAAAACTGCCCGAAACAAAAATGAGCCGGATTTTGATGAAGACAATGACCCGCTTTCTGAAACGAACATAGATTCCGAATTTGGGCTCGATTTGGACGATTATGATTATTGACAATGGAGGCGCGAAACAGATTGGCTTTTGTTAAAAGAAAAGACCGCTTCGGGCGCGTAATTATCGAAGGTGTCGGTATGGTTGTGAACGATCAGAGCGGCGTTTTGATAAAGGAGAGCGAAAAAAACAGGTTTGGCTCTCGTTCTTTGAGTGTAGCGATACTCGGCACATGGCTTCGCACGAAGGGCGGGCGTACGCTACGCGAGCTGTATCGATTTTATGAATGGGATAGCAACCCGCTTGCGGCGGTTTTGCGCAAGCTACGATACGGCGATATGGTTTTCGTCTTTGGGGTTTTGGAAACGCACTCTTTCCTACCGAATGATGGCGATGCACGTGTTTATTACCATCGCGTGAAATTGGAGTTTATTCTGCAGTTCGCCAATGCGCAAACATCGGATGCGTATTTTTTGGGACTAACGCCAAACAGTCTTGTCCGTAGTGCAAAGCGAGGCGAGCGGCTTGAAAAACATTTTGATGGGGATACTGGTGAACAGGGCTTTGATACTTATGACCCATGTGACGATTTCGATGTAGATAAATATGACTATTAGACGAGACAAAACAGGGAAGGCGATTTAACGATGAGTAAAATCACAACACAATCGATACGCGGCTGCTCTCCATTTTATGAGCGAAAGATAGTAGTAAAGAAAAACGACATTAAGAGTGATAAAAAGGCGCAAATCTGTTTGCACTGTACTAAATCCCATTGTGACAGTGGAACGTGTGAACTTTTTAGAAGGGGACCGAAAAAATGGAAGAAACACAGAGCGGATTCAGACACGGGAAACGGTTCGGAACAAACATAGAGCTTCCGTTTTCGGTCGGGCAAGATGTATATTTTCTTGCCCTAATTGATGTTGCGGACGATGACCGCGAGACAAGCTTTCACAAAGAGTGGGTAATCCGTAAAAAAATCTTTGCTGTTACGATGATACAGGAAGAGGGTAAATACTATCGCTCTTGGGCTGAGGCATATCAAGTATGGAAAGAACGCAAATAGGTGGATATGTAAAAATGAGTAATTCCGAGACGTTTAAGGTCGCTCCATATACAGGGTGGGCGAGTTGTAGATATTATAGCAAAACAATTACAGGTTATTCGGGAGTATGTACATATAATGCTTTATGTACGGGCAGAGAACCGCCTACTTTATTTATTGTGAATGATGGAGGATTGCCGGAAGAGCTAATAATAAACGGTATAGTGTATGTACGTAAAAATTGAGGAGGACAAAATGAACAAGCAGAAAGAGATTGAGAAGATAAAAACAATAATGGGGTGCGATTATGATTACTGCGAATCATGTTATACGCATAGCAGGAAATCTTGCTCTTTGCGCCCTATTGCAGAGAGATTGGTAGATGCTGGCTACGGCAACGTGCGCGCGGCTGTGAGAGAGTTTGCGGGAGTTTTACGTGATAAAATATTCCAAGAACATTCATTAGGAACGCAAGGATATATTGTTGGGTTTAAGGAAATGAAGGAACTGGCGTTAGCAGATGTTGACGCACTTGTCAAGGAGGTATGCGGCGATGAATATAAATGAGACATCATTTTCAGAATTTGTGTGTTTTTGGGAAAAGTTTGGGATGGCTCCGCTTGAAATCATTGCAAAGTATCTCATAGAAACAAATCAAGAGGCAGAGGCGCTGACGATTATACCGAAACTGGCAAAAGATAAGTCTGATAAAATACAGCGGCAGCTTGACTATGCACGAAGCTGGATTCCCTTTAAGGTAGATACATATAAGTGTAACAAAAATGTGACACGCCCGCAGGCGAAAATGCTTGAGACACTCACTGATTATTATTGCCTTGGGATGGATATTCCAGAGAAGTATATCGAAGAGGTAAAGGAAGTTATTCCGAACATGGAAACGCCGACGGTAGTATTTATCCCGATGGTAGAATGGTTGAGAGATAAATACAACATCATGTTTAAGGATTGGTACGAAAAGACGGGAGAAAGATATGAACCAAACGACGACAGGTTGCGCTAACTGCTACTACTATTCAAACGGAAGGTGCTTTTACGGCGCTCCATGTTATGGAACGCAGATGATATATATAAACGGGGAATGGATAGCAGTTCCGTTTGCTCCGTTTGACGATACAAAAGTTAAGGAGAAAGGCGATGAATAACGAAGAGCTGAAAAAGAAGATTGAGGGTATTTTACAAGAAGAAATTGAATACGTTGTTGTCTGCGGAAGTAGCGTAAAAAACGTGTGCATTGAACATATTGCCGACGCACTTATTGCGGCGGGGTTTGGCGATGTGAAAACGGCACAAGAGATATGTGACTCAGCAACGGCAATGGCTGTATTAGAGGCGGCAAAAGCTGAACACCGCGCGGAAGTCGCGGAAAAAGCGCTGAAAATTGTATGCAGAATGCAGGAGAATTTGAATATTTTAGTTGACGGTAAACCGTGGACAAAAGAAGAAATTTACAATCGATACATACAGCAAGCCGAAAAAGAACTCGCGGAGGAGGGGAAAGAATGATTTGTTGTAGCTGTGGTAAAGAAATAGATATAAATTACGGTAGAGAGTATTGGAACGGGATATATTGTAAAAAGTGCGCAGATGAAATGCTTTCTACACCAGAGGATATAAAAAATTATAAAAGGATAATCGCAGACCTACAAGCCGAAAACGCCGAGTTGCGAGATAGACTGCGTATAACAAAAATGGCATTAGAATATTCATGCCTTGAAAGTGTACAAGGGAACGAACAATTTTTGGACGAAATGCAAAAAAAAGTAAATAAATATATCGAACAAGCTGAAGATGTTTTCAATAGTGAAAAAAATGGAATATCATTTACTTTTGCCGAAGCCCGCCTCGCGGAGCTGAAGGGAGGGAAGGAATGAAAGTTAAAGAAGTAAAATCTTTTAAGAGGAAAGCGAAGTGGGGTGTGGAGGGAAGAAAAAATGAGCTTTGAAGATGAATTGAAAGAGTCGTTAGAGGAGTATGCGGAGCTACTTCCTAAACTGGAAGCGATGGTTCAGCGAATGGAAAAATTGACAAAGAAGATTCTGCGTTGCGCAAAAATCGTGTTAAAGGAGAAAAAATATGGAAGACAAAGCACATCAAACGAATGATAATGTAAATCATCCCGCTCATTACGGAGGTGCTGATAATCCGTATGAAGCGATTAAAGTCATAGAGGCGTGGGATCTTGGCTTTTGTTTGGGCAATGCAGTTAAATACATAGCCCGCGCCGGGAAGAAGGATCCTTCAAAGAAAATCGAAGACTTGCAGAAAGCGGTATGGTATATCAATCATGAAATCAAAAGATTGCAAAAGGATATGGCTACAGCCACTGATTGGCAAAACAATATAGTGCCACCGTGTATTGATCCACCATTATATGATGCGGGACGAACTATACTTATAGAGGGACCTGGTGGTATAGAAATACGAAACAAGGAGTGACCGAATGCGAAGGACTGCAATTCATTGCGCGGGGGAGAAAGACGGGCAAAAGTGCGGTAATATCTTAGGCTACATATCAGAGGGGAAACTGATATGTTTAAGACATGGGAGAGCGATTGAAGTAGCAAGTAGTAGTATCGGCGACGGAAAAGTTATCATTACTTGCGAGCGATGTGGAAAAAAAACGGTCGTAGAGACAAGCACTGAATGGCATATAAAATTTTGAAAAGATTGATTTTTTCAAAAAATGTGTAGTAAAGCGCTTGACAGGTACAATATATTGTGCTAAAATGTAAAAAAATTGAATAACAAAACTGGCAACGAACTAATTCAGTAAATCGGAATGTATTTTCCACCCGCGAAAGCGTTGAAAGCACGGTTGGCAGGACAGAGTTGACACCATATTTTATTGAGGTGTTGCTATCTTTCCGTTTACCATTTTTTCGTTCTAAACGCCGCATAGCAACATCGCTATGCGGTATTTTTTTATGCGAAGAGACGAAGAGCAAAATATCGAAGGAGAAACTTTATATTGCCATCGTTGCGGGGCGGAGCTGACCGAAGAAAACAGCCGAGAAGCCTCGGATGCACACAGCATTACGGGGATTTCTGCGTTTTGCATCGATTGTGAACAAAAGATATTTGACGAAATTGCTCCGGCGAACGGCAAAATGCTTGCGCTTTTTGCGTGCTGTATGGCGTTTGATGTACCGTGTAATCCTTTGGTTTTGGACGGGGTTGAGTGGGAGCATGAAAAGCAGTCGTGGAAGTATTATATTCAGCGGCTGACGGAGGCGGGCGCAAATAAACGAGGAGAGCGCATTTTGTCTTTCTCTGACGGGGAGAGAGATATAATCCGTCTTTTCGGCAAGGAAATGACGGAGAAGTCGTTTGCAAAATATATCTTATATGAGCGCGCCCGTGTAGAGCGCCAAGAAGGTACGCCCGAACAACGCGAACGGTGGGGTACCGAACCGATTTGGCGTGGACTGGATATGACATCAAAAGTTTATGACGCGCTTGACAACGAGTATGAGACCCGCATAAAAAGTTTTTCGGGGCAAACCCTTACCGCTCAGCAAGACGATACGTTGCGTAAAGTGGCGCGGTTAAACGTAACATTTGCGTATCTTATGCGAAACGGACAATCGAAACAGGCCATGGACGTACAGAAAATGGTAGATACCATGCTCGCATCGGAGCAAATGCGTAAGAGGGACGAAAAGCCTGTCGAGGCATATTCGTTCGATACGCAGGTCGTGGCGTGTGAACGAGCAGGGTTTATGGAAAAAGGAAAATTTTTGAACCTTGAAGGCGTACAAAAAGTAATCGTTGATAAGTTCCTAAAACGTAAAAAATACGATTATAGTTTGGATGTTGGCGACCAAGCTCTTGCTGCGATGTATAGGACAGTGTGCGCTAATGCCGATGCGCTTGTGCCGACTGATATGCCCGAAGAACTTGAACTGGATGACGAGTTTGGAGAGTTTGCAGATGAGGAAACGGACGAAGAGCGTGAGAACAAGCGTTTTGCAGGGATGACAAAAATATCCTACGAGAGGAAGAACAAACCTAAGAAAACTGCTAAACCGTCGTAAGATTAAGCGAAGGAGGAGATTGAAACGCCAAGCGGATATTCAGCAAGAGGTAAAACATTTATAAAGAGCCTGCATCGGTGGGTTGATAAGCAAACGACAAATGCTTTCGATTACGATAGCGTCGACCAAGACAGTGTTGCTTTTCTTATCAGTTTTTTTCGGTTTTACCCAGACTATTTTCTTGATGTTTTTCGTTCCCCATCGGCAGAGTTCAAGCTCGAACTTCCGCAGCGTTTGATCATTCGGGCTTTTGCGCGGTATAGAAATGTTTATATCACAGGGGCTCGCGGCTTGACAAAAACGTATTGCGTTTTATTGTTTGTGCTCGCGAACGGAATTTTATATCCAGGCGAAGTCATGCGGTATTGCGCGCCGAACCAAAAACAAGCAGCGGCTTTGGCGACGCAAGCATTTCATCAGATAGAGAAAGATTATCCCGCGCTTGCTGCGATGTGGCAGGTGCGTAATGACAGAAGTGATATGTTCCGTATCACGACTCGGTACGGAAGTGAATTTTCCATGTATGCGCCGCGCGGCTCAAATTCGAGTCTATCGATTGCGGAAGAGATCGGTGCAGAGGGTGCAGACGGGTTCAATATGGATCAATACGAAAAAGACGTGTTGCCGACAGTCCGTCAAGAACGCAGAGTAAACCAGCGTAGAGACCCGACGCATATTGACTTTAGACATTTGCATATTTCAAATGCCTGCTCCAAGCAAAACAGGGCTTTTACCGTACATAGGCATAAAGCGCTTTACGATATGCTTTATGGAGAAAAATATGAGGGCTTTGTTTTAGATATTCCGTGGGAAGTTGCGCTCATTTGCAACATACGCGGAAAGAATTACATCAAAGACCAAAAAAGCAAGCTCACGTTGGAAGATTTTCAGCGCGAGATGTGCGCGAAATATACTGGTGCGAATGAAAATCCGATCGTTACGGATGAAGCGCTTGCCAAAAGCCGCAAGTTGATGGCAATGGAAGATGCGCATTGCGGAAACAAAGACGCAATTTATATTGTGGCACACGATGTATCTTATGTTGACGGCATTAAAAACGCGAAATGTGCAGACGTCGTATTAAAACTAACACGATTTACGCACGCAGGGAAGCGTGATAAATATAGAAAGCAAGTTGTTTATGCGGACTGTTATCCGCCGCCAAAGATGGTGTCGTTACAGGCACAGAAGCTCAAATTACTTTGGTTAAAGTATTGTCTCGACGGCGCGCAGCCTACGTATCTTGTCGTTGACGCGGCGGCTGTCGGCTCGGACGTTGTTGTTGAGCTTATGAAACCGAGTGGGGACGGGGTACCGCCGCTTTGTTGCTACAAACATATGCGGTTTGCGGACATTGAGCAAGACAATGCGCTACCCATAATTTATCCGTTGAAGGCAGGTACGCGCGGTGCCACGGATGAAGAAGGTGAAATGATACGTTACGCTCAAGCCGAGTTTGAACAGGGAAATGTTGAACTTTTGACTGCGTCTGTTATGGACGGTGTCGAACAATATAAACGTCGACATGGCATTAAAGACGATTTCGCGGATGCTCGCATCGTAGCACCATATAAAAAGACGGACGAACTTTGCCAACAGATACAAAATCTGGTCGTCAAGGTCAGCGGACTTACGAATAAAGAAGAGCGGCGCTCTAAGTCAATACAGCGCGATATTTGGTCAGCTTTGAAATACGCTTTGCGTTTTGCGCGGATATTGGAAGATATTCTTGTTAAGACGCGATATACAAAACGAAGTTCGTGGGCTGATGAGATTGCCAAGTACCAACATGGAGCAAAAAATCCGTATCCGACTCCGTATGCTGGGACATCTCATATAAACGGAGACGTACAGATTTCTGCGAGGGACAGGCTTTTGAGTTTGCGGCAAGTTCGGCGATAAGAAGGACAAGACGGAATATGCAAGAAATCGCAAACACAACAGGACAAGATTTGCAAGAAAATTCGCAAGGGTATAAGTTGTATGCAGGGGAAATACAAGAAGTTCCCCAAAACGCGAAGTATAGCTTGATCCCAAGCCATCATCAATATTTGCTTATATATTCTGACATACCGCCCGAACCGCAAGATAACTATGTCTGTGTCGACAATTTAGTATCCGAATTTACGGCGGAAGAAATGATGTGGCTTGCGAAATGTAAAATGCAGGTTAACACAGAAGAAGTAAAGCGCAATCGTGAAACGATGGAACAATTGCTCGATTCATTTCTTGATGTATTCGAGCAAGAGCTCGCGGCTGAAGCGGAAAAACAGAAAACACAAGCAGACGTAAAGTCAAAAAAGACGTCAAGGAGTAGCGAAAAACGCAATGGCAGAAGTGCAAAGCCGAGCGCGCAAGGGGCAGGCGGCAACGTCAATAGTGCGCAAGACTCGGCGGACAACTAAACAGAAAGCGACGACGTCTGCTCAACAGCCGCGCAGGACGGCGAATGCTGCATTAGAGCGATGGAATCGTATTGCGGAGCAGTACGGGAGTTTGGGTTTTGATTCTTTATACGAGGCATTTTCTCGCGCAGGGAATGAGTGGCGAAATCAGCCGCAAATCAATAATGCTCGAATCAAAGCGATTAACCCTCTGCCGGCTGATTACACGAAAGAGCAACTCGGAGAATTTTTGACATCGCCGCAGACAAGCGAAATACCGCTCCGTCAAATTGCTCAAGTTTTGCGTTGGACGGCGTATCCGTTTCAAAAGCTTGTTAAAAGCTATGCGGATATGCTTACGTTTCGGCATTACGTCAAGCCTTTGTATGTGGATGGGACTACAGCTACGAGCGAAGAGTTTAAGAGGGAATGGCGACTCGTCGACAAAATCTCAAAGAAGTTTAAGGTTGAAGAAAACGGACATCAGGCGGCAGAACAGGCTCTCACCTCAGGCAAAGTGTTTTATACGCTACGCTCGAATATTGATAAAGTACACAACAAAGTAAACTACATTTTTTTGCAACAGCTTCCGCAAGACTGGTGTTTGCCTATCGGGTTCAACAGCATAAGCAAATACACCATTTCGTTTGATATGATGTATTTCTTGCAGCCAGGCACAGATTATCGCCGGTTTGGAGACCTGTTTGAGCCTTTTATAGACGATTTCAACGCGATTTTTGCGTCACCCGAGGAAGATACAGAGGTCGGGAGAAAATACGTTTATGCGACCAAGATAAAGTCAGGGAAGCGAGAGTTTTACGTTGATTTGAAGAAGGTCAACGGGAATGCGGCGGGCAAACCGCAAATGTTCATGCAAAACGGTCGGTGGTGTTACTATGTTTCTCTGCCGATTGATAGGGTATGGACATTTGAGATTGACGATTCCACAGCAATCGTAGCGACGCCACTTGCGGGACTTTTGCAGACATTTGCGCAGCAAGCCGATTACGAAGCGGCGCAACTGTCGTTGGTCGTCAATCCGCTTATTAAAATTTTTACGGGGTCTATTCCGTATCATAATACAGATAACGCTACAATAGACGACGCATACAAACTTTCATTGGGCGGCAGGGCCATGTTCCAAGCGTTTTGGAACAGTTTGATGGCAATGACACACACGGGCGGTACGGCACTTTATACCGCGCCTGTCGAGGATATAAAAAGCCATGATTTTGTGGAATCGAGCAACGCAAATGAGGTGTCTTCTTCGTTTTTGCAGTACGGTATCGAAAAATCGGGGCTTGCAGGACTTATACCGGCGACCTCTACCCCGCATGCTGGCGTAGAGGAATACAGCGCAAAGTTGGAAAGCAGATTCGCGGACAGAATATATCGTACGCTTGAAAAGATGTATAACCATCTCATTTCAACGCTAAATTTGAATCAGGAATGGGAGATGACGATTTTCGGGTCTGTTTATTTAGACGGTACAATTCGTGCGGAAGCGCTGAAACTTTTAGACAAGGGTGATTTATCGCAGCACTTTATCCTCGCAGCGCTTGACAATATGTCGGTGCTTGACCGCTTGTCTTTGAGCCATGCCGTAAAAGGGAGTGGCTTGTTAGATTTGCTTATCCCGCCTGCAACGGCTTATACGCAATCTGCGAGCGTAAAAACGCGCACGACGGATCCCAGTAGTCATGCAAGCGGTACGTCAGCGGAAGGCGCACCAACTAAAGATGAAATCGACAGACAAGAGACAAAGATCGAAAAAACCATAGCCAAAGGCGAGGTCGCATAAGGTGCAAAATACAAAACTTATCGGTCATAAAGCGAAAACATTAGAAGATTTTACTCGCGAAATTATTCAACGTGGAAACGATGTAGAAATTCGCAAGGGGAAAGACGGTATAAAAGTATTTGAGGTAAAGAAGAAACTGATAGCGCTTGTGGCGGCAGATTAAAACAAAGCACGGAGGCGTCTGTATGGAAAACAACGCAAGCAAAAATGTACAGCATTGTAAAAGAGTTGTTTTAACTGGAGGGGCGACAGCCATCCCTTTTGAATACAATAGCGGGCGTTACCTCGTAAAGAATTTTTCAGGCGGGGATATTTATGTTTCTTTTGAACCGACGGTCGATGAGGAAATTGCGTTTAGGATTTCCAACGGCTATGCGCAAGTCTGCGTCATAAATGAAAAAGGGACGGGGTACGGGCAATCAAAGACGGATACCATCTACATTAAAGGGGTAGGCGAAGTTGAGGTGCAGCAACTATGGTATTAAGCGGAGTCGGATGCGAATACATATTCCCTATTGTAGACTTGGGCGGTGGTGGTGACAAACCGGAACAAGAAAAGAGCATTTCAATTGTACAAAACGGTACTTATTCATTACTTCCTGATAGCGGGATGACACTATCAAGAGCGGTTATAAGTGTGAACGTCCCTCCACCACCAACGCAGGAAAAAAGCATCAGTATTACAGAAAACGGAGATACGGAAGTTACACCAGATGCCGGGATGGCTTTATCTAAGGTAAGTATTTCCGTCAATGTAGCATCAACAGAGTTTCCTGAACTATCTCTTTTACCACAGGCAGATCCAAACGATGGGGATTCTTTATTATACATTGAAAATAATGGTGAACCTCAAAGCATAACGGTTTCTGCCTTGTTAGATTCTAAGTTACAAACGGTTTCTTCAGTTCCGCAACAACTGAGACAAAATAATTACATATTTTTAGAGGTGAAATCAAATGGCTGATACGACAGGCAAGTACATTATTCAACAAAAACAAGCAGACGGGATGCTGACACTGTATCCCCAAACCACAGCAGACCAAGTAATCCTCGATTCTGCGACTGCGGGTATGTCTTCTACGAATGTGCAAGACGCATTCAAAGAGGTCATGGATACGATTGACGGTGTCACTGGTGGCGGCGTTGTTACAGGCGTTAAAGGTAATGCCGAGCAAGAATACCGTAAGGGGCAAGTCAACCTGACTCCTGCCAATATTGGTGCAGTTCCTGCGAATGCGGCAATCGAACCAGGCACGACGCCAGTATTGGTATCTTATGACGCAAATGGACTTGTGACCGGTGGGCGTGCTATTCAGTCTACGGATCTCCCCAATCTTGATGGTACATATGTAAACGTATCTCAAAAGGGTACAGCAAACGGTGTTGCTTCTTTGGATGAAACTGGGCATGTCCCTTCAACTCAGTTGCCTTCTTATGTGGATGATGTAAAAGATACCTATGTGGTTGGCAGCACGCCGTTCGCCGCTGACTGGTTATCCCTTACATCGGGCGGAGAGCCTTTAACTCCTGAAACCGATAAGATTTATCTTGTTGTATCAGAAGGGACATATCAAAATAGAGAGTATCGTTGGAGTGGCACGCAGTATGCAGAAGTAAGTCCTTCTCTTGCGTTGGGCGAGACTGCAACAACGGCATATCCCGGAGACCAAGGTAAAGCAAATGCGGATGCTATTGCAGCGATTGAAGACGGTACAACTACTGTTCCGAACGCGGCGAGCGCACAAACTGCTACAACTGCAACCAACGCCGGGAATGTTACTGCAACGATTAACGGCCAAGCAATCACAGATATTTTTGAAAGGAACGGCACCACAGTTAAAGAAGCAACCCATGCAGCATCGGCCGACTCTGCAACAACGGCAACTACCGCAGGGAAGCTAACAACTCCCGTAAATATCGGGGTGACTGGTGATGCAACCGGTTCGGTTTCCTTTGATGGTTCTGCAACCGCCAATATCCCAGTTACTCTCAATAATTCGGGCGTCTCTGCTGGTACATATTCTGCAGTCACGGTAAATGCTAAGGGCCTTGTCACTGCAGGGGCTCAGACAATTGCTGTTGATGATGGTAGCGGGACTGTGCCGCAAACGCTTGCAACTGGTGGCATCTTCTTTAAGCAAGTGGTCGCAGCCTAAGTTTCACACATTGTGCCTCATTCGTTTCCAAAGAGGCTATATTAGTTAAACAATAGAGGAATCGAAGATGGCAGGATATGAGATTCAAGTAAAATCACCAAGCGGCGAAATGTTGTCTCTCCCCATCATTGCTCAATATGATGGGGATGGGAACGACATTGCTTTGACATATGCGACCAAGGCAGAGCTGGAAAAGGCTGGGTTGATCGCCATAACGACGACGTTGAATGAAAATATACCAACGGAAATGCTGACTGGGGTTGTTGCAAATCCGCAGAATTATGTCGTCGTCTCATCTTCGGCATCCAATACACCTGGATTTTATGTTGGAAGAAGCGGGAACACATTGATGTACCGCAACAATAATATTGCATTCAGTGGTGGCCAAACGATTGGAATCGGGTTTAATATCGATACAACAACAGGGCTTTTGACTAATACCATGTTCACGCTCGTTTCGAAGGCGGGGGATGGATATGGAACAGTGAATCCGACCTCAAAGACTGAAGAGATGACGCAACCTGTCGGGGTTGATGCTAATGGCGCGCTATGGGCTGAAAGTAGTGGTGAATCATTTAATTCCAGTGGCATTTATCCGAATTTAACTGCGGGGGAAGCTACGCATGCGCAGTCGGCAGACACTGCGAACAGCGCAGCAAGTGCAACGGATTCGGTAAACGCGCAGCTTGCGGTTAAGGCGACGCAAGACGCGGCGGGAAACAATATTCAATCTACATATGCGACCAAAACTGAGCTTAGCGCCGTTATTAGCGGGACAACTCCGGTAGCTAAGGCCACCGCTGCAGACAGCGCAACGAATGCAACCCATGCAACGGTAGCTGACAGTGCTACCAGTGCCACCAATGCGACAAACGCGACAAATGACGGTAGCGGGCAAAACATCATAAATACATATGCAACAAAGGCGGAGAATGCGACGAAGCTGAACACGCCCGCAATCGAGCAACATTCGATAGGAACGACAGGGTGGACAACTTTATCCGAGGCAGACCCGTTCACTGTATCGGCGACGGTGACGGCGACGACGGCCATCGGCGCGGACGCGACGATCGAATTGTACAACGACCAGCCCGTCGCGTTTTC
>ERZ1090880.1232-NODE-1233-length-12911-cov-18.233611_pt1 | contig 12911 bp, 14 predicted proteins | sample MGYA00478471_ERZ1090880 | MGnify/ENA primary metagenome ERZ1090880 (study PRJEB33644, sample SAMEA5815734) | chicken gut metagenome | biome: Chicken; feature: Gastrointestinal Tract; material: Caecum | place: Ireland | collected 2019-01-01 | study: A study of... | reverse complement strand
TATGACAATAAATAAACTTTAAAATTTGTATAAATATGTGTTGTCAAAACACACATACAATGTTATGATATAGGTGTAGTAAAGAAATATACAAACAGGAGGTACGACAATGAAACTAAAAGAAAGGAAATCCGCAGGAAGGCACGAATTAGGAAAAGCCCGCAATCGCTTGTACGAATTAGGGTTGAGGCATCACCACACTTCTACCGCTAACGGGTATATGAGAGTAGGCACAGTGATAGAAGACGTCTATTCCGGCTACTTCGGAGAAGGACGAGTTTTGAAGTATAACTTAGGTGGCATCACTGGAAGCAGGCATAATGTAGAATATTGGATATGGAGGAAAGAAAAATGACAGTTCAGGAGTTAATGATAATCTGCGAAGACTTAAACGAAAGGAACAACACGTATTGCGTCTACACTCAGGTAGATGGCAAGAAAGAAAGCTTGACACTTTCGTGGATTTATGAGTTGTACAGAGATGCACCAGTAGTTGAATTTTCAGTGAGTGCAAGAACCTTAAGAATTTTCTGCAAGCGTAACAACACTGGTTTCAACGTATGGTTTGAACCTTTTACACAGGAAGAAGAAGAGTATCTTTCAATGCGGATTAATAGCATAAGAATGAAAGATATAGAGCTTGAAACAGAACTAGTAAATGCTATGTGGGAAGAATATGAGAACGAGCCTACAAGATGTCCAGATGGTTACCTGACCTACTTAGAACTCCATTATGAAAACGTTCTTCCCGCTTCACGGGCACTTCAATATATGGTGGAATACACAACGGAAATTATCAACACAATAGTTGAAAAAAGAAGAGGCCGGGGCGTTTGACTACGCCCCCCTTTTGTGGTACAATGAGACTAACCATAAACCAGCCACGAAAGGAGAAAAGATGGATTGGATTGAAATTATTGTGAACTATGGAGTGCCGATGATATGCCTTGCAGTCGTCAGTTGGTTCTGTTACGACCAGCTGGAGAAAGCACGGCAGGACAGAAAGGAGATGGAAGAGAAGCATAAGCAGGAAGTAGACGGCATGACAAAAGCACTGGAGAATAATACTCTGGTATTGAACAAGCTTGTTGATAAATTAGACGGGAAGGGGATGTAATATGTTATACGGAATCGACATAAGTCATCATAACTATGATATGCTGACAAAAACCATGTTAGGGCAGGCAATCAGGCAGAAAACAGATTTCTATATAGCAAAAGCTACCGAAGGAAAAACTTATAAAGACGAATGTCTGGAGCTGTGGGCAAACCTTATGCCCGGACGCCTTAAGGGTTGGTATCATTATGCACGACCTGAGAACAATAGGCCTGATGAAGAGGCAGAACATTTCATCTTCACAGTAGGCAACAGAATAGGCACAGGAATTATGGCACTGGACTGGGAAGGAGAAGCCCTGCATTACGATGCGGAGTGGGCGGCTGAATGGGCTAAATATGTGTATGTACATACAGGAATCAAGCCGTTGATATATGTTCAGGAAAGCGAAGTAAAGAACATGGGAGCACTTCTGGATTTGGATTGCGGCCTGTGGGTAGCAAAATGGAGTGATGGAACGGAAACACCTTCCACGGGGAAATGGCCGTACTATGCATTATGGCAGTACCGCTCCACTCCGCTGGATATGGACGTATTCAACGGGAATGAGGGACAATGGGTGAAGTATTCACAAGGATAATGTTTCACGTGAAACATTGGAGGAAATGTAAATGGCAAAATACATGAAAATTCCAACAGTACAAGAAATCAATAAATTATATGAAAGATCAGAGCGGGGGGATTCATCTGCTCTCTCTGACTTAATCAACACAAATAGACAGTTGTCAAGGCGTGCAAATAATCGTATGTCAGACCTACGTAAGGCAGGATTTGGAGATACAGCCGCAATCCGCAGAGCGGAATATTATCTACAAGAAGCAGGTGTAAAGGGAAAAGGGTTCCGAACAGGAAGAAAGCTATCATTGGATGATGTAACAGAAAATCTTGAACAGGTAGTCCAGTTTCTGAACTATCAAACGTCAACAGTCAGCGGCGAACGAAAACGAAGAAGAGAAATTATAAATCAGATGAGAGAGAACGGAATAAATATCCGAAAGGGTGACGAGAATAAGTTCCTGGAATTTTTGGACAGTGACGCATGGTCAGAGTTCAAATATATTTCATCTGGACGTATTCTGGAAGAAGCCGCAGAAAAGATTAACGCTGGCGCAAGCATTAAGGAGCTTAATGAAGCATATGAAAAGTATCAAAGTGGCGAAGTAGATATATTTGAAGCATGGGATGAGTGGCAAGGGAGACCTGAAAATGAGAAAAATAAAAACAATTCAGGTACAAAACGGAAAAGAAATAGAAGGAAGTGACGTTGTATATTCTGTATATGATTTTCCGTATAAACGGTTCTTAATGGCAGAAACGGTAAGAAAACATAATATATCATATCTGAATGTGCCCTCAGCTTATGATATAGAAACAACGAATATCAGAGGGGACGCAAAACAGCGTCCCTTTTCGTTTATGTACCAGTGGCAGTGGTGTATTGGGGATGCCGTAGTATTTGGAAGACGTTGGGAAGAATGGGAAGAATTTGCAAAAAGAACAGAAAAGGAATTACAACTAAATGAGCATAGACGTTTAGCCGTATATGTTCATAATCTCCCGTTTGAATTCCAATTCATGCGTAAATTTGGAATCTTTACTGATTCTTTTCTAACCGATAATAGAAAAGTGATTAGAGTTCTGATGAACGGCTGCATAGAATTTCGATGTAGCTATGCTCTCTCGAATATGTCACTTCAAAAATTCTGTGAGAATGAACGGGGTGTAACATATTATAAATTATCTGACACATACGATTATGAGAAAATAAGAACCGCTGATACACCACTCACGGAAAATGAAGAAGCTTATTATTATAACGATGTACGGGGGTTATGCCAGTGTATTGAAAGTAAAATGCAAGAGGATAATATTGCGCAAATGCCGCTCACTTCTACCGGCTATGTGCGAAGAGATTTCAGAAAAGCAATGAAGAAAAATTCTCGTAACAGAAAGATACTTTTAGACACAGCGCTTACGCCTGAATTGTACACAATGATGAAGGAAGAATTTAGAGGTGGAGACGTGCACGCAAATATCAGATGGGCACGGCAACGGATTGAAAATGTAAAATCAAAAGACCTACAGTCATCATATCCCGCCGCAATGATGCTTGATGAATTTCCAATGGGAAAATGGTTAAAAGCTAACGATAAAAGTTATTTCACACGGGATTGGAAAGGGTATGCGCAAATTTTCAGAGTACGAATGCTAGGAGTAAAGTATATAGGAGACTGCGGAAATCCATATATTTCGCTATCAAAGTGCACAAAAATCACAAAAGATAGGGTGATTGATAACGGGCGGGTATTATATGCGTCTGTAATAGAAGCGACAATAAACGATATAGATATGTACATAATTAGACGTGAATATAGTATAGAAGATATATATGTGAAAGACTTATATGTGTCGGAATATGGAGAACTGCCGCAGGAATATAAAGACGAACTTATGATATACTTCCGTATGAAAACAGAATTAAAAGGTATAGCCGGAAAAGAGTATGAATATATGAAGTCTAAAAATAAAGTAAATTCTTCTTATGGAATGGCAGTTACAGATATTGCAAAAGATAGCTGGGAATATATAAACGGAGAATACAAGAGAGCAGATACAAATTTGAAAGAAGCGCTGGCAAAATATTACAAGAACAATAATAGTTTTCTAGCATACCAGTGGGGCGTCTGGATTCCTGCCCGTGCCCGTCTGCGGCTGAGGGAAGGATTATGGAGAGTGGGGAAAGATAATGTATATGACGATACAGATTCTATCAAGCATGTTGGCAACCATGAATCAGATTTTAATGAGTTAAATGCAGATACAATAAAGAAATGTGAAGAGAAAGGCGCGTATGCATATGATAGAAACGGAAAGAAGCAGTATTTAGGAATATGGGACGATGATGGTAATTATCAGGAGTTCAAAGCATTAGGAAGCAAGAAGTATATCGTAAAAGAAAAAGATATATACAAAACAACGATAGCAGGAGTAGCCAAGAGCGTAGGAAAGAAATATTTCAACATTCACGGAATAGATGCATTCGACATTGGAACTACAATTCCCAACAGTGGACATTTGGTAGCAACTTATAACGATGACGATATACATTACATCGAAGTAGACGGATGTAGAATGAAAACCGCTTCAAATGTTGCATTAATAGACGGAGATTATACCCTTGGCGTTACAAATGAGTGGTTAGATTTGTGGCAGAAAGCCGTTGACAAACAGGAATACTTGTGGTAATATAATATTGAAACAAATAACTCTAAAGAAAGGAGAAGCGTATGGTAAGAACTGAAATCGAAACAATCGTAAGAAACCCTGAAACGGGCGAAGAAAAGACGCTGTACGGAAACGAGTACAAGCCCGTAAAGTGTCACCGTGAAGGATTCACGGAAGTGGTAAAGCAGACCATGGTGAAATTCCAGCTGGACGATAAGAAGTTCAGAGAAATCGCAAAGAAAGTGGAGGAATAAGAAATGTTCGAAGTTACAATCAAAGAATCAAGCAAAAAGTTAAATGCAATCGACACCATGCGTGTAAAGCGCTACAGCAACGGTGAGAAAATCAGACCCGGCATGAAGATGGAAATCACCAGTTTCGTGGAATGTTCCGTTCATAATGATGATGCAAGAAACAAAGACTATGATGTAATGGTAGTTCTTACTCCTGACGAGACTTACTATACATCATCTCCCGTATTCACGAACAACATGAAGGAAATCGTAAGAGATCTGGAAGCCAGCGGCATCACATATGATTCAATCGTAATCAAAGTAGGAACGAAGCCAAGTAAAAACTTTCCTGACCGCGAATGTCTGCTCCCGCAGTTCGTGAACGTAAAAGCGAAAGGTTTTGAGAACGTTGATTAAATATCTGGATGTATTCGACTATGAGTTGAAAGCGTTCAATTTCTTCATAGGTGGCAGAGGGGTCGGAAAGACCTTCTCTGCCCTTTCTCATTTACATGAAATGGGGGAGCCGTTCATATATTTGAGGAATACAGATGTACAGATGAAAGAAAGCGCCACAAAGTTTGGAAATCCATTCAAAAAATTAAATAGTGTACATGGATGGGATGTAAGGATGGAAGCAGAAGAAGGCCATTATAATTTTGTGGAAGGACGTGACAAAGAAAAGCGTATAATCGGGTATGGTGCGGCGTTGTCTACTTTTGGAAACTTAAGGGGCGTTGACTTATCAGACTGCAATTTTGCGTTTTTTGATGAATTCATCCAGCGCAAAAAGCTCACGTATAATCAGTTTGACGCCTTCTTTGATTTCTATGAGACGGTAAACCGTAACCGTGAATTTGAAGAGCCACCTAAACCGCCTTTCAAAGTAATTTTCTCTTCGAACTCACAAAGCCTGAACAATCCTATCCTTGCGGGCTTTGGATTGATTAACGAAATAGAGCGGATGAAACGGGACAAAGTATATACGTATAAGAGAAAGAATCTCTGTGTATATCTGCTTCCGGAGAGCAATGATGTAACAGAAGCGAAGCGACAAACGGCACTATATCAGGAAACAACAGGAAGTAGAAATGCAAAAGAAGCACTTGACAACGATTTTGCCTTTGACAGTTTTCATCATGTGAGAAAATTTCCAATTCAGGAATTCATAGGCATGACTGCAATAGATGGAATCTATATATACCGTCACAAGAGCAACGGAACAATCTATGTATGCCGGACGCCGTTTGACTGTGACATGGTAGATAGCACAGATAACATAAGTTCATGGCGGCGCGTATATATGTTGCAGCTACGTGAAAAATGGATAGCTGACAGAATTTATTTTCTGGATTTTCAGTGCAAAATAACGCTTGCAGAGTTGATAAAAATATGATATCATGAAGATGAGAAGTGGAACGTTACCGTCGGGCATACCGGGGAACCGGGACGGGGCTTTGCCAGCCGTTTCACTTCTTATATTATAAAATTCAACAACATGCAACTGGCAAAGCCGATATACAGAAAGGAGAAACAAATGGATGAAGAATTAACATTGGAACAGCTGAGAGAGCTTGTAGAAAAGCAGACGCAGACAATCAACGAACTTACAGCGGAACGGGACAGCCTGAGAGAGGAAGCGAATGTTTCACGTGAAACATTGGAAACCACGAAAAAAGAGCTTCACGACACTAAAGCAATGAACTACACGCTTGCCCGTCAACTGGACGTAAGCAAAAAAGAAGAATCCCCGGAAAATATCTTATATAACCTTTACGGGAAAAGGAGGAATTAACATGGATAGTAGTCAGATTTATGCATTAGTAAACGGAGCCGCGCAGCAGGCAATCGGAGAAACCGCCCTTGCCGCGAACGATACTCAGAGCCTCGTAGCACTTGGAAACAGTGTTTTAACGTCTTCTTCGAACACGGAAGCATTTTTAAATGTTCTGTGTCAGAGAATCGGACGGACTATTTTTGCGTTCCGTGCGTATCGTAATAAGTTCGGGGATATGGTGCTGAATGACTTCGAGATGGGGGCAATCCTGCAAAAAATCAGCTTCCATCTATTTCAGGCAGAAGAAGACCCTTCTTTTGACCTGACAGACGGACAGAGCGTTGATATGTACGAGGTTTCAAAGCCTACGGTAGACCAGAAACTTTTCGTGAAACGCACTCCCTATATGTTTCATGTCACAATTGCCCGCCAGCTTCTTAAAGAAGCGTTTATATCCATTGAAGCTATGGATAGCTTCATTGGATACGTGTTCTCTACAATGCAGAACAGTATCGAATACAGTCTCGAAAATATGGGCCGCGCAACGCTGGCGAATATGATTGCGGAGGCATCCGCTGTTGTTGCAAGAAAAGTAGACCTTGTTACTTTATATAATGAAATCACTGGAGGCAGTATCACTGCGGCGAACGCGCTGTATGATGAAGCATTTTTAAGGTTCGCAATCGGTCAGATTAACATGTTCAGCGATAAAATGACGGACATGTCCGTACAGTACAATGATGGAACGATTGAACGTTTCACTCCATACGAAGACCAGAAAATCATTCTGCTGAATGAGTTCAAGAGAATGAGCGAAACACAGGTGCAGTATGCGGCGTTCAATAAAAATCTGGTATCCGTAGACGGAGCATTTAAAACCGTGAATTACTGGCAGGCGGCACAGTCGCCCATGTCAATTAACGTAAAAAGGGCAAGTGATGGAACAGCAACAACTATTAACAATATCATCGGCGTTATGTATGACAGGAACGCACTGGGTGTATATCAGGAAGAACAGGAAGTGCTTACTTCTCCGGTAAATGCGGCAGGCCGTTACTACAACACGTTTTATCACCTGAAACGGCTGTGGTTCAATGACAGAAGCGAAAACTTTATTTACTTCACACTGAATTAAGGAGAAAAGCATGGCAACATTAACAACGTATAATGTCAATAAACGTAAGAACAGTACAATGTTGCCGTCTGGTGCAGGGGGCAGTATAGAAGTAGTTCTTAAGAATTCAACTTCTTTTCTGTCCCCCACCTTCTTAGTTTCCGCAACATTGATTGACTGGAATTATTGTCTATACGGCGCAAGGTATTATTTTGTAACAGACGTTGTAAGCGTGCGTAATAATTTATGGGAAGTACATTGCGTGGAAGATTATCTTGCAACATGGAAAGCGGCAATACTTGCTTCCGCGCAATATGTGGAATATTCCAGTAACGTTTTCTCCGAAAAATTGTACGACCCTAGATGCCAGCAGTTAACAGACTGCATCTGGACAACCGCAAATGCTTCGTTTCCACCTTCGAAGGCCGCAAGCCCATACAATTATCTGTTGACCGTGAACGGAAAAAACACGGGAGCAGTAACGGGCTTTTCAACAATGTTCCTTGTAACGCCAACAGAACTTGGTCTTCTCAACAATGCATTATATACAGATAGCGTATTGGAAGAGCTTGTACAGTTCATCACAAATCCCCTTGAAACCGTTGTAGCTTGCCGTCAAACTGGATTAACTCCGTCACACACTGCCGATTCACAAATAGTTCTTGGAACATATGAAACAAACATAAATGCGGCAAAAGTAACAAATACCGCAGAAAGCTACACCGTAAACGTTTCAATCCCTTGGCATTACTCAGATTTCCGGCGTATGCCGCAATGGACTTCCGCAACACTTTTCCTTCCATATGTAGGATGGGTGAACCTCAACACTTCTGATTTTCTGGAAGCTGATTCACTCATGATACGTTGCCTGCTTGACTTTGCCGGGTGCGAAGTAGTGTATCTTGTATACGGAACAGAAGGGGAAGCAGGAAACCCTATCGGAATGTATCAGGGAAATTTTGGTGCAGATGTTCCCGTGAGTAATGCGCAGATGGGTATCGGAAGTATGGCGGCAGGCGTTGGAATAGTTGCCGCCGCTACGCAGTTAGCTAATCCGTGGGCGCGTGCCGCTGGATTCATTGCAGGCGGTGCGAACTTGGCAGAGGGATTGTTCGGAAGAAGCTATACAATGACTGGTGGTTATGGTGGGAACGCAATGGCACTACAGAGCGATAACATAGTGCTTGCACTGCTGACAAGAACAACAAGGCAGGAGCCAACACTTTATGCGCCCATTATAGGACGCCCATGTATGCAGACGATTCCACTTTCACAGTGCATCGGTTATACGCAAACAAGTAACGCCAGTGTTACCGCTCTTGGTATGCTGGATGAAGAGCGAACAGCTGTAAATACTATGTTAGACGGAGGTGTATATATTGAGTAGAAGAGTAAACAAACGCTCAGGAATGGGTGGAGCAGAAGCAAAGAAAATGGTTCAGAAAGAAAACCCTGCACCTTTCTCTGACCTTCTGCGTGAATTTTTCATCGAACAACCGTCTAACGTAGACGGGCAATTTAATACGTCAACGTTGTACTATCGTGACTGGCTCTTCCGAAAAGTGTTTTCAATTTTCGAATTTGAAGGCTTCAAGCCGGAGTGGGAAATGGACTACTATATAGAGCATCAGTTCTTAGACGGTGAAATATGCGTATGTGATACAGCGTTGGGTGTTCTGCCGCTACAGACAGGCCACGCCGGAATCAATGTATTCAATCATCCTACGACTTGTATTATCGCTAATCCAGTTTTAGGAAGCTTCGAGAAAACGATTGACAAAGACTGCGTTCTTATCAAATTACAATACAACTTCAAAGGAATAAACGATATTCTCGACCGCTACGCAACACTGCTTGCAATGTGTGATAGCTCAATCAGTGTGAACCTTATGAACTCGAAAGTAGCTTTCATCGGTTTTGCAGATACCCCACAGTTGATTAAGACCTTGCAAAAGTTATACGACAAACTCAGCGCAGGATTTCCCGCAGTATTTGCAAAGCGCTCTGATAACGTAGAATTCTTTTTCAATCACGTAAAGGAAAACTTTGTCGCAAAGGACATACAGGACGTGAAGAGGATGATAGTAAACGAATTCCTCACGGAAATCGGCGTCCCCACGGCAAACGTGAATAAACGGGAAAGACTGAACGCTGACGAAGTTCATATCAGTGACGCAGAATGCACAAGTAACATCTGGCACTGGTACCGCAACCTAAAAGAAGGATGGGAGAAGGCAAGCGCTATGTTTGAGGACGTCAACGTCACCGTTAAAATTCACGAGTACAAGGACGAAAGCGGGAATGTTAACGTGGGCGTGGACGGGGACGAGGACGAGGACGAGGACGAGGACGAGGACGGAAACGATAACGGCAACGATAACGGGGGTGATTCTGATGGCGATACGTGATTTTTACGAATGGGATTCCACAATTTTCGATGGTGTTGTAGTTCCTGCGGGTCTGGATAGAGAACTTGTCATTAATCAGATTATGATGGACTGCGGGCTGATGGATTCTTACTACAGTCAGCCACATTTGTTCAAGATGGCGGTTACTCAGTGGTTCGCCACTCATCAATGGAACTTTGAGCATTTGATAAAAGTAGTGGAAGCGACATATTCTCCCATTGAAAATACTGACCGCTACTCTGAGCATATCATAGGGCGTAACCGTAACGAGAATGAGAATATTTCAGGACAACACAGTGAAGAAGTGGGAAGGGAATCGCATAAAGATACAACAGATAATCTGGAAAATAGTGTTAATGTACAGGGTTCTACTTCTACTGAAACGAAAGTTTCCGCTTTCAATTCTTCTGATTATCAGCCTGACACTTCTACGAGTGGAGAAAACAATAGTGATACCAATGCTAATACAGAAGAGACTATAACTGAAAATGGCAATGACACAGAAAATTCTTCTGGTAACAATTCTTCACAGCGGGAAGGAACTACAGATGAAACTGAAAGTTACAACGAGCACACACACGGAAACATTGGAGTAACGACTAATCAGCAGATGATTAATGAAGAGCTTGCACTTATGAAGTCGTTCAATATTTATCAGTTTATCAGTAACATGTTCATGGATGACTTCTGTATTATGGTATGGTAAGGAGGTAATACAATGGCTTTTTTCGAATTTCCGCATACAAGAACATACGATTCAGACCTTGCTTGGTTGATAAGGGCTTATAAAATCCTCACTGGAAAGGTCAATAATATTGAGCAGACTATTGAGGACACTATTAACGACGCTTTGCAGGGAGAAGAGCTTAAACAAATTATCACTCAGATGATAGCCGAAGCGTTGCCGCTGAATGTAAAATATCCGCCTGCTGAGAGTGGGCTAACTCCGGCGGTTGGTGATGGTGAAACAGATGATACTGCCGCTCTACAGGATATGATTGCGTATGCTAATGCGAACAATATGCCCATGATTTTCCCGGCTGGCGTGTACCGTGTTACTGGTTTGGATGTAAATGTTGACACTGTTTTTCAGGGTTTTGATGCTACACTTATGCTTGCTCCGGTTTCTGCAAAACCGCTTATCACTTTAACGGCTAACCTTGCGACTTCTGGATTGACGTTGAACGGTAATTTGGGCGGTCAGACTACAGCACAGAATGTTATCAATATTGTGAACGGGTCTTTTGCTATTACCAACAGTACAATCATGGGCGGTAAAAGCTGTATTGAAGGAACGCTTGTGGGTGATTCCATCATTGGAGATTCTTATTTACGGAATTTCCAGGAATACGGCATCCACGCAGAAGGAAACGGAAGCTTTACGGCTTCTAATGTTGTTATACCTTCTGTCGTTTCTGGTGGAGCTATGCGTTTTATGCGGATTGATTGCGACAACTGCACTGTGTCTAGTTTTTCTTCGCAGGCTACGATTCCGATTGGTTTCGAAATCACAGGAAATAACAACACAATTTCTGCTAATATTCCAAACGCGGAAACCCCCGTTAATGACAGAGGAACAGGTAACACATGGACGATCATCGGAAAAGATGAGAAACGTTATTTTGAAGGGTCGGGCGCGCTGTCGTATCAGAACTTGCAAGAGACTGTGGAAGGTGATTATACACAGACTGTTGGGGATTTTGATGGTACAGCTACGGGGCATTACTCTTTTAGCGGAGAAGATGTGATTCTTAATCCAATAAATCCATTGACGTATAAGACGCCTGCTGAACTTAATGAGTATTTCGATTCAGTAAAATTTAAAACTTCTGATGGAACACAGTATGACGTACTTGTGCCGGGGAATAATTTTAGCAACGTTGGGAGCGGCAACTTTGTGAACGTGAAAGACTACGGTGCTAAAGGAGATGGAGTAACAGATGATACATCTGCATTTCAGGCCGCTTTAACCGCAATGTCCGGAGGGACGTTGTTTATTCCGAATGGAACATATATTATCAGTGACACATTGACTATCAATAAGCCTATTAACCTGTATGGTGCAAGCGCATATATGGATTTTCAGTTTGGAGAATATGGTAGTGTAATTAAATTCATTGGAACTGAACAGACGCTTTTTGATGTGAAATACAGCGGAACCAACATTGAAAATCTGGTGCTGATCTATGCCGGAGAAAATAGCAACCCATACGCTATAGCACTCTCTAAGGTTGTTAATGAACAAGAAAATGTTAATATCAATCACATATTTAAAGGATTGTATATTTACAAATTTGGAGGTGGAATTGTACAAAATTGTGACACGGTGTTTGAATGTGTTTTCGAAAAAGTGTGGTTCAATCGCTGTAATGTAGGATGCCTATTTACAAAAGGAACATCTTTAACATTTTTGAATTGTTGGGCTACATGGTGCGCAGAAGTTGGATACAATATCCAAAATAACGCTTACTGTTCACTTATCAACTGTGCCGCAGACAATAACTACAAAATTGGTTATGCATTTTCAAATTGCTTAGGTCTGTCAATGTTCAGATGTGGATGTGAAACAACAGGAGCAGATATCTCAAACATCACTAGTCCTGTCATTATAATTAGTGAATGTAAAAATCTTGATATATCATGTGTGTTCGCAAGCTGTAAAGGAATTGCTGGAGATACGACATTAATAATTCGGGTAATTAATTCACAATACATTGCAATACATGATTGTGTGCTGGTAGGAGACGCAACCCATAAATACGATTGGTTCGTTCTTGATTCAAATGGAAAGAACAACAGCCTGTATAACATCACAAACAATCTAACTGGGTTCACTCCAAATGCGAGAATAAACGGAGAAGATATTGGAATATCGTTTGTTCTGGAAACCAAAGCCGCAACAGTTTAACGTTTAATAATTAACTTAAAATTGTTAATATTTTGTTCTCCCCGGACGGACATCTCATCCCGCAGTGTCCGTCTGCCGGAGACATTTCTTCCCCTCTGTGTCCGTGTGGGACGTACATATTAATCCATT
>ERZ1090880.1224-NODE-1225-length-12983-cov-18.215579_pt1 | contig 12983 bp, 16 predicted proteins | sample MGYA00478471_ERZ1090880 | MGnify/ENA primary metagenome ERZ1090880 (study PRJEB33644, sample SAMEA5815734) | chicken gut metagenome | biome: Chicken; feature: Gastrointestinal Tract; material: Caecum | place: Ireland | collected 2019-01-01 | study: A study of... | reverse complement strand
ATTAATAAATAATATTAAGTAAGCCTAAACTAACCCGGTCTATCAGGTGAAATATTAGCTCTATCTCTAAATTGTTGTATCTTGGAAATGTTAGGATTAAGAAAGATGCTACGCAGAGGAATGTGGTGCTTTAGTGTGGTAAAGTTGTGAAGTGGTGAAGTGTGCTTTAGTGCGTTAAAGTGATAAAGCGGCGGAGTTGCGAAGTAGTGGTACTTTAATGTGTTAAAGTGATAAATTAGTGAAGGCGAATATAATGTGGTATATTTATAAAATATATAAACATACCACTTATATTATCTAATGTTCGAAATTGAAATATGACATCGAGTTATTATTTCTATGACCAACAACTAGCCCGCTAGCATCAGTACCGATCGAACCATCATTAGCTACCGTGAAATTAGCAAGAGCCGCCGCACTCGCAAAGTTTGTAGAAGTATAACCTTTTCTCAATACGAACGCACGTTTGTTCGTGGTATCCATCCTAAGCACCACACCATAGGCGTTATATTTGCTTATGCTCGCACCAGGGCTAAAGTTTTGCACCAGCGAATTATTTACCAGCATCACGGTCTTGCCTACTGCGGGAGTTGCGATAGCGTTATACGGCATCCATTTCATTCCGGCAATATGCTGATCCCATAACCGCATAGTCCCGGTCAAGTCATTAAGCTGTATTGGCGTATCGCAATAAAAAGTAAACGGACAGGACGTTGCGGTTTGCCCGGACTCTGCGAAGATAGTCGCAAATATTTCATGTGATCCTATTATATTTACCATAACTGGAAGTGTGATAGTTGAACCTTCGATGTTGGATACAATACCAAACAGCATGCCAGATCTTTTGTCACCGTTGCCCTCAAAATCACAATTTATGATGTCAATGCGGCTTGACTGATCTACTCCTGTGTAGTTGTGTATCCTGAAACCGTCCGTCCCGTTAAGTCCGCAGATATAGGTGTTAATAATCCTTAACCACTGATTGCTTTTGATGCCCGCTCCGTATGCCTGAATTGCACCTTTTGAACCGTATATTTCACAATCCATCACGGTACGAATTTGCAGTGTCGTGTTGTTGCGATTATGGAAATCATCATGCACCGCATACATTCCGCCCTCGCCAGTAACTCTGACATTATACAGCCCGCATGAATTTTTAAGGCATATTGCCGATGCCGTGTCACTGTCTCCCGTGTAGTTGATATTTATTGCATTTCTGTATCCCACGCCAACAATATAAATGTTATCTATTGCAAGTCCGAAACCGTTATTCTGGGAAGCGGCATTGTTGGTTGGGTATGAGCCAGGATACAGATATATTATTGTAGGTGCACTGTTATCCTGTACTGAATTAACGGCGGCCACTAAATCCGTATAGGTTTTCCCAGCGCCCACCTCTATAGTATTTATATCGCTTGTAAATATTCCTCTCGCCGCCAAGGTATTTGTAATATCGGCAACGTAAGTGCTAATTTCTGCCGTTATTTCACCGGGGAGAATTTCGGCAAGTTGCGATTTAATCTCTGCTTCGATCTTGGAGTTCATTTCTTGCTCCATTGCCGAATTTACTGCGCTTTTAATTTCATCTGGAATTTTTTTGATCTCTTTTAAAATCCAGTCCAGATTAAGGTTTTGAAAATTAGTGTAGGGAAAATTTTCATACAGCCCCATAACTGCACCTCCTTAATATATCATCAAACAGAAGCGTTTTTTGAACTCCTGTATAATATAATCTTGCACATTATAGTTGATAGTTACTCGTTCGGCATCAATCATTTGCTGAGTCATTGTGATACCAATGTTACCAGTCTCTTTTGTCTCATGTTCCCTAGTAATCGTTCCGCTGTCCTGTCTTGTCTCGCCGCCGCTGTCAGTAGTTGTATTGTTTCCTTCTCTTGCCACTGTGCCCGTGTTGGTCTGTGACAGATCGTTTTCGTTGGTAACCGTGCCGCTATTATCCCTCGTCACAGTCCCAGTGTCACTGACCGTCCTATCATCTGTCCCCGACTCTGTGGATTGATTTGCATTTACAAATGACTCCGAGTTAAACCCCGCAACTTCATTGAGCGTTGTCATATCTCTATCGAGGTTATCTGTTCTTTGCAAATTGTTGGTGGTTTGCTCTGATAAATCATCTGTCCTTGTGGTTGTACCCGTGTTAGACTGTGTCAGATTCTGCGTTGTTGTCTCGTCAATACTTTCTGTACGTGTATTATTTCTGTCAACATCTACTGATAAATTCCTGGTTTCAGTCTCTGTATAAGTAATAGTCCCATCCTTATTCCAGATAGGGTTATACCTATAATACATAGTATTATACATTAACTGCCACTTTTGGCACTCCTTGTTTGCCCACGCCCCGATTGCCAGCTTAAGAAAATCTGGGTCTGTATATAATACTTCCAGTTCCGCCGTCTCTAAGATCAGATTGATTTTAAACTGGTCTGCATCAATCGGCAGTCCCGGATAATACAAATCCGGGTAATCCTTAGGTATTTTGTCCGGCGTTGGCAGTGCCGCAATGAGACTATCCAGCAGTGTATTATCCCAATCGTACATCCCCATTACGGATAATGTTTGCTTGATTGACATCTTCAGCCCTCCATTCCACTTGCAAATTTGTTCCGGGAAACATTGCGTTAACTTTTTCACAACCTTCTTTTATGCTTTCTAGCCACAGAGCTGTTTTGGTTTGCGTCTCAATATTGTTTGCGTTAACCTCGTCCACAATGAGACGTTCTTTTTTGTCGGTATTTGCATTGGGGATGCCTACATCTGTATCAAACATTTGCTCGATTTTGCGCATGGCTTCCAGAACATCGTTCGCAATGAAATTCTGGCCTACGTTTTGGTTGAACATCTGCCACGTTGGGGTACCCTCATCGTCCAACAGCATTTTATCCGCAAAAACCGCCGTGTCACCGCTCATCATAAGATCATACATCTTTTTGTATGAGTTAGCCGAGTTCTGATTTTTTGCGAAAAATACAAATGATAATTTTGAGTTAACAAGGTTCATTCCGGCGGCTTCTGCGCACAATGCAAGCATATCCGCATAATACGTTACAATATCCATCACTCCGGAATAGTTTGGCTGTAGCTTGACAAGTTCACACTGTACGCCGATGCGAGGATTAATAATCCCAGTCAACAGCGGATTGGTAATAATGGCGTTTGTTGGCTGATAAAACACATCATACCCCTGCAAACCGCATCCCTGCGGAATCACGCCAAACTTGTCCGTATTAAATACCGCAAAGTAACCCCAGCAAAACAATACGTACAGCGTATAGTTTTTCGCCCAGTATTTAGGCATTGTAAACTTATAAACGCCTAATATTTTTTCCAACAAGTATTTTTGGAAATATTGCGAAAGTGCTGTGTTTTTGCAATGTACAGTGGACGGACTCATTGTGCCGTTGTACGCATTAATATAATCATAATAAAACGGTGCGCCTTGATGCATTTCTTTTCCGCCTCCTTTCATTGGCATGTTTGATTACTCCAACAATATACCAGTCGGAGCTTGACGGGTCGGAAGGGTCGATGGGTTCGCCGCCACCCCCCGGAACTTCCGGGTCTTGCCCCTGCATGATCTGATAAGCATAGTTCGCCCATTCCTTCCGGGCTTCCAGATAGCCGTCCGGCACTACAGAGTAATGCCACTCCATATCGTAAAACCAGTATTCTGTCATCATATCCACACTAATATCGTTAGAATGAATATAAGTATTGAAATCAATGGAAGGATAGGAAGAAGACCGTTGCCATCCCCAGCGTGGGCCTTGACCGTAGCCCATGGACGTGTAGGACGAATCGTTACATTTTGTCAGTAACCAGCACTGGAAATTGCCATTATACCAGTTTTCCCCTTCCCTCTGCGCTGACCATGGCAAAGGGTTGGGATATGCCGCCTGGTATGCCGGGTAATCCGTCCACTGTGCCAGCCCCATGCCGCCCGGAAAGTACGGGAGATTATTAAGATTGCCGCCGTGAGACGTTTCGTAAATGCCCGGATTAAAACCGGACTCCTCGTGAAAACATCCACATGCTCCGGCTATTGCTTCCCGCGTCCAGCCATATTGTGAAAGTGCCCCATATATACACAATATGTTGTTATCCTGTTCTGCTTGCGTCAGTCCAGTACCTGTGCCACCAATACGTGTTACCCACTCCGGCATTTTAATCCCCCTCCTGATATTTTTCAAAAAGCTTAAGCAGATCATTTACACAGCTCTGTACTTTGTCATAATTATAACCTGCGGATTCCAGAGCAACTTTTCTAGCCGTCCCAGCCCCGTACTTGTCAGCCAGGACTGCAAATGCTACCGTCACCGTTTCTGGGACTTTGGCTAAAAATATCTCACTCATAGTAAAACCCCCCCTCTAGCAATCTCTGAATCTCTTGTTTTTCATTTTGCGTACAGGCAATTTCGAAATCGCCGTTAGCTACCTGTATATATCCTGGTATTGCGGATAATTGCCTGTTTTTACATAGCGGCCGCCCCCAGTGGGCGTTGTCCTCATCCACCGTTGTATAATATTTCGCAATCAGAACACACGTTCCGCCAAGGGATGCCGCCGCAATACCGCCGTTGCTACCAGAGGATTGCACGCTTGCAAGTCCCGCCTGGGCGGCTGACAGTATGCCGGACGTGCCGCCAGACAGTAAGCCCGACACTGCCCCTCCGATCGTGTTGACCAGCGAGCCTATCGGGTTACTAACTACAGACTGATAGTCGGTGCTGATCTGCGATATCTGCATAGGCACTCCGACTTGCGCAGATTTGGTTATCATGGTTGTTGATTGCGATAATGCTGGGCTTCCGGCCACGGCCTGTATCTGCAATATCGCCTGTCCAGTGATATAGTCATATGTTACAGTGCACTGCACCCCATCCGCTCCGATGGAAAATGAATCTAACGGAATAATTCCCCACGGCTCATAATAAATATAATAGTCTGCGTATGGACGTTTATATTTATATTCCTGCGCACCCACTTGAGAACGGGCTGGACGCTCCAGTGTAAAGCTCACAGAGCTACGCATGGTCGATAAAATCGAGCCGTTAACCGTACTTGTCCAAAACCCAAACTTGATAGGCGTTGCAGTCCCGCCAGTAATCGTAAACGGAAACCACAGGCAACTAACCACATACTGAAATGGGTCGATAAAAGCCCTGGCAGTCTCCCCAGTAAAATCATTTATGGAGTCCCAGTCCCCAATATCTTGTAACATATACGCCCGAAATTCTGCCATCTGATCTCCCGTTAGTGCGTAATATGTTACACTGCCAGACGCTGTACTGTCATTATTGACAACGCCCACAATGTACGTGCCTAAAGATGTGGTGGGAGTTATAATCCAATTATCTGTACTGTAAAAATCATAAGCCCATTCAAGCTCCGTTGTCATTGGGTAAAAGTTATCGATGATATCCTGGTCATACTCCACTGCCGACCGCAAAACATACAGCGTCTGTGACCCGATCGTGTCTTTCCAGCTTGCGAGTACATCGCACTGACAAAATGCAACCCACAGCCTATCAATATATTGCCACTCCTGCACAAAATAGTACCGATCGAATAGCTCTATGTAGCAGTAGTTATATGTGGCGGGATTTAGTGCCATCGGGAAATTAAACTCAATGCGGGGATTGATTACCCCGCACGTGTTTTTTAAATTGCACGTATATGCCGTTCCGTCAGTCGGGCGTGCAGTACTGTTAACTTTTTTAGAAAAATTATAAAGCGTTACACTTAACGACATATACATTCCTCCTTAATCTAAATCGGCCAGATAGAACACAATAGCATTTTCCGTAGTATCATTCCAGTACTTATCAGTAAAATGATAATACTGATTATAATAGCCGCCTGCACTGTTAAACGGTGTGGCGGAACTCCACTCATTAACTGTGGTCATTCCCATTGCCTCATCATCAAACAGCACTCCAACAATGTTACTCATTGTAACTGCCGAGCCTTTTACCACTGCTCCAGAGGTGTTAACATAGGACGGTGTGACATTAATGCTGTCGGGGCTATTAATTGCTTGCCAAAAATTAACCTTCTCATAGCTTCTGATATTCATATAATTTGTATTATACAAATTGGACAGAACTGAAGCGTCTATATTATTCATCTCCGGTGCATAAATAATGAGTCTCTGCATATTCTTTGGCGTATGCCTGCTGATTTCGTTGCCTGTGATATTCAGGTGGTATTTAACAGTTCGTTCGGTCAGCCAGTCAGAGTAGGTGTTGATGCGTGCAAACATCCACCTTGTAAACGCAATGTATTCATCGGGCTGTCGGATATCGTTTATCGTTTTGTATTCTTTCCCGGTTGTGCCATCAAGCCCCAAGTAAGCGTTGTATTCTGCCAAAAGATTCACACAATTATCAGCGTCAGACAGTGATTTTGCCGCAATAAAGTTTGCGATTGCCATACGCAAAGTAGATTCGTGTGCCTGCTCTATCATGTCAGACGCATTTTGGATATACATACTCAAAAATGCCGCAAATTCATCCGGGCCAGAAAAGGCGTTGTCTAACTGGTCACGATAGATTGTGATGTGCTTCTGCCAGATGTTGCTCCCGTAAAAATTTGTTTGCAACACCTTAGGTTTGTTGACAACGTACATGTCAACGCTATCGCCCTCTGTCAGCGAAAATCTCTGGTCATTCTCAAAGTCCTTGTCAACTACCTGGAGCTTGCGGGTGTGGTTTCCGTACTGCTGAGCGGTTTTCCGAAGCGTTGGAAACTTTGCAGAATAGGGACGAGTAGAAAAAATCGTCCTGGAAAGCACCTGCGAAATGGCAGTAGCCAGTGGGTCATATCCCGTTTTAAGTGCCGTTTGTGCAACATTTACAAAAGTAGACGTGTCTACTACTGCCTGCGCGGCAGCTCCGGTGGCTTGTGATACAATCGAATTAAGCACTGTAGATAACTGGGTAAAAGTTAAATCGTTTGCCATAATTACTTATCTCCCTCCTTTGGCGGCATCGGCGGATTAATGATTGACGCAATAATATCATCTGTTGTTTCCGGTTTCGGCTGGTTGATCATATTAATCTGCATCTGCCGCATTGTATCATTAACGCTGTTAATCGCCTGTAAAATATAGTCTGGACTGTTATACGGTGCAGTCGGCACGGCCGGTGCAGTCGGCACGGTCGGTGCAGTCGGCACGGTCGGTGCAGTCGGCACGGTCGGTGCAGTCGGCACGGTCGGTGCAGTCGGCATGGTCGGTGCAGTCGGCACGGTCGGTGCAGTCGGCACGATCGGTGCAGTCGGCTGAGTTGTATTCTGTACGGCTGACAGCTTTGCAATCTGATCTGCCGTAAATCCTGCTTTAGCAAGTGCTACAATATCTTCATACGTCATTTTCGTTACCTCCCAATTTATCTGTCAGTTTTGTAAGTGCTATTGTGTTGTTGTTCAAAGCGTCCGTGATTTTGCCTATTGTTTCCTGCCAGGCGTTATTCTGCTTAATATTCGCATAAAACAGCGCTCCGCAGCAAACGATCGGAAAACCGAGACTGCTAATAAGATTTGTAACGTCATTTACATTCATGAAACCACCTCCAAAATAAAAGTAAAGAGGGGCTTATGGTAAATCACGCCATGGCCGCTCCTTCCGGGAGCTGATTTCGGCCACCCCTCATAATTAATATAACACATTAAGCGCTCATAGTCAAGCTACATAAAGCCGAGCTACATTTTAAAGATTTTTTCGAATAGGCTTTTGCTAAGATAGCTCTGAAATGTTACCCGGCGCTTCAGGTGTGCCATAAACAATATGTGCATGTCTTTCTTAAATCGTGCAACATCCACATAGCTCATTGTATAGTTGTGTTTACATTTTCCAGATTTATGCGTTGTTGCGTAATAATAACCCATAGACTTATGTTTATATATACACAATTCTCCCACAGTGCAGTACAATATAAGTTCTTTAAGTGGAACTGACCGAATATTCTGAAAATCGTTGTCCTTGAACATATTATAGATTGCCATCTGCGCATAGTCGGAATCTTTGCCCGCCAACTTGTACAGGGCGGTTTCCTCTTTCGCGGAGCTGATCGGTGAACGTTTAGGAATCGCAATGCAAAATCCACGCTCATAATCTACGCATATCTCGACTTCATCGACCATCATTTTTTCAGCAATTGAAACCATGTCAAGCTCGATAAATATGTCAGGTGCAATGTCAAAACTGTTGGCCAGCAACATTGCTCTCACAGGCGGTTTGCCCTGTAGCTCCCTATTACGATTAATAGTCTCATAACAATTTAAAAAAGCTTGACCCTCTTGCGCAATCGGCCGCTCCTGTCTCTGCGGAATGAATTCGTCAAAGATAAGCCACTCTGTTTCCGAAGAGTCAAACCCCCGCATATTTGAAAACGTTGACAGCGCACAGGTGTAGCAAAACGGCATCGAGTATCCGAATTTGCTATCCGTGTAACATTCCTCTGGGTCATAATAAATCGCCCCGGTCTGCTTAGAAATTTTATTAACCTTGTAGGCTAAATCCATATCGTTAAAAACCGATTTGATCGGGGTGAATGACTCGTTGCTAATTAGATCTGCTTGCGTTTGCGTACGCCGCATCAAGATGAATTGCTTATCCTCATCAATCATGTATTTTAATGCTCCGTACGTCTTACCTATACCCCTCGCCCCCAGGATATAAACAAAAGTGACTGGCAAATCCGCCAGCCACCTTATGTTTAGATATCCACTATTCAGATATAGGTTTTCGCTTGTAAAATATTTACGCAAGATCGCACCTGTAAAATGTTCTTCCGGATTTTGACAGACCCTCAACGATTTTTATAGGGGGCAATGGTTCTTTCGTAAGCTCAAAAATCGTTACCAGATCGTTAAACTCCCGCTGGAATGTGGGGCTGTTCGTTGCGTAAACTTCACCATCCGTTGTCAGGATAGACAAGATTTCCGTGATGCTATCTTCCTTTTCATCCTCATAGATGATGTAAGCATCAATTTCAAACATTGCATCCGTGTTTTCAGACACTTTGTTAATGCTTGCACTCTTTGTCATTTTATAGATTTCGGCAGCTGTAAGTTCTCTGTTCTGTTTAATAATGTTCATGTTTTAATCCTCCAGTTCGATTGCGTTTGCGTAAAAGTCAGTCTTTTTCATTGCGAATTTTTTGATCTTAACGTCCTTGATCTCACTTGATACGTGACACCAGCCCTCCGGTAACTGTGCGTTGATTTCAACGACAACATGAGCGTTAATTTTCTTTACCGCACTGTCCCGGTTAAGCACAATATCTGTTTCCTGCACTTCCTTAGTTGCTGGATTGCAAATTGTACTACGTAACGTTGTCTGATACGTACTCCGGACTATGCAGTCTCTTGTTTCTGCTCCAAGTTTCATTTTGTTTCCTCACTTTCTTTTTGGTTTTGTACTTTTGTTTACATTAAAATAATACCATACTTGCATACGTTTTGCAATTAGCTGTGACGTTTATTGGCACGCATTAAATCCATTGCTTTACGATAATTTACAGCGTCTTGCAATATATCATAATATTTATCAGCCAATGATAAAATATATTGCGTATCCTTGAGAGTCACGTTTTTAGTCACATGTACGTCATGACCATCAATGTCAATATGATAGTCGGCCGTATCATTGTAATAGGATGCCAGCTTGCCAGCATAAAATGTATAAGATGGCTGTAACCTGTCCAAACCACCGGCCAGCTTCAGCTCTTCAGCGCCCTTTTTCTTTGGCACACCCGCAATCGTAATTTTTATATCATCACCGTACTGACAAGCGTACTTTTTCGCACCCCAGGCCACAAAGCGATCAGCTGTGCGCTCTTGCTCATACACTCCCATATAATGAGTAGCGCCGTGTTTATCTGTAGCTTTTCCGCCATTATATTCAGCAAGTTTTATTTTCGTTTTATTGTATTCTTCAAGGTTTATATTTCCTATATATTTTACAGAGTCTGTATCACAGTAAATAAAAGTAGCTTGTTTATGCGCTTCCCTTATACAATATTCTAGCTCATTACGTGCATGTGCCGTACACCATACGCCCCACTGATACGGCAAAAACGCTGACTTTAAAGCCCACTGTTCACGCTCTGCCTTTTCATAATTACCGTTGCGATATACAACGTTATCTTTCATCGGGTCTTGCGCTGTCATTCCATACACACTATTTATTTTATTTTTAGATTTTAGATAAAAGTATTCTTGCCCTTCTACGTCTTTTAGTTCTGTTTTATCCGTATATAGTTTATTTATAAGTTTAATTGCTTCCTGTGGTAATTTCCCGTATTTAGCGTAATATATATCTTTTATGCCCTGTTCAGTCCATTCATACTCGTTTTCTATAATTTTAAAATCAATATCAGTCACGCTGATTTCTAAATAATCCGCCGATAAAATTCTGCCATTATCTTCTTTTGCGTTTATAATGTTCCTGCATTTATCCACAGGAATATAAGGACAGCCCCACTCATACAGCCGCAATTTTACATTAGTTAAAGATATTCTGGCAACAACGGCACGATGCCGCTCGACCAAATCTACAAAACGTTCCCAGCTTTGCTCAACGCTTTTGCGAAACGGGCTGACCGGAAACTCTAGATTGACTTGGGTTTCTGGGTAACTGCTCGATCTGTCCATAGATTCCACGTTACTCAATACATGCCCCACATAAAAACGATTTGCATGGACGTTGCCGCCCCGGAACGCTTCCCGCAACAATTTGTACAGCTCATAATCTGGGAGTAATTTTTTGATATCTTCCAGGCGGTATTGCAACGCATTGCGAAAATCACGCCGCACATAACCAGTAGATGTTAACGGCATGGTATACAGAGTATCGCCATCCTTTTCCATTTCTACTTTTAATGCCTGGACGAGTCCCCGAACATCATTGACGCAATATAATAGCTCATGTTCTGACAGTTCGGTAAACCAGTATCGCTTTTTTGAATAGTCAAAATCTTTCAGCTTTTGATCTTCTACTTGCATGTTTTCCAGGAATTTTGATAATGACATATTGCTGTGCAAGTAGCTATCACGAAATTCTATATGATTGTGCAACATTGCACGCAAAATTTTTCTGGAATCCACGCAAAATACTGAATCTTCAGTAAAACTAAAAATTCCTGACAGAAACTGGAACTCAAATGATAAATTGTGTACGTAAACAACAATCGCTTCTTGCAAGTCCAAACAAGATTCTAAATATTCTATGAAATCTTTAAATTGTTCCCAGGTTCGCCCGTATATAGTGCATTGCGTGTCAATTTGAAACTGCCATATGTACATGACAGAATCGTCAGTGCCTGGAACTCTTGAGGTTTCAATGTCAAAAGCGCAAACAATATCTTTATAAAAATACTGTTTGCGTTTCCTTTTTTTAGTGGGCGGCTCGATTGTAACCGCCCTAAATTTTCCGTTCCATTCGGGGTAATAAAAAACATTATCCATTTTTACCTTCCACATATTTTTTAAATTCTTCGTAAGTCATTCCCGCTTCTATAGGTTTTGACTTTATTTTGCGATAATTTTCAAACCACCAATCATAATCGCCTTTTAAATCGTCAGCGGAAAACCCGGCTTCCGTCATAACGTCAAAGACATCGACAGCTCTATCGCTATCATATGTCACCGTGTCATAGTAAGACTTGACAGTATCCATAAATTCTATAAAATCATAATAATTATCTTTATTAATCCAGGTGTAACCTGAATCATGCATAGATTCTATAAAAGTATCTCGCATCTTATTAAGACCGGTAACGGAACTTTCCTGTAGAGACAAAAAATAATATACATTAGACAGCCTATGAGCAACTTCTGCTTTACTTTTCCCTCTTGCACTCGGAAATTCATCTATATATCTTCGCCAAGTACCCGACCGCCTTCCAATTTCAGAATTTTTCAAAGTTCGGAGTCTCCCGCTTGCAACCTTTCGCAAACGGGAATACTCTTTTCGCATTTCTTTTTCTGTCATTGTATTCAAGATTTCTAGAGGGGTAATATGCCTTTCGCCATAATTCTTCATAGGTTAAACACCTCCCTTCTTAATTTCGAAAATCTCCCTTCTTATCTTGCCTTCCCCGTATAAACTGTCAATATAGTATAACTCCTTATTTTTATTCGGCAACCTATGACAGCTACAGTAAGATTCGTAAGCCCGTGACGGTGCTTTTCTTATTTTTTCATCAACCTTTGTACCTATTGCACGTAACATTACAGATCGTGCCAGGTTCAGCAATGGCCTATTGCACCTGGGGGCGGCTTCAACATAGACCGCCAAAATTTTAATCGCATCGTCATTAAATGGTATTTCTCGTAATTCTTCCAGTACTTCCTCATGTGTTAATCTCTTGATATTACTCATGGCAACGCACCCCCCACATTTTACTATAATGCCGATTTATGGAATTTCTAAGTATTTTAATCTCGACTGGAACATCAATTACTTTATATCCCGCTGTATACAATTTCATTGCGGCCCAGCTTAAACTTTTTAAATATACGTAAACTTCCCCATCAGCCCTAACTGCATAACGCAACCCCGTGGCCCAGGAGACACCTTCCAAAAACATTTCTATATGCTCCATAGCGTTTTCGTCATCGTATTGCTTAACATGTTCACATATGATCTTGTACAGCTTCCGCCGCACAGTACGTACAATCTCTTCATATCTCATGGTGCTAAAATCTATCATTTCACTTTCTCCTTTCCATGTTTCACGTGAAACATTATCTAACTATGCCGCTCAAGCACCGTAACGCACACTGCATAAAAGTATATAAGTTTTTCTCTGCACCGATAACCTTTGCGACAAAATATATTCCATCTTCTATTATGTGTGTCTTGCAACCTAATTCATTAGCCCACATCAATATTACCTCTAAATCAACAGCATCGACATCGTATATAGTAATACTGTCCTCCAATAACAACATTTTATTTG
>ERZ1090880.1209-NODE-1210-length-13088-cov-9.821070_pt1 | contig 13088 bp, 5 predicted proteins | sample MGYA00478471_ERZ1090880 | MGnify/ENA primary metagenome ERZ1090880 (study PRJEB33644, sample SAMEA5815734) | chicken gut metagenome | biome: Chicken; feature: Gastrointestinal Tract; material: Caecum | place: Ireland | collected 2019-01-01 | study: A study of the... | reverse complement strand
ATTTTTTAATTATCCAGTAAAAGTACACATTTGCTGGAATAAAGCAAAAGGAGGAGAGTTGTGGCAAAGTTTGGGTATGCGCGTACATTGCAAAGAGGGCCGAGCTTAAGCAAGCAAATACAGGATTTGTCGCAGTTCGGCGTGCCAAAGAGCAATATTTTTGTGGATGAACAGCCCGCTTCGCGCGCGTCTTTTGTTAAGTTGTTGCAGTCTCTTAAAAAAGGGGATTTACTTGTAATAAAAACGCTGCTTGTCTTAAACGAGGGCTACGAAAATATCTCGCGTGACTGGACGCGTATTGCGGGGACTATAGGCGCCGATGTATGCGTTCTTGATTTGCCCGCTCTGGATACGCGTGCAGGCGATGATCGGAGCGTGGTGGTGTCAGCCGTGTCGCAGCTGCTTGATTTCTGTGCCGAAAAGGAGAGGGCGCACAGCGCGCTCCAGGCAAAGGGCATACAGTCGGCGCGGCAGCGCGGAGTAAAGTTCGGGCGTCCGCCCAAGCAGTACAGTAAGGCCTTTATCACGACGGTGGAACGGTTCTGCAAAAAGGACATAACGCTTGAAGAGGCGCTCGCCGCAACCAAGATGAAGCAGTCCAGTTTTTATTATCACAAGCACAAACTTGAGCTTTTGGGACTTATAGAAGGTTCGGCTGCCGAAGACAAGGGCGAGCCGCATCTTGGTACCAATTAAGGCGAAATTCTGCATGGCGGATTTATATTATAGAGTGTTTTAAAGACAGAATTTGCAAGTCGGAAAGAATTGAAAAAAATTACAGGAGGAACCAAATGAAACTAAAAACCCAGAACGGGAAATTGCGCAGGGTTATAATTGCGGCGCTGGCAGTATGTTTTGCCGTGGCATTTGCGCTCGCAATGTCGTTGTTTGGCAACACCGCCTACGCAGCAGGCGGCAGGTACAATACGTCTGTAACCATGCACAATATCTCGGCCGGCGTCAGAGAGACTAAGTACTACACCAATGTCGAGACGACCAATGACGACCAGGTAGTTGCCTATGCGATAGAGATTGATCTGAAGCAGAACACTCTCATTGCCGGTTACAAAGACTATGATACAAGCGGGAAGTGGGGGATGGACACCGTCCGCAACCACGTTGCTGCGGCTGAAACTGCCCGCCCGGTAAAAGTTGTTGCCGCAGTAAACGGCGACTTCTTTAATATGGCTACCGGCGAGCCTACGGGCGCGCTTGTAATGAATGGTAAAACTGTTCATAAATCCAACGGTCGTATTTACTTTGCGATATTAAAAAATGGAGATGCTGTTATACGCACCGGCGAAATTACTGATGACGTACAGGAAGCGATAGGTGCAGCCAGCATGCTTATACAGGGCGGAGCGGTTGTTCCCAGTCCCTCAGATACTACCAAGCAACCCCGTACGGCGGTAGGCATTAAGGCTGACGGAACTGTCGTTCTTATGGTGGCTGACGGCCGTCAGGCGCCCTATTCGAGCGGTTATTCGCTCTATGACCTCGCTTGCAAGATGCAGGAACAGGGTTGCGTAGTTGCGGCAAATCTTGATGGCGGCGGTTCTACTACATACCTTGCAAAGTATGCGGGAACTGATGACCTTACGCTTGCCAACAGTCCTTCCGACGGACAGGAGCGTTCGGTATCTTCTTCGCTTTTGGTTGTCTCCAATGCGGAGCCTACCGGTATATTTGCAAGTGCGGAAATTACCCCCAACAACGAAGTTTATACTCCCGGCTCATCTGTTACATTTACGGCGCTGGGCGTTGATACGGCAGGTTTTTCTGCTGAAATTCCTGAAGAAGCGTATTGGAGAGTTTCGCAAGAGGATGCTGCATATGGCGAAATTACCGAGCTTGAGGATGGCAGCGGTGAATTTATAAGCAAAGCTGAAGCTATCCCTTCAGCGGGTACGGATGTGACCGTGGAACTCGTCTATCAGGATAAGGTTGTGGGCTCTTCTACAATAGAGTTGCGCAATCCCGATAGTCTTTCATTCTCGTCCTCGGCCGTAACTCTGGCGTTCGGCGAGCGCACAGATCTCGGTCTTACTGCACTTTGGCAGCAGCGTGAGGTGCATCTGCGCGACTCCGGCGACCTTGAATGGACTATTTCGGCCGGCAGAAAGAGCGACGGTTCGCCCAGCCTTGACGAGGAGGGCAATCCCCTCTATGCAGGTGCTATGGACGGCAATATATTTGTCGCCGATGAAGAGGCTACGGATACCACTTCCACGGTAACGGTAAAATCCGCCGCCAATCCCTCCCTCACGGCGTCGGTAGAGGTTTCTGTTGGTCAAATGCCAACCGTAGTATGGGATTTTGAAGATGTATATGATGAGGAAACGGGCACTACTATTCCTGCAGAAGAATATTATGACACGGAAAATGGAAATTCTGCATTTTCTGCATCAAATGCGGGGGCTGGAGCAATCACTAGCAGTTGTGTTGTAAGCAGCGAAGACGGATACCCTGTACGCATGGGTTCGCATTCGCTTCGCGTAGATTATGACTTTACCAATGTTAGCAAAACAGATGGTGCTTACTTTGGCCCGACATATGAAATGATTATTCCTGGTAAACCTACAGCTATAGGTGTTTGGATGTATACCCCGGCTAATACCAGAAATCTTTGGCTTAGAGGCTATCTGTACGGGTATAACTATAATGAAGATGGTGAAGTTGCGTATGTTCAGAATGAGGATGGCTCCTATAGCCTTGATAATACCTATAGGCAGCAGAGTGACCAACCCGCCGTTGTAAATTTTACAGCCCAGTCGCAAGTAGAGGCAGATGCTCTTGGAATACCGTATTATTCTGATTATTATCCTGAAGGGTGGCATTATTACGAGGCTCCAATAGCTACATATTCTACAGCTAATGGTGTAACAACCCTAACGCCTATTGCTGGTGATTTTTATGTCCTATATCTTGGTCAGGCGCTGCGCCTTATGGTTGTGCCCGGCATAAATATGGGCGTCAATGAAAATGGCAAAGGCGATAAAAGTTATGTATACTTTGACGATTTCCAGTTCGTATATGGCTCACAGACTAACGACGTAAATGCACCTGAGATAACGTATGCATACATTGCAAATCCTCAGGGCGATATAGAAAACACAACGCTTGAAGACGGAGTGACCATTAACTCGTCAATGTTCCAGGTACATGCCCAGTATGTTGACTATACTGACAGATTTGATACCGGCGTAATACCTGAAAATGTACATATTTATATAGACGGCAACCAACTTGAATATGGTTCGAGAACCGGAACGCAGGATGCCGAAGGTAACGCAACTCAGAGTGAAGGAAATGTGCAGTCTGTCGATTACTATGTTCCCAACGGCAGCCATGTGGTAACAATAGAAGTCGGTGACTATGCCGGAAACTATACCACGCAGAGCTATACTGTAAACGTGCAGGGTGCAAGCGAGTTCGAAACGGTTTCGCTTGTGCCTGCCGAAGGTGCGGTACCTCTTCTTAACAGTGATTACGGCCTCGAACTTTATGCTTCGGATATGAGCAAGGTGGAGAGCGTTGTATTCGAGCTCACGTTAAGAAGCGAATTTATGCTTGACGCCGAGCCTGCCGAAGGATTTAACGTTGTATGCAATCTTACAAATGCAGTCACCAACACCTACACGATAGAAGTGACGAGAAAAGAGGGCACAGAGGCGGCAGAGGGCGCCGGTGCGATAGCGTCTGTGAATATTTCTATCCCCAAGTCGCTCGCCGCAGGCATACCGCTCGTGTATTCCGTCGATACAAGCAAGGTTACATACATAGATGGCTTCCAGGAATATGTTTATAATGATGGCAGTGACGTAGGTACTCCCGTTATGAACAGTTTCTGTCTTGATCTGTCCGTATCAGTTGAAGCATATTATGAAATTTCTACCGATGTGCTTGTGGTTGGAAACAATAATAAGTACAGCGCCTACATCTATGTTACACACGCAGGAGAGCCCGCTTCAGGCGTAACAATTACTGTCGACGGAACATTGCTTGAGGGCGTTACGGATGAGAAGGGCAGAATAGCACTGCCTGAAAGTTTCCTTGATGATGCTGCAATAATGCAGGTTGTAGCCGAAGATGAAAACGGCAATGTATCTTTTGCAACCACTGCTTTCAGCCGTGTTCCGGCAGGAGAAGGCAATGGCCCGCTGTTTGTATCTGCCAAGGCAAATGAAAACAGCCAGACCGAGCAGAGCATAAGCTGGCTTGCCAATCCTTTGAATACTGTGCAAAAGGCACTTATAAAGTATATGACCGTTGCCGAATATGAGGCAAACGGAAATTCATTTGATGGTGTAGAGGCGGTAGAAGGAACAAGCCAACTGCTTGATATAGGTGAGAGCAATAATGCGGCCGATAACAGCGCAGTTCTTGTGAACTCAATAGAGCTTGGCGGGTTAAAGCGCAATACAGAATATGTGTATATCGTTGGTGACGGAACTGTATGGTCTGAGGTTCATTATTTCTCCACGACAATAAAGGGTGGCAATACTGATTTCTTTGTATTGGGCGATACTCAGGCAGAGAATGCTGGCAATGTTGAAGCCATTGCTCAGGCAATAGGTTCATCCGGCAAGGATTACAGTTTTGGTATTCAGACAGGCGACTTTATAGACAGTGCAAGTTCTTATGCTCAGTGGGCTGAAATACTCAACGTGTTCTCTTCCAACTTCAGCAATGTAGACATGGTGCAGGTTCTTGGTAACCATGAATATGCAGGTGATTTGGATGGTAATATAGCTGCAACGATAAATATGTTGCCCGGTACTGGCTATTATTCCGTAACTTACGGCAATGTGTATGTGGCAGTAATAAGCTATACATATACGAGCAGTCTTGAAAATCTGCAGGAAGCGCTTGCCTGGTTGGTTGAGGATGCAAAATCCAGCGACGCCATATGGAAGGTTTTAACGCTGCACCAGCCTGCATACTATACTAACCCTACCGGTGGTAGCGATTATGTGCATCAATATCTTCCAATAGCCGTAGACGAGGCGGGTATAGATGTTGTGTTCTCAGGCCATGACCATGCCTATGCGCGCACGCTGCCTATGACTGGCGGAAAGGTGGATGAGGAAAACGGTGCAGTATATTATATTGCGGGGTCAACAGGCGAAAAGTCTTACGATGTTGTATGGAATGACGCTTTCAATTTTGCAGTTGCTACCAATGACTATACCGCAATATATATCTCGGTTGAAGCAACTGACGAGACAATGACAATAACCACATATAATCTTGGCGGTACCGGTGTGGAAATCTTTGATACGTATACCATACGCAAAAACAATGCCTGCACTCAGAACGGCCATAGCTATGTGTATGACGGCGAATATATCCTCTGCACTGAATGCGGATACTGCATGACCGACATAAGCTCATTCTCCGGACTTATAACCGATACTGAAGGCCGCCTTATGTATTTCGTAAACGGTGAAATGCATACCGGCTGGATGACTATCGGCGAGGATACATACTATTTCGGAGAGGATGGCTTAGGTGTAAACGGAACGGTAACATTCCAGGAAAGCCATTGCTACGATAATTATGCAAGTGGGGACATTGACTATTATTTTGAAAATGGTCTGATGGTTGGCGGATATACAGGCAAATATGGCGTAAGATACTTTGTTAACGGCGTAATGTATGAAGGTTGGATAGAACTCGAAGATGGATACTATTACTTCACTACAACCAATGACTTTGGCCTTAATGGTGTGCGCCGCGGTGACAGGGCGACAGGAATTGCTACAGTATATACAAATACTCAGCCATACAATACTCTTTATAAAGTAACGTTGGATGAAACTGGTAAGTTTATCGGCGGCTATTTCCATTATCGTGATTACAACGGATTGACTTCATTCACTGATGTAAGGAATCCTCATTCCGAGGACGGAATATGGATTGTTTACCGTACAAATGAATGGGTAGATTATAACGGAAATCTTTATTATGCAAATGGTTCTGGCAATCTTGTAAAGGGACTTTATGCGGTTGACGGAGTAATGTATGAATTTGATGACAGCGAAGGTTCTCCGGCTGAAACCAATTCATGCAAACTTATTGGCAAATACACCGGGTGGAATGGCGAAAAGTACTATGTTGAAGGTATAGAACAGAGTGGCTGGACTATAATTGATGGCGACTATTACTACTTTGCTACTGCCGAAGAAGTTGATTTTGCTCCTGATGCCGGATTTGAAGTTGGCGACAGACTCACAGGGAATGCGGCTGTTTACTCTCCTACACAGCCGTATGGAACATTCTACTACATTAACTTTGCTGAAGATGGTAAATACATATCCGGAGATTGGCATAAGCGTTCTAATGGCGGTTATGCTCGTACACAGGTAGCTCCTCCTACGGATGATAGCAATATATGGATCAGCTACATAAATGGTGCGTTTGAGGTTGACGGAAAAGAGTACTATGCTGTTAATGGAATAATAGTAACCGGTGATTATGTTATAGACGGTGTGAAGTTTAAATTTAGTACTGAGGGGACTTCACCTGAAGAAGGTCTTGGCGCTAAATTAGGCAGATACTACACAATTACGTTTATATGTGACGAAGAAGTCTCAGAAATATTTGAACTTTATCAGCAAAGTCTTATCGTACCTCCGGAATATGTAAAGCCCGTGGACAGCACGATGGTTGCAGCTTATGACTTCCTTGGCTGGTACAACGGTGAGGAGATGTTTGAGGATGGCATGGTGGCTTCGGCAAACGTTACATATACCGCAAAATATCAGAAGGTACACGCAGCGCTCTACTACGATATAGCAGAAGTGCTTGCCGCCCTCGAAGAGACGGCAGAGAGTGGTACGCCTGCGGATAGGCACGACGCCGTAGACGACGTTACCGAACTCTATGAAACTCTTACGGCTGAGAATATTGCCGATGCCGAGGATGAAGGTCTTTCCTTTGAGCTTTATGAACAGATGCTCGGCAAACTTTACGAAGTAAGCTTTATTTCAAACGGCATAACCATAACTTCAAAAACACTGTACGAAGGCGAGGCGGTAAATGCGCCTATGTTCGACCCGATAAAGGCATCTTCGAGCAGCATGGTAGCATCCTATGCGTTCAAGGGCTGGTATAACGGCGAGGTACAGTGGACCGCTGGTGTTACAGCAACGGCAGACGCTACTTATACCGCAGCATTCAGCAAGGTTTACAGCACTACATATAACACTTTAAAGACGCTCACGGATGCGCTTGCAGCAGCTCAGACACCTGCAGAAAAGCACATTGCGGTAAGCAACCTCAGGACTGTATATGCAACTCTCACCGAAAAGGACAAAACTGACGCAGAGGCAGAGGGACTTTCGTTTGCTCAGTACGAAGAGATGCTCGGCAAGCTGTACGAAGTGACATTCGTTGCCGAAGGCAAGACGGTTTCCGTTACAGAATACTATGAGGGCGAGGCAATCGCCGCGCCTGCCGCACCTGAAAAGTCCGGCAACAGAGTAAAGAGCTACGAGTTCGACGGCTGGTACAACGGCGAAGATGTGCTGGCAGAGGGTGCTACGGCAACATCCGACGCACTTTATGAAGCAAAGTACATTTTGGTATACACCGAGAAGTTTACGGCCCTGAAGGAGGCGCTCGAGGCGCTCGCAGAAGTGGGAGCAGACGGTTCGCTTGAGGCGCAGTACGAGGCTCTGAGCGCAGTATATGTGCTCTATGAAGAGTTTGGCAGCGCAGAACTGCGCGACGCCGTGGCAGAGGGACTTTCATTCGCTCAGTATGAAGAGATGCTCGAGGCATACAACGGCGCAGCTCAGGGAGCTGAGGAAGACCTTGCAGCGGCAAGGATACTTGCAAACAGATTTGCGGATGCCGCAGCGGCAGTTATAGCGCTTGCGTCGGCGGCATACGTTACACTCGGAAGGAGGTGGTAACAATGAAGAAGAAGATAATATTCATGGCGACGGCAGCCGCAGCGATAGCGGTGCTGTTTGCAGCAGGTTGCAATACCAACCCCGGAACTACCGGCCCCAATGGCGGAGAGCAGACGACCGAGTATACAAAAATAACCCGTGCATATGATGGCGCGGATGAGGCAGCTTCGCTTGAAAAGAAGATAACGGTATCCTCCGGCGAAACAGTGCTTTCCTGGGAGACGGAAACTTATACCAAGGCAGAAACAGGGTATACGTTGGTCGTCAATAGCGGAGTGCTCAACGAAATAGGCGAGGGCGACGGAATGTATGCCGAAGAGGAAGAGACCACGAATGTATCCGGCATAAAGCTCGGGGCATTCCCCAAGGAGAGCGACTTCATTCTGCCCGTATACGGCGATGTTGAAGACACGCTTACGCTTACAGCAAAGCTCTCTGCAACATACCTCACTTCGATAGGATTTGCTGCGGGAAATGCTGAAGGCGACGTGGATTTTGAAGCCGTAGTCACGGCGGGTAAATTTGTATCGCTCGACCTTGCCTATACTTCTTCAAACGGCAACAGCGTTACCATTTCGTTTGATTTTGCATATTGATAACTCGGCTCTTCATACAGAACGGCATTGAGCTATCGGGTCAGCAGTGCAACTGACTTGGTTTGAGCTGACGAACAATTTTAGCAGATAATTATGGATTAGCATTTAAATCGGATTTAGTGGTTAAACCTATAATTTAAATTCTGCTGATAACTGAAATCGGGAACGGATTGCCCGAATTTACGGGCAATCCGTTCTGATTTATAAAAAATTTTTAATAAAATATCCAATCATTATTTAGTTTTACGGAGATGGATAAATGGAGCAGTTGGTAAAGGTTTCTGTAATAGTTCCCTGTTATAATTCCGGAAAATATATAAAAAACAGTGTGTATTGTCTGTTGACCCAATACTACAACAATGTCGAAATTATATGTGTCAACGATGGCAGCACAGATAATACGGCTGAGGTGCTTGAAGAGCTTGCCGCGGCCAATGAAAATATTAAGGTCATCACGCTGGAAGAAAATCGCGGTCTGTTCAATGCCCGCATTGTCGGCGCAGACAATGCATCCGGTGAGTACATAGCATTTATGGACAGCGACGACCAGATAACTAAAAACTGGATAAGTAGTCTTGTTTTTAAAGCAAAAAGTTCTGGCGCTGATCTTGTGTTTGGTGACATGCGTAAACTTGGCAGTGTACCAAATAATACCATTGACAGGCACAGGGCCTGCTACTATAACCTTGACCCGCTTCGGTCTGTAACATTAGATACCGATGGACGAGGAGTGCTCGATTTATTTATGAAGATGCATGGGCTTTGCTCTCACTATCACTATGTATGGAATAAGCTGATTCGGCGCGATTTGTGGGAGGCATGTTTAACAGATTTAAATATGCTTAATTCAGTCAAGACGCATCTTGTAATGGGGGAGGATATTGCTTTTTCTGCAACGCTGTTTATGTTTGCAAAAAAAGTAGTGAATGTTCATAACGCTTATTATATCTATTGCATTCATAATGAACAGAGTGTAAATACAGACAGTGCTGAAAAATACAGAAAGAATATTGAAGACCTGGTTGCTGTTTTTGATTATCTGGAAAGTCTGCTTGAAAAACATGGTTATTTTGAGAAGTATGCCACTGAATATAAATTATTGAAACAGCGCTATGGAATGATATATATAAGACTTGGAAGAGGCCTTGTTTTAACTGAAACATACAGAAAATATGTGTCGGATACTTTTCTTCAGGAAGAAATCGAGAATATTAAAGATATAAAGTCTGAGCTTTTTCTCAATCAGATGACAAATACGGCAGGCATAGATGACGTTTACTACTCTTTGCTTGATAAGATATATTCACCTGATATAAAGGTTATAAGCTTTGATGTTTTTGATACTCTTGTATTTAGGCCTTTTGCCAAACCTCTCGATATGTTCATCTGTCTTAACAAACCTTTTACAGAGATTTTCGGGATAAATTCATATGTTGACTTTGCCTCGATAAGGCACTATGCCGAAGAGCACTGCCATAAGATTCAAAAAGCGTTGAGACCAGGTATAGAAGAGCCTACTTTTGATGAAATATATGACCTTATTGCTGAAGTTTATGGCTATGACAGGGAAAAATTGCGTGAAGTTCAAAAGTTGGAAATTGAAAATGAAATTAAATTTTCATACCCCCGCAAGAGTGCTTGCGAATTATTTGAAATTGCCAAAAATACTGGCAAGAAAATTATACTCGTCAGCGATATGTATCTGCCTCGTTCATGCATTGAAGCTATACTTCAGAAATGTGGAATAGAAGGGTATGATAAGCTCTATCTTTCTAACGAATATCATCTTACAAAACATTCGGGCAGATTATATAGTGCAATATCAAGGGAATTAAAAGATTTTGCTTTGCCTCCGCAATTTTATCATATAGGTGATAATTACGATTCAGATGTAGCAAAAGCTAAAGGGGCAGGCTGGCATGCGCAGCACTATCCTGCGCCAATGGGACTTTTGCAGGGAAGAAATCCTGGAATTTTTACAGGCTTGTCGTACAATAAAATATTCTATATTTCAGATAGGTACACAGATATGGATTTGGCGTACTACAGCTATACCGGACTTAGAAGTTGTCTGGCTGTAGTAGCAAATAAAATTTTCGACTTCCCCTATGTAAGTTTCAATATAAACAGTGACCTCAATGCAGATCCAAAGTTTGTAGGTTATTTTATAACCGGTATGCATGTTTTTGCTATTGTGCGGTGGCTTATAAAGAAGACTAGAGGTAAGGGAATAAGAAAAATTCACTTTGCGGCAAGAGATGGTTACCTTATAAAGAAGGCCTACGATATTCTTTCGGAGGGATTGACAGGTTTGCCGCAAAGCAGCTACATACGCGTTTCCAGAAAGTCGTTTGCAATAGCTGATATTAAAAGCTTTAACGATGTCCACTCTATAGTGCAGAAATTGAATTATGCCAGTCAAACGCCTGAAAGTATCTATGAATTATTCAAGCCCGTTATGACTACAAGGGCTCTTGATGCCTATGCGGCTTATAGAGAGAAAAACAACGCTATGAGCCTGACGCCGTTTGTGGATAAAGAGCAGTTTGCTGCTTTTATGAAGGATTTTTATATATCCTATCTGCAAGACGCTACGTTTGAAGAATATGACGAAATGCTCAAAAAATATTTCTCTGAAATTTTTGCGCCTGAAGATGTATTCTTTGATATAGGGTATTCTGGCCGTGTTGAGTTGGTTCTGAATAAGCTTTTAGGTTTTAAAATCCGTTCCTATTATATCCATTCAAATAATGAGTACCTTGAAAAACGTTGCTTTTTAGGCGATATTGAAAATGAATGCTTCTATGATTATAAGCCAATAGTGACCGGTGTCGTGCGTGAACATATTATATCTGAATTAGCGCCTTCCACAATAGGGTATGCCTTGAATGATGGAAAGTTAGAGCCTGTTTTTGATAAGTTTGATATGAACTATCCTACTCAGTTCGTAACACGGTTAGTGCAGGAGAGTGCAATCGATTTTGTGCGCGATATGCGTACATATTTCGGGAAAGGCGCAGTTGATATATTTGCGCGTGATTATGAACTTTCTAGGCCGTTCGAATATTATCTGCATTTCTCGAGATCTTTTGACAGAAATATTTTTGGCGATCTTGAATTTGAAGATGATATGGGTGAAGGACATACTGTAAGCGGTATAGATTTCTGGAACAGATCTTTAGAAAGAATTCATTTCGGAGAAACTGCCGTCTACAAAGAGCCGGCAATGCCGTCTGCGGTGAAAAAACGTTCACGTCTCATGCGCGCATTGTATCTGTTCCTCTTCGACAGAAAAACTTTTAATCGGAAGCTCAAAAACAAGCTTCATAAAAAATAATGTCACTATCCCGCATGAAAAAATTTCTTTGCATAATAATTTCATTATTTCTTATACTGCTTTCTGCCTGTTCAGCAGGTCCGATTGGTACAGACCACACAATTCAATTAAAACTCGTATATGCGGGCGCTGAGCTCGATTTGTGTGCGCCGTTACTCAGAGAATATATAGACGAGGATGACACGGCAAAGCAATGCGATTTTTTGCTTGAACATAACGGCGAAAATTATGACTGGCAGAATATAATGCTTGCCTGGTATGGCAATGAAAGTATCGAATATACCGTCTATATTGCGGATAACCCGAGCTTTGAAGACGCTTTTACAGCCGAAACGGACGAGTGCGAGTACTACTATGGTATGTTTATGCCAGGGAAGACCTATTACTGGAAGGTTTCGGGTAGTTTTGCGGCCGATTATTCGGCAATGGACAGCTTTACCGTTAAGGAACTTCCTGTGGCGCTCTATTCCATTGACCACACCGCAAATGTGCGCGATATGGGCGGTTGGGAGACGACCGACGGGCAAACTGTAAACTATGGCTTGCTCTACCGCGGCGGACAGCTCAACGGTTACCAGACTACGCCGGTATCAGACGAGGGGAAGAGCAGGTTGCGCGATATTCTTGGTATTAAGAGCGAGATAGACCTGCGCACTCCCGGAGTTGACGACGGAGGCCAGACTTCAAACTACTTCAATCCCGAAGGTAAGTACATAAAGGCGCCGTTCTATGCCTATACTTGCATCATTCCTGAATATTACAAGGGCGAATACCCCATCAGGGCATACGACGAAAGAGTGCCTGCCGCCTTTAAGTCAATATTGGAATTTTTAAGCGACGAAAGCAATTATCCTGTCTACATTCATTGCAATGCCGGCGCGGACAGAACTGGTACGCTGGCATTTATACTCAACGGCCTTCTGGGTGTGCCGTACGAGCAGCTGACAAAGGATTTTGAAATAACTTCCTTTTCTGTGATGGGCAACCGTTGGCGTGGCAGTGTCGAAAGTAACTTTACCGACGGAATTATGAGCGATAAGTCAGGCGAGGTCTACGTCGCTTGGGGCAAGACATATGAGCTTATGATGCAGTACTACTCCAGAGGCGGAACGCTGGCGGACGCGATAGAAAATTATCTTATAACCGTCTGCGGAGTATCTTCAGAGTGTATAGCCGATTTTAAAGAGATAATGCTCGGCTGATGTTTTTAAAGATTAAACTTATAAAAATTTAAAT
>ERZ1090880.1203-NODE-1204-length-13138-cov-9.971795_pt1 | contig 13138 bp, 6 predicted proteins | sample MGYA00478471_ERZ1090880 | MGnify/ENA primary metagenome ERZ1090880 (study PRJEB33644, sample SAMEA5815734) | chicken gut metagenome | biome: Chicken; feature: Gastrointestinal Tract; material: Caecum | place: Ireland | collected 2019-01-01 | study: A study of the... | reverse complement strand
GCTATGCAGAACTGGAAAAAGAAAATCATGATCCTTGGATTAAGCGTTTCCCTTGTGGCGGGAGGCCTGTACGGGTGCGGAAATACAGATACAGAAGAGACTACAGAAAAGACGGAAGGCACCTCAGGAGAAAGCCAGGAAACTGTGGAGAAAGCGGAAGGCAGCAGTCAGGCGCAGATAGAAAAACCGGAGACAACCCAGGCGGAACACCCTCAGTTTGTAGCTGATGGTATCAGAAAAGTAGTTCTGGTAGAGGATGGAGAGGAAATCTTTAATCTTTCCAATGAGCCGGCGGGATATAAGATGGATTTTGATTACTGGGAGATCCTGAATCCTTATGATGAAACAGTAACTGTGAATACAGAAGCTATGTATGAGCTTTTTGACGTACTCTGCGGACTGAATTTTCAGGCTCCTGTAGCAGTGGATGCAGAGATGGATACGGGAATTGCAGACTCCCGGACCAGTATTACACTGGATTTTGTAGATACATTGGATGATTCTAAGGCAAAACAGACTGATTACGCAGATAAGACAGCAACTATCATCCTGGGAAATGAAGACGGCGGGGGAAATCGCTTTGCAGCAATCCAGGGATTTGAAGACCAGATATATAAGCTTTCAGCCAGTACAATAGATTCTATTTTCGGTCTGGATCCATTTTCCTATATTTTAAAGATTCCGGTATTGATCAATATTGATACTGTGGAAAGCATGGAGATCCAGGCAGGCAAAAAATCTTATGAGATGAATGTAGACTCTGTAAACGGTGAATACCAATTTGGCAATAAGGATGTGGAGAAGACAGACTTCACTACTCTTTATCAGGAAATCTGCGGAATTATGCTGGAAGGAGAGGCTGAGGAAGAGAAGATTACTAAAGAAGGGGATCCGGAACTGGAAATTACCTTCCATAGAAATAGTGAAGAATATCCGGAAATACAGGTGTCGTATTACTCTTATGATGATACCCATGATCTTCTGGAAGTAAACGGAAACAGCTATTTCCTGGTAAATGCAGAAGATGTAGATAATCTCATAACTTCTGTAAGAAAAGCATTTTAACAGATAAAAGTAACATACTAAAAAGAACAATAAATAAAAAGGAACTGTTGTATCAGACATATGTCAGGAATAAAATGTATAAATATTCCTTGCCTCAATTCAATACAACAGTTCCTTCTTTTTGTGCAAAAAGCCCTTAAATACAGGACTTTCCTAACAGTCGAGTCCCTGATTTGCCCGGAATCATTGACTTTTTAAATTTTCCTTCCTATCCTTTAGATAGAACACAGCGGAGCCTGAGACAAAGACATATATCTGTCCTTCGCTGGAAAAAATCGAGAGGAGATGAAATATATGGAAAATAAGAAGACATTTGGCGCTTACGTTCTTCAACGGCGGCGGGAACTGGGAATGACCCAGAAGGAACTGGCAGAGAAATTATATGTGACAGAGTCTGCCGTCAGCAAGTGGGAGAGAGGACTCAGCTACCCGGATATTACGATCCTGCAGAATCTTTGTGCCGTTCTTCAGGTAACGGAACACGAACTTCTTACAGGAAGCGAGGACACCAGCCGGAAAGTTTCTGAGAAGCTGGCTCAGAAATACAAAAAACTGACACGGAATTATCGGATCGTTCAATATGTACTTTATGGAATGATCCTGGCAGGATGCGGCATTGGGAACCTGGTTTCTTCTCATACCCTGGACTGGTTTTTTATCGCAGCTGCCGGGGTGATGATGGCGGCTTCCCTGACTCTGGTACCGGCTCTTGCAGCCCTGGATCCCAGATTTGAAAATTATAAGCTGCCTCTGGCCTTTGGTTCTTTTACATGTTCTTTGGAGATTTTACTGCTGGTCTGCTGTCTTTACAGCGGCGGTACCTGGTTTTGGGTGGCAGGGACGGCGGTACTATTCGGCTTTGCCCTGGTATTTCTGCCTTTTTTACTGCCTTTTCTTCCATTACCTTCGTCTATGGCAGACAGAAAGACTTCCGTATATCTGCTGACAGTGACAGGACTTTTGATACTTCTGCTTCTGACCTCCTGTCTGTCAGCGGGAGAAACCTGGTTTCCTGTAGCAGCAGTAAGTGTGCTTTTTGGCCTGAGCCTCTTGATCCTGCCGGTTCTTTTATATCAGCTTCCTTTGTCAGAGTGGATGGAAGAGCGGAAGCTGTCCATGTATCTGCTGATAGAAACGGCATTACTGCTTTTTCTTCTGTTAGTCTGTGATCTTAACGGCAGGGGGAACTGGTTCTTTCCTGCAGCCCTTGGAGTACTTCTTGGGCTTGGGCTGGTATTTCTGCCCATTATATTAAGGCAGACCCTTAGGGATCTGCCTCTGTACCGGCATAAGTCTCTCCTTTATCTCTCAGCAGAGACAGTATTTTTCCTGCTTCTTTTATTTATTGTAGCTCTTCAGGGAGAAAATCTCAGAGGTTTTTGGACTTTAAGCCTTCCCAATGCCTTGTTGTTCCTGGTCCTTCCCTGGGGCGTTATGGGGGCTCTGCGCTATCTCCCTGTAAACCGCTGGCTGAGAGCAGCGGCAGCTTTTGCATGGACAGGGCTGTGGATATGGCTGGCGCCTGCCGGTTTCGACCAGATCATGATACCTGTATACGGACAGCCTGAGAAGCCTTATTCTCTTGCCATTCCCTTTGACTTTACAAAATGGGAGCTGCCATATAATGTCTGGAATGTCATTATGATCATTCTGCTGGCGCTGGGAGCCGCGGCACTGCTCTGCGGAGTCATGGGCCTGCGAGCTATGAAAAGCCGAAGAAATCCATAAGTTCTATACTTCACCCTGATAGCAGAACCAGTCAAAATCTGCATGGTTTCTGCTGGCTGTGTGGTTGGATGTGGCGTACATACCCAGATATACGCCGGTAAAACCATTATTGACCACGGAACTTAAGAGGGAAGCTTCCACATTTTCAATTAGGGGAAGCATTTCCTGATCATCAGATCCATAGTAAAAGGAATAACCGGTGGTATGGCCGTATACACTGAGATACAGACGTTTTGACGGAGAGATTTCCTTTTCAACCAGAAGGGATTTCTTTCCGTTTTCTGTTTTCCAGAAACGAAGGACCGGTTGTTCCTCTTTTTGTCCGAGAGTCATCAGATAATGAAAACGGTCGTCCTGTACCAGGGCGATGCCTGCCTCTTCCTGATCTGCAGCCGGAGCAAACTCCATGGCTGTCTTAGCCAGAAAGTTTTTATGCCGTTGTCTTCGCCCTATAAAGGAAGGGGTGCAGATCTCTTCCATAACTTCCGGACGGACCTGAAGCCGAAGATATCCGGGCCGGTCTGTCAGGCTGTAGAAGGGGTCCACAGGGGGATGGATAGTATTCCACTGCAGCGGGAGGGTGGAACACTCAAAATTATCCCACTGGGGCATAGGGGGATAGAGGGTCCTGGGGAGATCTGGAAGCCGTTCTTCTTCATTTACCAGTCCGTTTTCATTGGCGATCATAGGCCAGCCATCTTCTGCCCATACAAAAGGAACCATAAAGGTTTCACGGCCAAGATTGTAATGGCCTCCTTCATAGGGACGGACAGCCAGCAGTACCATCCACCATTCTCCGTTCTGAGTTTCCACAATATCTGCATGGCCGGTAACAGAGATAGGATTCAGTACAGGCATATGCCGGTGTGTGAGAATAGGATTTCTGGGACAGATCTCATAATCACCGTTGATCGTCCGGCACCGGGCCATTTGAACACTGTGGTTGATAAAGGTTCCCCCCTCTGCCACCAGGAGATAATACCAGCCGTCCTTTTTATAGATGTGAGGGGCTTCGATCCATTTGGAACGGGTTTTCTTGCCATCCCAGATAATATATCTGGGCCCCTTGAACTGGAAGGTTTCAGGATCCAGCTCGTTCAGATAGATGCCGTGATGGCCTTCATACAGACATTCCTGACTGATGAAATTGCCTACATACCACAGAGAACCGTCATCATCAAAGAAAAGGCTGGAATCAATGCCGTCAGCTCCTTCTACTACAATTGGGTCGCTCCATGGGCCTGCAGGATTTTGGGCAGTGATCACATAATTGTCTCTCTGAGCCTCCCGTCCTTCGGAAACGAAGGTATTGATGATATAAAAGGTTCCCTGGTGGTAACGGATACTGGGAGCCCATAGCCCTTCGGAGGTTTCGCAGTTTTTATAGTCCAGCTGTGCTGGACGGTGGATACCATGACCGATCTGTTCCCAATGTACCAGATCCCGGCTGTGAAAGATTGGAAGACCGGGATAATAGACAAAGGAAGAAGTGACCATGTAATAGTCCTCCCCAACTCTGCAGATAGAAGGATCCGGATAAAAGCCGGAAAGTAATGGATTGTGAAAAGTTTGTTTTAACATATAGTTCCTCCTGTAAATTTAGTAACTTTATTATAAAAAACAGAGAAATCAGGGTAAATAGAAAAAAATGATTTTATACCTGCATTTCTTGACTTTTTAAAAAGAATGTGATATTTTAAACAAAATTATAATCCTGTGAGGGAGTAGGAAGCGTATCCCACAGATACGTGGCAAGTCAACACACTGGCGCTCCGCCTGGCTTGTCTTAAATTGCGAGACTCATATACCTGTATTGCCATAGGCGGAGTCTCGGTATCATAGAATATTAGAAGGCCCTGCCGTGCCTTCTATTTTTTTTGCAATACGCCCGGCAAGCGACTGCCGTGCTTGCACGAGCAGGTCTTCGCTCGGCTACGGTCCGTGCTGGACATGTGCCACTGGCACGCAGTACCATTTGCCGGGTAACGGACAGGGAAGGACTCTTTCCTGTCCGCGCGATACGCCGGTCGGGTTCTGGCTCCTATAGGTGGCAGCAGATACAGGAAGGAGAAAGAGAGGAGATAAGAGATGGATATTATTACTTTATTTTCCCTGGCAGTGGGGCTGGCTATGGATGCTTTTGCTGTTTCTATCTGCAAAGGTCTGGCTCAGGAAAAACTGTCGGTAAAGCATATGGTGACCGCCGGACTCTGGTTTGGCGGATTTCAGGCACTGATGCCTACTTTGGGATATTTTCTGGGAAGCCAGTTCAGGGACAAGATCACAGCAGTGGATCACTGGATCGCCTTTATCCTTCTGGGATTTATCGGTGTGAATATGATCCGGGAGTCTCTGGATAAAGAAGAAGTCTGTCCAGAGGGGAGCATGGGGGTCAAAGCCATGTTTCCTCTGGCAGTCGCTACAAGTATCGATGCACTGGCTGTGGGGGTTACTTTTGCCTTCCTGCAGGTTAATATTGTGCTGGCGGCAGGACTGATCGGTGTGATCACTTTTGCCATGTCTGCTATCGGCGTAAAGGTAGGAAATATCTTTGGCGCCAGATATAAGTCCAGAGCAGAGCTGGTGGGAGGTATTATCCTGGTACTTCTGGGAGTAAGGATACTTCTGGAGCACTTGGGGATCCTGTAGTTTTTTGAAAAGGGAAAGTTTTCATGGCTGTTCTTTCTCTGTATGACAGACAGAAAAAAATGTAGAAAAACCTCAGAATTTCTCTATACAAAGCAGAACCTATTGGTTATAATGGGGGTACAGAAGAGTAGTTGCAGTTATATCCCCGAAAAAGCCGGGGAGCGGGAGAGTATAGAGGTATATATGAGCAGGAATACAGGAACTGGGAGAAGGAGAGAACCCAGGGAAGAAAGACTTCCGGAAATACATACAGATGAAGAATATGAGGAAAGGCTTCTTCGAATGCTGGAGAGAAGGAAGGCAGAGAAGCAGCGGCAGATGAAGAGAAGGAAAATGATCCGCCGTCTGCCATTTGCGGTCCTGATCATTCTGGCTTTGGTACTGGCGGGAACTGGAGCCTATATGCTGGCAGACAGGATACAGACCAGCAGATTTCAGGAAGAAGTCCAGGAGAGCACCCAGGAAGGGGAGATCCAGGCCCAGAAACAGCCGGTCATGTCAGGCGCCGATATAGAAAAGATGGCCGCCAGCACTGCTGTAACAGGATGGCAGACAGACGCCCAGGGAAAATGGTACCGCAATCAGGACGGGACTATTTATCAGAACGGCTGGCAGGAGATTGACGGGTCAGAGTATTATTTTGATGAGAATGGATATGTGATCACCGGCTGGGAAGAAATTGACGGCAAGGACTGTTATTTTGATGAAAACGGTGTTTACGACAGTACAAAAGAGCCGCCCCTGGTGGCGTTGACTTTTGATGACGGGCCGGGACAGTATACGGATAAACTCCTGGACTGCCTGGAGGAGAATGGAGCGAAAGCGACCTTCTATATGCTGGGGCAGAATGTAGAGCGGTATCCGGACATTGTCAAGCGTATGAATGACCTGGGAATGGAACTTTCCAATCATACATACGATCATAAAGATCTGACAAAGCTTACACAGAGTCAGATCACAGATGAGATCGAAAAGACCAGCAGTCTGATCCAGAACGCCGCGGGAGTCCTTCCCGACACTCTCAGACCCCCTGGCGGAAGCTATAATGATTCAGTTCAGAATCTGGCAGGACTGCCTATCATAAAATGGAGCATTGACACAAAAGACTGGAAGACTAAAAGCGAGGATCAGACTTATCAGTGTGTGATGGATAATGTGGAGGACGGTTCCATCGTCCTTATGCATGACATCCATGAATGGTCCGTGGATGCTGCTATCAGACTGATCCCGGATCTGATGGAAGAGGGATATAAACTGGTAACTGTACAGGAACTGGCCCAGGCGAAAGGCATTACCCTGGAAAATGGAAAAGTATACGAATTCTTAGGCGAAGGAACACAGATGGTAGAATAATTCTACCATCTGTTTTACTTTGAAAGCTTCCTATGTTTTCCGAAGGAATATCTGTACCACAGGAGGAACAGAAGAAGACCTCCTCCGCAGAAAAAAGCTCCTGCGGTGAATGCCAGACTGAGGCTTTGTTGAGCCAGAGATCCGAATACCGGTTCTAACGCGGCACTGGTCAGTTCCAGAAACATAGCCTGAAGGCTCAGGACTGCGGCCCGGTGAGGGGTGGAGATTTCCCGGTTCTGCAGTTCCGACTGGAGAGGCAGAAAAAGAGAAACAGATCCCTGGATACCCAGAATACATACAGCAGAACACAAAGGGCTGCGGGTATGCGCCAATACTAAACACAGGAGGGCCGGGCATAAGAAACAGCAGGTAGAAAATAAGGGAATGCCCAGTTTCCTTGTAAGAAAGTCAGACCAGGGTCCTGTCATACCTGCGATCTGGGTCAGGACATATAGCAGGGCAATAGTTCCGGCTGACAGACCGCAGGCAATATACTGGGGCTGATTTAAAAATACAGTGATATATTGTCGGGTCTCTCCCAGAAGCCCTGCTCCGAAGAGAAACAGAAAGAAAGAGGGACTGACCGTAAATAAAAAACTCGGGAAAAGCTTCAGAGCTCTTTTCTCAGTTTTTGTAAGAGAAACTTTTGATCTTTCTGGCTTTGATTCCCCAAGAAACAGGGCAAGAATAAAGGCAAGGCCGTAAGCAGCGGCAGTGAGCAGAGCTGCCCTGCGCCAACTGTTTTTTAAGAAAAGAGAGAAGCAGACCGAAGCAGTCAGAAGTCCACCGGTCCCCAGGCCTTCATATATGCCAAAGACTTTCTGGGATTTTCCTTCAGGGGCATAAAGATACAGGAGAGTAATATCTACTCCGGATAGTCCGGAAACTGCAATACTCAGAAAAATCCGCTCTAAAAGGAAATCCTGAAAGCTCCAGGCCTTCCAGAAAATAATTTTGGAAATAAAGTAAAAGAAACAGCACAGGCCCATGGTAAGCCGGTAGCCGATCCTGTCCGCCAGGATCCCCCAGGGGATTTCCAGAGCAAAACATAAGAAAAGGGATATACTCTCTATAACAGAAATCTGGAAAATGTCCAGCCCCGCCGCCTGACGGTACAAAACCGAGGCAGGGCTGTAAAATACCATTCCCTGTAAGAAAGCAATCCCGTATAAAAGACAGAGATTCTTCTTCATGATATTCTATTATCCTTTCCATATACAGTTTGATGTCAATAAAACAAGAGCCTGTCAAAATCTGCGGTATGAACCGTGATCTGATAAGACTCTGGAAAATGACATCAAATTGGTCTGGAAAAGATAAAAGTATACATCATAAAATCTCCTTGTGACCTTAGAATGAGATAAGTATAGCTCCCCCTATGGAGAAAGTCAACAGATAATATGAATCAACAACAGCCCCCGGGGACTCCGGGGGCTGTGTAAGACTTGACAGGAAATTTTATCCTTCGTAATAAGCCTTTAAGTACATTTCTTTCATCTCGCTCATCAGCGGATATCTTGGGTTGGCGCCTGTACACTGGTCGTTGAAGGCGTTTTCAACCATTTCATCCAATGTTGCCATGAAATCTTCTTCGGTGATTCCATATTCCTTGATGGTTCTCTTAATGCCTACCCTTGCCTTCAGATCAGCAATGGCTTTAATGAAGTTTTCAAATACTTCATCGTCATCCTTGCCCTGGATTCCTACGAAACGAGCCATCTCGCAGTATCTTTCCTTAGCATGTGGATATGGATACTGGGAGAAAGTTCCCATCTTTGTAGGTGCCGGATCTGCGTTGTAGCGCATTACGTGCTCAATGAGCAGGGCGTTTGCGATACCATGGGGCAGGTGATGGTAAGCACCAAGTTTGTGAGCCATGGAGTGGCAGATTCCCAGGAAAGCATTGGAGAATGCCATACCTGCAAGGGTGGAAGCATTTGCCATTTTTTCTCTGGCGATAGGATCAGCGGCGCCGTTTTCGTATGCGGAAGGCAGATAGTCAAAGATCAGTTTGGCTGCCTTTAAGGCCATACCGTCGGTAAAGTCTGTAGCCATAATAGAAGCGTAGGCCTCTAACGCATGGGTCAGAGCGTCGATACCGGAAGCGCTGGTCAGTCCTTTCGGCTGAGTCATCATAAAGTCTGTATCAACGATAGCCATGTTAGGCATTAATTCGTAGTCAGCGATTGGCCATTTGGTTCCTGTAGTTGCATCAGTGATAATGGCGAAAGGTGTTACCTCAGAACCTGTACCGGAAGATGTAGGAATGGCAACCATCATGGCTTTTATGCCCATTTTCGGGAATACATAGACTCTCTTGCGGATATCCATGAAATCCATAGCCAGATCTTCAAACTTGCATTCCGGATGTTCATACATCAGCCACATGATCTTGGCTGCGTCCATTGCGGAACCGCCGCCCAGAGCAATGATAGTATCTGGTCCGAAGTCTTTTAACTGTTCCAGACCTTTCTGTGCACACTGAAGAGTGGGGTCCGGAGCTACATCAAAGAAGCAGTCATACTGGATTCCCATTTCGTCCAGTTTGTCAGTGATTGGTTTTGTATAACCGCTCTGATATAAGAATGTATCGGTAACAATGAAAGCTTTTTTCTTGCCGTAAACAGTTCTCAGCTCGTCTAAAGCTACAGGCAGACAGCCCTTTTTGAAATAAACCTTCTCAGGTGTTCTGAACCACAGCATGTTTTCTCTCCTTTCGGCAACGGTCTTAGTGTTGAGCAGATGCTTTACTCCTACGTTTTCAGATACAGAGTTTCCGCCGTAGGAACCGCAGCCCAGAGTCAGTGACGGAGCCAGCTTGAAGTTGTAAAGATCACCAATGCCGCCGTGGGAAGAAGGTGTATTTACCAGAATACGGCAGGTCTTCATGCGGTCTGCAAATTTGTCCAGTTTTTCAGTCTGTGAAGGATGTACATAAATAGAAGCTGTATGTCCGTATCCGCCGTCTTTCACCAGCTGGTCGGCCATATCAAGGGCTGTATCAAAGTCTTTTGCTTTATACAGGGCCAGGACCGGAGAAAGTTTTTCATGGGCAAAAGGCTCAGAGATATCCACAGAAGTAACCTCGCCGATAAGAATTTTTGTGGCCTTTGGAACAGAGATTCCGGCCAGCTCAGCGATCACAGAAGCGGGCTGACCAACGATCTTGGCATTTACGGTGCCGGCTTCAGTAAGGATGATCTTGCGGACTTTGTCCAGTTCTTCACTATTTAAAACATGGCAGCCTCTCTTGACAAATTCAGCTTTCACCTTATCGTATATATCTGCAATGGCAGTTACGGACTGCTCAGAAGCACAGATCATGCCGTTGTCAAAGGTTTTGGAATGGATCACAGAGTATACAGCAGTCTGAATATCACAGGTGCTGTCCATGATAACCGGAACATTCCCGGGACCTACGCCGATAGCCGGTTTTCCGGAAGAATAAGCAGCCTTTACCATTCCGGGACCGCCGGTAGCCAGGATCACATCTGCAGAACGCATCAGCTCATTGGAAAGTTCCAGAGTAGGTTCTTCCACCCAGCCGATGATTCCTTCCGGAGCCCCTGCCTTTACAGCAGCTTCCAGAACAACCTTTGCAGCCTCAATGGTACATTTCTTTGCACGGGGATGAGGGCTGATGATAATGGCGTTTCTTGTCTTTAAGCAGATCAGACATTTGAAAATAGCGGTAGAAGTAGGATTGGTGGTAGGGATAACTGCTCCTACGATTCCCACGGGCTCCGCAATCTTTTTGATACCGTAAGATTTGTCTTCTTCCACAACACCGCAGGTTTTTACTCTCTTATAGGCATTGTATGTATACTCTGCTGCATAGTGGTTTTTGATAACCTTATCTTCCAGAACACCCATGCCGGTTTCTTCACAGGCCATTCTGGCCAGGGGGATACGCTGTTTGTTTGCTGCCATAGCGGCTTCGAAAAAGATTTTGTCTACCTGCTCCTGAGAATAGGAAGCAAACTTTTTCTGGGCCTCACGCATAGAAGCGATCTTTGCCTGAAGGGCTTCTACGCTGTTGACGGTTTCCGGTACATTGCTTTCTGTTTTTTTAGCCATGGGAAATCCTCCTTAAAAAATGTAAAATGAAATAGTTTTATATAACAGAGAGATAAGATTCTCTGTTGATATTGATAAATATTTAACAAGTGTTGAGACTATTATAATGCTTTGTTAAAAAAATGTCAATATGTTACAGGAAAAAATTTTTCATTTTTCTGGTGATTTATGTACATTTATTTTACTATATTTTTCGGAAAAAATAAAGAAAAAAGATTGTTAAATATATAATTATCTGAAAATAAAGAAATTAAGAAAATTAAATGTAATATATAAAAAGTACTGTCTGAGGACAGGAGAAAATTTGATAAAGATTTAACAATAAAAAATTGTGAAAAATGTACAGACAAAATGGCACAGACAACAGATCCTCTGAGGAACTGTTGTCTGTGCCATTCTTTTAATCTGTAGCAGAATTACTTTTTCATATTTTCCCTTTTACGCAGCCTGGAATCCAGGATTTTTTTACGGATACGAAGAGATTCCGGTGTTACCTCCAACAGCTCGTCTGTATCGATAAATTCCAGCGCCTGTTCCAGACTAAGGCGTTTAGGAGGTGTCAGCTTCAGGGCCTCGTCGGCGGAAGAGGAACGGGTGTTGGTAAGATGCTTGGTCTTACATACGTTCAGTTCAATGTCTTCCGGTTTTCCGCTCTGGCCGATGACCATACCGCTGTATACTTTTTCTCCGGGACCAATGAAAAGGGTTCCTCTGTCCTGCGCGGAGAAAAGGCCGTAAGTTACTGCTTCCCCTGTCTCAAAGGCGATGAGAGATCCCTGCTTCCGGTACTGGATATCTCCTTTATATGGAGCATAGCCGTCAAAGGCAGTATTCAGGATTCCGGCTCCCTTCGTGGAGGTCAGGAAATCTCCCCGGAAACCGATAAGCCCTCTGGAAGGAATGTGGAATTCCAGACGGGTAGTTCCGTCGCTGGCAGGGCTCATACCCTGAAGTTCCCCTTTTCTTTCACTGAGTTTCTGGATCACAGTACCGGAAAATTCATCCGGAACATCTACATAGGCGATCTCCATAGGCTCCAGTTTCCGTCCCCGCTCATCTTCTTTATAGATAACTTCTGCTTTGCTTACTGCAAACTCGTAGCCTTCCCGGCGCATGTTCTCAATAAGTACAGAGAGATGAAGTTCGCCTCTGCCGGATACTTTAAAGCAGTCGGTGCTGTCGGTATCTTCTACACGAAGACTGACATCTGTGTTCAGCTCCCGCATAAGACGCTCTCTTAAGTGGCGGGAAGTAACGAATTTTCCTTCCTGTCCTGCAAAGGGACTGTCATTTACCAGGAAATTCATGGAGATGGTAGGCTCGGAAATCTTCTGGAAAGGAATGGGCTCCGGGTTTTCCGGAGAACAAAGGGTATCTCCGATGTGGATATCCGCGATACCGGAAATGGCTACGATTGAGCCGAAGCCGGCTTCCTTAACTTCTACTTTATTCAGACCGTCAAACTCATAAAGTTTGCTGATCTTTACTTTTTTCATTTTATCAGGATCATGATGATTACACAGTACCACTTCCTGATTTACCCGGATGGTACCGTTCTCTACTTTACCTACGCCGATACGGCCTACATATTCATTGTAGTCAATGGTGCTGATCAGTACCTGGGTAGGAGCCTCTGGATCTCCTGTAGGAGCCGGGATATATTTCAGGATCGTCTCAAAAAGTGGTTCCATGCTTTCCGGCGTATCTGCCAGATCCAATACCGCGTGGCCGGTCTTGGCAGAAGCGTACAGGAAGGGGCAGTCCAGCTGTTCGTCTGAAGCATCCAGATCCATGAGCAGTTCCAGGACCTCGTCAATAACCTCGTTAGGCCGGGCTTCGGGACGGTCGATCTTGTTGATACATACGATCACATGAAGGTCCAGATCCAGGGCCTTTTTCAGAACGAATTTTGTCTGGGGCATGGCGCCTTCAAAAGCGTCTACCAGAAGGATAACTCCGTCTACCATTTTCAGCACACGTTCTACCTCGCCGCCGAAATCTGCATGTCCCGGGGTGTCGATAATATTGATCTTAGTGCCTTTGTAATGTACGGCTGTGTTTTTGGAGAGAATGGTGATCCCTCTTTCTCTTTCGATATCATTGGAGTCCATGACTCTTTCCCGGACCTCCTGATTCTCACGGAAAACGCCGCTTTGACGGAGAAGCTGGTCTACCAGAGTAGTCTTGCCATGGTCAACGTGAGCGATGATGGCTACGTTGCGAATATCTTCTCTTGATGTTTTCATATATAACGATAACCTCTTTT
>ERZ1090880.1200-NODE-1201-length-13144-cov-4.383605_pt1 | contig 13144 bp, 24 predicted proteins | sample MGYA00478471_ERZ1090880 | MGnify/ENA primary metagenome ERZ1090880 (study PRJEB33644, sample SAMEA5815734) | chicken gut metagenome | biome: Chicken; feature: Gastrointestinal Tract; material: Caecum | place: Ireland | collected 2019-01-01 | study: A study of... | reverse complement strand
GTACAAGATTGTAGACACAAAGAGCGGGTTGAAGAAACTTGCCCGTAAGATGTCCACACTGGAAGAGTTCGCGTTTGATACAGAGACAAATAGCCTTAGAGCTTTTGGCCCTAATAAACAGTTTTCTTGTGTGTGTATCACAATTTCATGGAGTGAGTATGATAACTACTACATTCCTATGGGTCACAGACGTTATGAAGACTTTGACAGAAATCTTCCTGCAAAACTTGTGCGTAAGTACCTTGGCCCCATATTCGGCAATCCTAAACTTCGCCTGATAGGTCAGAACATCAAGTTTGACCTTCATGTGTTGAAGCGCATAGGTATTGAAGTAACCACTACTGACATCTGGGATACCATGATTCTCTCTTGGCTGTGTAATGAGAACACTCCCAACGGCCTGAAAGAGAACAGCGCAATGTACCTTGGTATTGACCAGACGCACTTCAAAGAAACCGTAGAGACGGTTCCCAATGAAATAAAGAAAGAGTTCGGCCTTAAAGCAAGTAATAAGGCCACTTATGACCTTGTTCTCATTGAAGATGGTGCTCCTTATGCTCTAGCAGACAGCTTTAATACGTGGGAGCTTTACCTTGGTTTCATCAACCTTGTTGCACAGGAGAAGATGACCAAAATATATATCAAAAACTATCAGCCATTTTTGCAGTGCTTGTTTATCATGGAAGAGCGCGGCGTAGTAGTAGACCAGAAACGCCTTGCAGAGATGAGTGTTGAGATTAACAAGGATATGGAAGAACTTGAATACCAGATGTTTGAGCTTGCTGGTGTAGAGTTCAATCCTAACAGCAGTCAGCACTTGTACGAGCTTTTCTTTGGTTTTGTGAAGCCTGACCCCGTTGACAAGAACGGCAACCCCAAGTATGACAAGAAGGGCAACAGAGTTAAAGCCAAAGTAAATTGGAACATCATTGATGCGTCCTTTGATTTCCGTGTGAGAGAAACTACAGATTCTGGTCTTCCTTCTACTTCTTCCGACACCTTCTGGAATCTGTCCAAAATGACATACAAGAATAAGCACAAGCAGACTGGTGTTGAGGTAGCAAAGCTGATTGTACAGTACAAGAAGCTGTCAAAACTACGCAGTGCTTTTATTGATGGTTTGAAAGAACAGCTCTATGATGATGGCAAAGTCCATCCTTCTTTCAATATCATTGGCACTGATAGCGGCAGAATTTCGTGTAGTGAGCCTAACCTGGACGTAAGTTGTGGGTGTGTCCATGTGAACACGGTTCCGACAGCTACATTTAAGTTCATAGCTTAATGTAGTATTGTGGTATATCCAAGAGACCCCTCCGTATTATGGGGAATACCGTGCCAAGACTTGCAGTGATGCAAGTAAGGTGTAACGACTAACGAAAGTAGTCTCTCCTATGGGAGATAAAATCGACACGAGCGCATGGCACTTACTTGACAAGAATGAAAATCCATTCTATGATTATTCAGCAACTACCAAAAGGAGGCTGAATAATGGATTTCGATGTAGAATATTTGAAACGACGATACCTTGAACAGGGTAAGTCTATCCAGCACTTAGCAGATGAGTTTGGCATTAGTTCTAAACTTATGTACTACTACCTTCACAAGTACGGTCTTGCAGTAAAGGGTACTACATCTACCACCAAAGTGGACGATAGCAAGTTTAACTTTTTAGACCCCATATTTTGCTACTATGCAGGTCTTGTTATTACTGATGGGCACCTTGATGAGAAGAACAATAGAGTTAGTCTCAGAGTTTGCAACGATGGTAGCTATGAAGTTCTAAAAAGGCTTAGAAGACACTTTAAGGCATCTTCTAATGTCCGTGTGTATGGTAGTTCTAATGACTTAACAATACATTCTCGCACATTGCTGGAAGTACTGTCCCAAGCCGGTATAAGTGGACCTAAAAACACCCGGTTATTTTTTGTGCCGTTCATTGAAAACCTGCCAGAACAGAATCAAAGAATGTTTTTTAGAGGTATTCTTGATGGTGATGGTAATATTCATAATTCGAGATTTAGGATAGCTATGAAGTCCCAAGGTATGATTGAAGCCATTGTAGACTTTGTAAATCATCTGTTGGGTAGCAAGTATTCTATGTCTTATGGCACTAATTCTTCTAAAATGCTGTACCCAAAGTTAGAAATGAGAAAAGGGGACAGCTTAGAGTTTTTAGACTGGTTGTATATAGGGTACAAGTACTACAGGTTTGAAGACAAGTTTCAAGTATTCCTTTTAAGTAAGTGAAGAGATAGTCTGACCTCACACGATGGTAAAGTGTGAGAAGTAAGGATAAAGAGCCTTACGATAACATTGTGACAACAGTTGCCGAAGGCTGATGAAGAAGACAAGTATCAAATCCGCTCCCTGTTTATAGGCTCCATAGACCCTGTTACAAAGAAGCGGAAGAAGATTATCGCCGTTGACTTCTCCAACCTGGAAATGCGTGTGCTTGCACACTTCTCGGAGGATAAGAACCTTCTTGAAATGTTTGCTACAGGAGCAGACACACATGGTAGTACCGCTGTGAATATGTTCAACCTAAAATGCACACCAGCAGAGGTTAAGAAAGAATATCCTCACTTGCGACAAGCCGCAAAGGTTATCAACTTCCTTCTCATGTATGGTGGTAGTGCTCCAACTCTGTATGACAACTTACGGAGTGACCACTACTCACCTATTGACCTGGGTTCACCAGAGTACTTGAAGCTGTATCATAAAAAGAATGGCATTGATGTAGCGCAGGTCTACATTGACAAGTACTTTGATACTTATAGCGGTGTTGCCCGTTTTATCCGTGACCAGAAGAAATTTGCAAAGCGAAATGGCTATGTGCAGACCTTACTTCGCCGCAAAAGAAGACTTCCGGATATAAACAGTAGCAACTACAAGCTGAAATCCTATGCAGAGCGGCTTGCTGTAAATAGCACCATTCAGGGTAGTGCCGCAGACATTACTTCAAGCGCGCAAAACAGGGTTAATAGTGACCCATGGTTCATTGAGCATAGATGCTTGATGATTTTGCAGGTGCACGATGAACTTGTGTTTGAGTGTCCTGCGGAATATGTTGAAGAAGCTATTCCGAGAATACAAGCCCTTATGTCCCACCCGTTTGGTGATAATGTTGAACTTAATCTTGAACTCAAAGCAGATGCAGACGCAGGAAATAGTTACCAGGAAGCCAAGTAATGGAGGTTACACAAATGAGCGAAGAGCTGAAAATCGTTGCAGAGCATTATGGTATCAGTGTTGAAGACGCTGATAAGGTTTTGACCGCGTTTAAAGAGAACCGGGTCAGAATCAAGAGAAAGTACACAGATGAGCACTGTGGGACATGCGCGAACTTCATGCGGGAGATTGGAAAGGGCACTGCTATGTGTTCTGCCCGTAAGAACAAGTATGGTGATCCTATCAGAGTGGCTCAGTCCAGACTGTCCTGCACACGGTATACTCCGAGAAGTAGCCTGTACAGTAAGTAAATACATCAGTAGGAGGTAAGTATGAACACAACGAGAACTTCCATAGTGGTTTCTTCTGTTGTGTTAGAGCACATTAAAAATAACTTGTCGGATGACGAATCCGTATCGTCCTTTTTCGAGAGAGCGGCGATAAATCTTCTTGAAGATAGTTGCCGAGATTTTGAGATACGGGACCTGTGGGAAGCTGAACACAATCAGGAGTGATAACATGGTAGTCAAGAATGGTTCCAAGTCCAAGAAGACTGCTAAAGCCCGTAAGCCTGTAAAGGCCAGTAAAGAGCAGGCCAGAAAGGGAGTTAGTCAAGAGCTTAAAAGCCTTGTTGAAAGTCTCAACAAGAAGTTTGGTGACAACGCAATATCTATTGGTGTTCCCAATGATACAGCGTACACCATTGAGCGCATACCGACTGGTTCCCTGTCTTTAGATGTCGCTCTCGGCGGAGGTCTTCCGCTGGGTAGATACATACAGATTGCAGGTGCTTTCAGCAGTACAAAAACTACGCAGACCCTTCATATCATCAGACAGGCCCAAGAGATGGGCCTTGTGTGCGCTTTCTTTGATGTAGAGGGCACGAGTGATGAAGAGTACTTCCGAAAGTGCGGAGTAGATTTTGACAGTCTTATCTATTCCAGACCAGACGGTTCAGAAGAAGCATTTGAAATGATGCTGAAACTTCAAAAGAGTGGTCAAGTACACTTAGGTGTTATTGATTCTCTTGCCGCTCTATCCCCCAACAAAGAGCAAGACACAGCAATGGATGAAACCATGCGTATGGGTGTCACACAGCAGTTGTTGGGTGAGTTCTTCCGTAAGTATCAAGCTAACAACAACAGATTGAATAGAGAGGGAAAGAGAGCCTTTACTCTTATCTGCATCAATCAGTTGCGAGAGAAGATTGGTGCTTATGGCGACCCTGACTATGCTCCGGGTGGTAAAGCCAAAGACTTTGCCATGTCTGTAGACCTAAGACTTCGCCGTGGCGACTGGATTACAGAAGGTTCCGGCGACAGCAAAGAGATTGTGGGCCAAGTAGTGAAGTTTAAGGTTGAGAAGAATAAGACCTATCGCCGTATGATGACGGGAGAGTTTGATTTCTACTTTACCGGAGACAATAATGCCAATGTAGAAGAGTTACACAATGACAACTTTAAGGAAATGATTATCCTTGCAGTTGAGTTTGGTGTGATTGAGCGCAAAGGTGCTTGGTTCATGTACGAAGACCAGAAGTTCCAGGGTATGAACAATCTCATTGAGGCTTTCCGAAATGATGATGACCTTGTGGAAGAAGTCAGAGATAAAGTCATGTCACTTGCAGTCAGAAGGAATGACTGACTATGAAGTTGGCAAAGAAGAGAGTAAAGTCCGACACAAAGGGTTCTAAGTCCAGCAAACGTGTAGATATGCGGGACAAAGATAAACCCTTTGTGAAGGGCTATGCTCCCATTAGAAGAATTTTAGAGCGTGGAAGTAGATACACGCGCTCTTGCTATAACTGCGACTTCTTTTATCAGGCTCCGGGTGATGATGAAGAAGTGTGTCAAAACGAAAATGTGTTGAAGTACGATATGGTAGTAACTGAAAGCGGTATTTACTGTAACCAATGGAAGCTGTGTGCAAGACGCACAGATGCCAAGTCCCTGTTTAGGAAAGGAGGAAAACGAAGTGGGTAATAGAGCGCTCCCTGGGTGTATGTACAAGCACTTCAAGGGCAACATGTATAAGGTACACTGCATTGCGAAACACTCTGAAACAGGTGAGGAGCTTGTAGTGTATGAAGCTCTCTATGGCGACCACCAGATGTATTGTCGCCCCAGACACATGTTTGAGGAGACTGTAGAAGACCCGAACATGCCGGGTAGATTTATCCCAAGATTTGAGCTTATGGAGGTATTACCCCATGCTTGACACTAAGCGGCGTAGTACCGCACAAGAAAAGAAAGTAGCCAAAGAAATTGGCGGAAGAGTTACACCAGCTTCTGGTGCTCTGTGGGGTAGTAAAGCTGACGTTAGAAACGGTCAGTTTCTTGTAGAGTGCAAGACTACAGAAAAAGACCATTACACGCTCAACTATTCTACATGGGAAAAGATACGACATGAAGCCCTTAATGACGGTTTTAGAGAGCCTGTAATGTGCATTGACCTTCTTAGTGGAAAGAGCCGTTTAGCTGTGTTAGACTACAACTCAAACCTGGATTATCTGTCCTGGGTTAGAGCACAAGGTCACACTACAGACTTCACTCCTGTGGTTACTATAAAGAGTAGTAGGAGCTTGAAGTACTCCAATAATACGTGGGTTCTTGTGTTTCCTGATAAACGCCATTTGAGCGCGAAAAGGAACATTGAACTTATCGTTACTCCGTGGGAGCACTTCACAGAGTACATGAATCTTGTTGATGAGGGTAAGCGGTAATGTTCTTTAGAAAACAAAGAAAGATTGACCAGCTTAGGAACAGAGTTCACGAGCTGGAAGAGATTCTGTGTCCATGCTCACAGCATGGCTTTGTTCAGATTGGCAAGGAGATGTACGTAGGTTCATCCCCAGGTGAGATTGACTACATTCTCACACTTCAATGTAAGCGGTGTAAGAAAGTGGTCAAGAAGTTTGAATATATGTGAAAGAAGTGATACAATGAAGCATGTGTATATAGACAAGCATGGGGAAGTCATCAAAGAGGGAATGACCATTAGACACATCGACGGCTCCACTGAAAAAGTGATTGCCTGTATTGATGCAGACGGCGACCCGAATTTAGGTGTCAACGCGACCAACTTTGATTGCCCGTTTGCCTGTTTACACCCGGTTGCTTATCCCCTCTCTGAATTTGCTATTAGTAGAGAGTGGGAAATTGTAAAGGAGTGATATTATGTGTATTGTAGATATGTTCAGCTCGGAAGACAGAGTTCAGGTTAAGTTCTCTGACTTTTACAGTCTTGTTAAGGAGGCTACTAAAGCCGAGTTCCTTATGAACGGTGTTAAGACTGGTGTTGACCATTCCAGCATGTATTCTATGGCTACTGGTGAGACACAGGAAGTGACCGCTTGTACTTGTGATTCCTGTGTAATTCCAGGAATCAGTGACAGTGATAAGGAGGAGAAATAAGATGAGCAATAAGAAAAAGAACCTTGTTATCCAGGCAAAGCTCCTGGGTGATACCAAGCTCCCTGCCAAGATTAAGGTCGGTGATTGGATTGACCTTTGTACTTCCGAGGATGTTACCTTGAAGCAGTTTGAGTTCATGTACATTCCTCTGGGAATCTGTATGAAGCTCCCGGAGGGCTATGAGGGTATCCTTGCTCCGCGTTCCAGCACGTTCAATAAGTGGGGAATCCTACAAGCGAACAGTATCGGCATCTTTGACGAGAGTTTCTGTGGTGATGAAGATGAGTGGAAGATGCCTGCTGTTGCCCTTCGTGATACCTTCATTCCCAAGGGAACCCGTATCTGTCAGTTCCGTATTATGAAGCACATGAAGGCCGTCAGCTTCATTGTCACCAGCTCCATGAACTGCAAGAGTAGAGGAGGATGGGGAACCACGGGTGACACTATGGAAGACCTCAGTAAGCAGATTACAGAGGATATGTGAGGTGTGACATGGCACTAAGTAATGTGTTCAGTGCCATGAAGAGAGAGGGGTTCGTTATTCGGCCCCTCGCCCTCTATCTTCTGTCACTGAACAAAGAAGACAATGACCGGGCCATAAATGTAAATGCCCCTTCACAAGTGGGCACTTGCATGAGAGCGCGTTTCTATGCAAGAACAGGAGAAGAGCAGGATGCCAACAGTGTAGATGCCCGCACTAGAAGAATATTCGACAACGGTACATATTTCCATGTTCGTATTCAAGGATACTTGAAAGAGCAGGGTATGTTGCTGATGGATGAAGTTCCTGTGCACAACTATGAATACAACATCCAAGGCCATACAGACGGTATACTAGCTCTTAGCGTAGTAGAAGATGGAGTTCTTGAATTGAAGTCCATCAACAATGCAGGATTTACACAGTTGAAGGGTCCTAAAGAAGAGCATAAGAAACAGGGCCTTGTTTACATCTTCTGCTTGGAGAGCCGGAGATTGTTCCTTCAAAGTAAGTACAAGACACAAGAGGACTTTGACCGTTCTCTTCCAATCCGTAAGGCACAGTACAGAAAGTTGTATCAGCATTTGAAGGGTGGAAGAAAGTTCACTAGAGCACAGAAGATTGCATACCAAGTGGGTCTTCATGTGAAGATGGACAAAATTCTTTACAGCCTAAAAAAGCCTATCACAAAGGCCATCTTCCTGTATGAAAACAAAGATAATCAGGAGATGAAAGAGTACTGTGTTTCCTCCCAGGAGGCAGAAAGCAAGAAGCTGATGAGAGAAATCCTGGAAGAGTACGAGTACATCAATGAGTGCGTGGAGAGTGGTACTGTTCCTCCTAGAGAGGGAACTAATAAGTCCAGTAGCCCATGTAGATGGTGCAACTACAAGTCAGCTTGCTGGATAGTGTAAAGGAGGGTATTTGTGCCCGAATACATTTTGTTGTATAATAGACTTACACAGCAAAATATAGGCCCAAAAGTACCTCCTGCAACAGTTGTTGGTGATGACCCAAAGACCGCTTTGAAGAAGCTATTTGGATACTCTTTTAGAAGAGTTTACGGGGAAGCCGCTAAGTCACCAGATGTAGTTGTGGCAGAGGGTACAGTGCTTGAAAATGGCACCTTTAATATAACGAATAAGCACCTCGGCCGAGCTAAGTATATTGCTGTACACAAGTTGCCTGATAAGGAGGTGAAGAGGCGTGAAGTTATCCGGGAAAAAGACGAAAGAACGCACCGATACCTCAAAAAGAGATAAGATAAATCCCCGACAGATGCACCGCTCTTTCCTGGACAGTATCGAAGATGACTTGTCCAGACAGGGTGTTGTGTTCTTTGACAATGAAACCGGATTGGACATCAATGAAGAGTACTTGCAGTTGCCCAGGGAAATCACAGAGGTTACTTCCCGTGACCTTGGTGAGTACCTTAACGCTTTTACACAGCAGAAAGTGTACCTTCGGACAGTGCTGGGTAGAGTTGAGCTTCTTGAAGAAGAGGCCAGACGTGCGTACTATGAGAGTACAGATGGGTTGTACAAGAAGTACAGTACTCAAAGAATGTCTGAAACAGCTAAAGACCGCGTTATAAATGCGGACTATAGCGTAAAGCCTCTTCTTGAAGCGTATAGGGATGCCAAGAGCCGTGTACAGATGGTCAAGTACGCCATTGACAATGTAGAGGACATTTGTTTTATGCTTTCCCGCGAAGTTACAAGACGTAATGCAGACTTTGAGAGTGAGAGCCGCGCAAGTAATGTGCAGAACAGGAGGTACTAATGGACGACTTTGCTTTAGTGTGCCGCAAGAAAATTGATGACTTGGGTAGAATTGTTATCCCCAAGGACATCAGAAAGATGCTATTCATTCAGGATGGGGAGATGCTCAATGTCAGTGTTTCCGAGAAGGGTGTTCTCATATCCAAGATGGAGATGAGTGAGGATATTGTATCCTCTCTTACACAAACCTTGTACCGTATATGCAAGGCGCAGGACATGAGCCAAGTTCAAAAGGATACTGTTACACAGTATCTTGAAGATGCAATTAGGGCCGCGAAAGGGGACAGCATGTAATGTCTGTTGTTAAGCCTAAGTCTAATCTCGATGGAATCCATGTTAAGGTCAGAAATTGTACCGAATGTGACTACTACATTCAGGGTACAGACCAGTGCAAGAAGAAGGGTCATATCAGACCCAACTGCCCTGATGGTGTAAAAGTTATTAAGTAAAGGGGTACACAGATATGATGCTTTCTTACCAGTCTATCGCCCAGAAAATTGCAGAGGGCGAAATTAGTATTGTTCCTTACAACCACTTAAACATTGGCCCTGCGTCTTATGACCTCACACTGGGCAACAGCTTTATTGAGGTAATACCAGAAGTGACCCATGTGGAAATTTGTGCTTCTGATTCTATTCCTCCGCAGTTTAGAGGTGTATCCGGTGGTTCCATTCCCACCAGAAAAAAGGTGAGAGTGAGAAGCATGGATGAGAGTTATCCCGAGCACAAAATTGAGGTATCCGAGGGTAAAGGAATCGTTCTTCCTCCGAAGGGGTTTGTACTTGCTACTACAGAAGAGTACATCAAAGCCTCGCCCAAGTATGCCATGTACGTGGAGGGTCGTTCTTCCGTTGGCAGAATGGGGTTGCAAGTGCAGAACGCGGGCTTTGTTGACCCAGGCTTTGAGGGTCAAATCACCCTGGAGTTGTTCAATGCCTCCGATGTACCTATTGTTCTTAGACCGGGCAGAAGAATTTGTCAGGTTACTATCATTGAGCTTGATGAGCCTACACAGAAGCCCTATAATGGTAAGTACATGGGTCAGACAGGAGCAGTATCTTCCAGAATTGAGAAAGACAGAGAAGTGGGCGAAGATACAGGTGCTTCAAAATGAGCAGAGAGGTGCGTGGCGAGATAGCCCATGTGAGCGAGGGTTATCCTAAGTTTCCAGACTTCCACAGAAGACTTGTGTTTGAGTATGTGGGAAGGGACGAGAACGTGAGAAGAAAGATTGAGTATGACATGAGGAATGAAGAAATTCCCGTTACATGCTCTGTCTGTAATGGTAAGTACCACGGAATGAGAACCCTTATTTCAATGTGGCCCATGCAGTTTGATGAACTGAAAGGTAAATATCGTTATCTGTATGAAGCTACATTGAATATGCATCTCGATGGTAGACAGTATAACGAAACTCCTATGGAATCTAAAACATCTCTGCAAGTGCTAGATTACATGAGAGAAGGGTCTAAGCACTACACTCTTGAAGAGATAAGCAAACACTGTCCACTTTCTTTTATATTCCTGGGAAACGAGAGGAATTTCGCTTGGATGTACGCTTCCATAGTGAGAAGCAGTGAAGGTGAAGTGTTCTTTAACTTAAAGCATGTGGATGACCTTGACATAGTAGTGTCTTCTACCATACAGGGTTGGTTGAGATTCCTTAGTGACCAACGCTCACTAATACGAGCCGCTGGGAGAAAGAATGAGCTTTATGAGTACATAGATATGGGCGTTCATAGGTTCTACAGAAATAGTAATCAATCAATATCTATCCCAGAGGGTTTTGAACCTGAACAGCAGTGGAGATAACACCTACAGGCGGCGTACTTTGTGCGTCGCCTATTTTTATACTTGCACTTTTTCCTAAGTTGAGGTATAGTATATTCGGTCGTTATCTGTTCGACTGAAAGGGGTAGTAGAAGTGAAACTAGCTGTAAAGAAGACTGTACCAAAGAAGGTAAAAAATCCTGAAAACGTAAGGAGGGGTAAGAGAAGCCGCAACAAAGGCAGTAACTACGAGAGAGACGTTGCGAAGAAGTTCGCAAAGTCCTACGGAGTTGAGCTTGTACGAACTCCACAGAGCGGTGGATTTATAAAAAACTCCTTAAAGGCGGAAGACTTTAGGGGTGATGTAGTACCAGCAGACAGCTCTATCAGGTTGATTTTGCACATAGAGTGCAAGAACTCAAAGAGATGGACACTTCCGCAATGGATTGAGCAGGCAGAGGGCGACTGCCCCGAAGGAAGAGTTCCTGTAGTTGTGTTTCATCAGTACAATTCCTCTAAGGACTACGTGTGTATATCTTTGGACAACTTCATGCGATTAGTTCCAAAGAAAAACATAATTTCTGTTAGGGGTGATTGAGTTGGTGGAAATCATAACAGCGTTACTTGTAGTGGTTCTGATTGTCTTACTTATCGTGTACTCATTCCCACTAGCTGTAGTTGACGGAGACTCTATGTACCCGACTTTCAAGAATGGAGACATACTTCTGTGTCGGCGGGTATTTATGAGTAAAAGAAGACACTATAGCCCGGGAGAAATATTAGTGTTTGAGGCACCTTATGAAGACGAGAAGTACCTTGTCATCAAAAGGGTGTCTTTTTTTGTTGAGCAAAAAGGTACAAAGTACCTGTACTTTCTCGGCGCCAATCCTAACAAAAGTTATGATAGCAGAATGTACGGTCTGCTAGATAGTAAAGTAGTAGTGGCTACTGTGTTATTCAGAATTAAGAGGTGTAAAAATGGATAAGAAGAAAGAAATCAAAGTTTCCGCAAAGTCTCCGGTTCAGTCCCTTGCGTCCAGCATCGTGTTTTCCATTGAAGCGGGAGAGAATGTAGTTCTCCGCGCCGTTGGTGCTAGTGCTGTGAACCAGATGTATAAAGGCATTTCTGTAGCCCGCGGCACTCTTGCTTCTAAGGGTAAAGACCTATTTATCAAGCCTGGGTTTGATGAAGTTACAGAGAATGACGAGAAGAAGACCGTTATGGTCGCCCATATCGTTATTCAGTGAGGTGTACAATGAAGCAGAGAGTTTACGTAACTAAGAGGTTCACTTTTGAGGCGTGTCACCACCTTCCAAACTATAAAGGAAAGTGTGCTAACGTACATGGACATAGCTATAAGATGGAAGTAACTGTGTCCGCAGAGAAAGACTTTTCTATAGGTTCTTCCAGCCCGTATAACAGCATGGTTCTTGACTTCTCCACTTTGAAGAGCATTGTGAACGCGGAAGTTGTGAACAGGTATGACCATCAGGATTTGAACGAGTTTTTTGCCATGCCTACAGCCGAGGCTATGGTAGTTGAGATGTTTGAAGACATTAGAAGTAAGCTCGATGACATGTTCGGCTATGTAAGACTTGAAGAGGTTAAGCTGTGGGAAACCGAAGACAGCTATGCCTCTTTCAGAGGGGAGTATGTATGAATACTGACGGAATCCTGTGGTATCACGAGATATTCTCGTCAATACAGGGCGAGGGTGTAGACGCAGGCAAGCCGTGTACATTTGTAAGACTGTTCGGTTGCAATATGAATTGTGCATACTGTGACCAGCCGCAAACAAGTAAGGACAAGAAGAAAGCGTCTATATCCACTATAGTTAGGGAAGTTCTAAGACTTGGCGTTCCTTATGTGTGTATTACAGGCGGAGAACCACTAATTCAGTGGGGAGCCGTGTATCCTCTTGTACTTGAATTGCTTTCTATGGATTTCAAAGTATCCATTGAGACAAACGGTTGCTGTCCTATTGAGGCCGACCCATACAACCGTAGCTTCAAGTACATAATGGATGTTAAGTGTCCTTCCTCCGGTGTTAGCAAACACAACATACTGGACAACCTTATGAAGTTGCAGATGAAGGACGAAGTAGTGTTTGTAATCTCGGACAGAAAAGACTATCTTTTCGCCCGAAAGGTTATAAGGCAGTATCCAACTCCTGCATCTATAATTTTCAGCCCTTGCTTCAACGAAGACTGGGAGCCTCTTGTCAGCAAGGACCTTGTAAAGTGGATTCTTGAAGACAGGCTCTTCAATGTTAGAATTAGTGTGCAAATGCACAAATGTTTGGGGGTAAGATAATATGCACGTTCCGGGAAGATACCCTGTTATGACCTTTAAGGATGACAAGGAACTCAATGAGTGCTTGAAGTGGTGGCAGGAAAGACTTTACCTGCGTGACTGGATTATCCACGGTGCCTTGAAAGACCATGTTTATGTTGATGAGAAAGAGATGGCCGGTAGCAATACATTTGAGTGGGGTCTTATGTCCTCCTGTATTCTTGTCAGCACAGCGCAAACT
>ERZ1090880.1198-NODE-1199-length-13149-cov-48.057507_pt1 | contig 13149 bp, 15 predicted proteins | sample MGYA00478471_ERZ1090880 | MGnify/ENA primary metagenome ERZ1090880 (study PRJEB33644, sample SAMEA5815734) | chicken gut metagenome | biome: Chicken; feature: Gastrointestinal Tract; material: Caecum | place: Ireland | collected 2019-01-01 | study: A study of... | reverse complement strand
GCGTGCGGTATGAGGAGTTTTTCATTACCAGCTTTGACGGCGATGTGCTGGGGCTTTATGACTATCTGACGGAATACGAAAATCTTGACGAGCTCAACCATCTGGCCTGTCTGCTTTCCGAACTGGATCAGAGTGATTTGGAAAAATTCGAGGCTGTGATCGACAGCGGCGAACACACTTCCAGCGTGGCCGACCTTATCAACCTCACGCAGAACCTGGACTGTTTTGAATTTTATCCCGGTGTGGGGGACGATGAAACGCTGGGCCGTATCTATGTGGAGGACATGGAGGCCATTGATGTGCCGGAGCATTTACTGAATTATTTTGACTATGAGGCATACGGGCGGGATATTCGGATCAACGAGGACGGTCACTTTGCCCCCGGCGGCTATGTGCTGAATAACGGTGGGAAATTCATCGAGCACTACCACGGGCTCGAGGACATTCCCGCCGAGCACAGGGTTTTCTCCTATCCGAAACTTTCCATCCGCGAACAGATGGCGGCTTACAAGGAGATTATTGACGGTTCCTCTTTGGAAGGCTATCGGAAACTTTCCCATAAGGAGCGTGAGGAACGATAGACGGCACTTCGAGACACTTTGTCCCGAGGCGGCCGCCGGAAAGGAGGCGGTATAACTGATTGATGAAGATGTTTCCCGGCGTACCATAGCAATTTCTGTCCGGGCAAGCAAGCTGACGGCGCGGGGCCTTGCCTATGTGCTGGGGGCTGTGGGCCGGAAGATCCGCAAGGCTTACCGGGAACACCAGACGCCCCACGGCAGACAGAGCGTGAAAAAGCTCATGGGACACGGCGCGGCTACAAACAGCATCGAGCTTTCCGGGGACACGAAGGCATTTGACCGGGTGGCCCGGAAGTGGAATGTGGACTATGCCTTTTATAAAACCGGGCCGGACAAATACCTGTTGTTTTTCAAGTCGGGGCAGGCGGATGCGATCACCGCCTGCTTTTCTGAATACTCGCGGAAGGTGCTGAATAAATCCAAATCCCGCCGCATCCCCATCCGGGAACAGCTTAAACAGGCGGCGGATCAGCTTGCAAAGGAAAAGCCCCGCAAGCGGGAACGGGTAAAGGAGGCGGTTCGTGAGGACAGATAACATTAAAAAATATGTACTTCCAAACATTCCCTATCTGTTTGTGCTGTGGGCCTGCTTAAAGCTGGGGACGGCTTACCGTCTGGCCGCTGGCGCGGATTTCGCCCATAAGCTCATGGGCCTGGGGCAGACCATCGGCCCGGCCTTTGCCGACTTTGCGCCGGGGCTTGCTCCCTTTGACTGGCTCATCGGCATTATGGGTGCGGTGGGCTTCCGCCTGCTGATTTATTTCAAAAGTAAGAACGCGAAAAAGTACAGGCGGGATGAGGAATACGGCTCCGCCCGGTGGTAAACATTCCCCAGGCGGATGACGATTTTAACAGCGTCCGGGAGGAATTTACCGGGATGCTGAAAAATCAGATCGCCAAAAGCAACAACGGCATTGAACGCTCCAAATATATCACTTTCGGCATACCCGCCGAAGGGATCGCGGAGGCCCGCCCCCGCCTGGAACGGGTGGAGGCCGATGTGATGGGAAACTTCAAGCGGCTGGGCGTTCCCTGTGAGCCGATGGACGGGCGGGCAAGGCTGGCCTTGCTTTATAGCCAGATGCACCCGGGAAACCGGGAGCCGTTTCGCTTTTCGTGGAAGGACATCCCGCAGACCGGGCTCGGCACAAAGGACTTTATCGCCCCGGACAGCTTCGACTTTCGGCAGTCCCGCTCGTTTCGGATCGGCCAGTATTGGGGCGCGGTGTCCTACTTGCAGATTTTAGCGTCCGAGCTCTCCGACAAGCTCCTTGCGGAGATTTTGGAGATGGATGCGGAAATGACGGTCACGCTCCATATTCAGACGGTGGATCAGCTCAAGGCCATTAAGACCATCAAGGGCAAAATCTCCGACATCGGAAAAATGAAAGTGGAGGAACAGCGCAAGGCGGTGCGGGCCGGGTACGATCCCGACATCCTGCCGCCCGACCTTATCACATTCAGCAAGGACGCGGCGGAGCTTCTGGCTGACCTCCAGTCCCGCAACGAGCGGATGTTCCTGCTTACTTTCACGGTGGTAAACTTTGCCCCCACCCGCCAGCGGCTGGAAAACGATGTGTTTACCGTGGGCGGCATTGCGCAGAAATACAACTGCTCCTTAAAGCGTCTTGACTGGCAACAGGAACAGGGCTTTGTGTCCTCGCTGGCTCTCGGCTATAACGAGGTGGAGATCCAGCGCGGCATGACGACCAGCTCCACGGCGATTTTCATTCCCTTTATGACAAGGGAGCTGCGGATGGCTGGGCAGGCCCTCTACTACGGCATGAACGCCCTTTCCCACAATGTCATCATGGCTGACCGCAAAAAGCTGAAGTCGGCCAACGGGCTGTATCTCGGCTCTACCGGCTCTGGAAAATCTTTCGCCGCAAAAAGGGAGCTCTTAAATGTGTTCCTTGCCATCCCCCAGGATCGGATTTTGATTGTCGATCCAATGGGGGAATATGCCCCGCTGGTTCGCAGGCTGGGCGGCCAGGTGATCGAGATTGCCCCGGACAGCCCCCACCACTTAAACCCGATGGATGTGGAGCTTAACATGACCGCCGGGGAAAGCCCGCTCTCCATGAAGGCGGATTTCCTGCTTTCCCTGTGCGAGCTGGTGGTAGGCGGCAAGGACGGCTTACAGCCTATCGAAAAGACGGTGGTTGACCGCTGTGTGCGGCTGGTCTACCGGGAACAGGCCCTGGGGATTGTCACGGAAAAAACGCCGCTCTTGCAGGACTTGTACGAGGAGCTTCTCAAACAGCCGGAGCCGGAGGCCCGCCGGGTGGCAACCGCCCTGGAGCTCTACTGTACGGGCTCCCTCAATCTTTTTAACCATCCCACCAATGTAAAAACGGACAGCCGGGTGGTGTGCATCGTGCTCAAGAACATGGGAGAAAACCTCCGCAAGATTGCCATGCACATCACAAACGAGTTTGTCTCCCAGGCGGTGGACACCAACTTTCGGGAGGGCGTGGCGACCTGGTGCTACTTTGACGAGTTCCATGTCCTGCTCCGCGATCCTCTGACCGCCAGCTATTTCGTGGCGGTCTGGAAGATGCTCCGAAAAAAAGGATGTGTCCCCAGCGCACTTACGCAGAATGTGAAAGACCTTTTGGCCAGCCGGGAGATTGAGAATATTCTCGACAACACGGATTTTATGATCCTGCTGTCCCAGGCCCAAAGTGACCGGACGATTTTGGCAAAACAGCTCGGCATTTCCGAGCATCAGCTTTCCTACATCACCCACTCCAATTCCGGCGAGGGCCTGCTGTTCTATGGGAATGTGACCATCCCCTTTGTGGATCGGTTCCCGAAAGGCGAGATCTATAACCTGCTGACCACCCGCCCGGAGGATGTGAAAAATGAAGCGAAAACCGAATAACGGCGCGGGCCCCGAACCCGAGGAGGCGGCTGGGGCCGCCGATCCGGGCGGGGCTGGCGAAGGAAACGCCGGGGGCACTTCGGGACAAAGTGTCCCAAAGTCAAAATTCCGGCAGAAAAGCAACCAGGAGAAAGCGGCGGCATCCAAACTCCGCATGGAAAAGCGCGGGGAAAAGCTGGATCGGGCAAAGGAAAAGCTGGCAAAACAGAAGCCGCCCAAAAAGCCGGGCCCGGTGAGGCGTGTGGGCCGGGTGGCCAGCGGCTCCACCCACAGCTTTGTGCATGGGAAGATTTACGAAAACGAGCATGAGAATGTGGGCATCGAAGGGGCCCACCGCTCCGAGCTTGTGGGCGAGTCTGCCCTGCGGCATGGCTCCCGGTTTGTGAAACGGAAAATCCGGGAGCACCCGGCAAAGGCGGTTCGTAAGGCCGAGTCCAAATATATCAAGGCTACGGCAAATTACCATTTTCACACCGCCGCACAGGAGCACCCAGAGCTCTCCAAAAACGCTTTGTCCCGGTTTTGGCAGAAGCGGCGGCTCCGCAAAATGTATCAGAAGCAGGCAAAGGAGGCGGCCAAATACGGGGCCCAGGCCGCCGGGAAAACGGCTGTTACCACAGAAAAGCTGGCGGCCCGGGCGGTGGGTTTTGTGAAACGCCATCCCGTGGGCTGTCTGCTGGCTCTGGCCTGCGTCCTGCTTGTGCTGGTGATGCAGTCCTGTTCTTCTTCCCTTGTTACGCTGGGAAACAGCACCATCGGCGCGGTGGGGGCCAGCACCTATCCTTGCGAGGACAGGGATCTGCTGGGGGCCGAAGCCGCTTACTGTGACTTGGAGGCGGAGCTATCCGACTATCTGGACAGCTACGAAAGCACCCACGACTATGACGAGTACCACTTCGACCTGGACGAGATCGAGCATGATCCCTATGTGCTTCTTTCCCTGTTGTGCTCGCTCCATGAGGGCCAGTGGACGCTTAACCAGGTGGAGGGCTCTCTGCAAACACTCTTTGACAGCCAGTACATTCTGACCGAGGATGTGGTGGTGGAGGTGCGCTACCGGACGGAAACCCACACCGACAGCGAGGGCAACGATTACGAGGTGGAAGTCCCCTACAATTACTACATCTGCTATGTGACGCTGGAAAACAAAAACCTGTCCCATCTGCCTGTCTACCTGTTAAGCGAGGATCAGATGTCCCGGTATGCCATCTATATGGCAACGCTGGGAAACCGCCCGGATTTGTTCCCAGGCTCCGAGTATGTCGGCAAGTACACTGAAACGCCCGAGGGGTACGAGGTGTCCCGGGAGTATCTGGATGACGAAACCTTTGCCGCCATTCTCTCCGAGGCCGAGAAATATATCGGCTATCCCTATGTGTGGGGCGGCTCCAGCCCGGCCACATCCTTTGACTGCTCCGGCTATGTGTCCTGGGTGATCAATCATTCCGGCTGGAATGTGGGCCGCCTGGGGGCCCAGGGGCTCTATAACATCTGTACGCCGACCAGCAATCCGCAACCCGGCGATCTGGTCTTTTTCAAGGGCACTTATGATACGCCGGGGGTGAGCCATTGTGGGATTTATGTGGGTGACGGGCGGATGCTCCACTGTGGAGATCCCATCGGTTACGCAAACCTAAATACAAGCTACTGGCAGTCTCATTTCTACGCCTACGGGCGTTTACCATGATTGGAGGTTATCTATGGCAACGGCAAAAAGCATGAAAATCCAGGCCGAGATTGATAAGGTCAAGGCCAAAATCAGCGAACAGCAGGCCCGGCTGAAAGAACTGGAGCAGAAAAAGCTGGAGGCGGAAAACAGCGAGATCGTGGACATCGTGCGGGGCATGAGCATCCCCCTTACGGAGCTCCCGCTCCTGTTTGAAAAGCTGAAGGGCGATGGGGCTTTGGGACAAAGTGTCCCGAAGTCTGAACCCGGCGGGAAGGAGGAAAATTGAATATGAAACGATGGAAGTCTCTGACGGCGGCGCTCTGTGCCGCCGTTCTTTTATGCGGCTTTTCGGCTGTCCCAGCCTTTGCCTATGCAGACGGCGGTGAGGGCGAAAACTATGGAGATCCCACCATGACCGAGGAAACCACGGCCCCGGAGCCGGAGCCCACCATTGAACCGGGCGAGGGCTTCTCGGAGGAGGGAAACCTTGTTACCCGCGATCTGCTCTATGACGAGCACACTAACAAGCAGTTTATCACGGTGCAGACGGCGGGCGGGAACACCTTTTACATTGTCATTGACTATGACAAGCCTGTGGACGAGGAGGGCGAGCAGTATGAAACCTACTTTTTGAGCATGACAGACGAGGCCGATCTGCTGGCTGCGGCGGAGGCTGCCGGGGTGGAACAGGCCGCCTGCTCCTGCTCTGAAAAATGCGTGACGGGGGCTGTCAATACGGATTGCCCGGTCTGCGCTGTCAATATGACCGAGTGTGCGGGCGTGGAGCCGGAACCCGTGGAAACGGAGGAAACCGGGGAACCCGCCCCGGAGGAGGCCGAGCCGGAAACGGGCGGCAATATGGGGATGCTTCTGCTGGTGCTGGCCGTGGCGGTGATCGGCGGCGGGGCTGGCTGGTACTTTAAGATTTACCGCCCGAAACATGAGAAAGCCGCTGAACCCGAGGAGGACTACGGCGGGGAGCTGGATGGCTATGACGGCGGGGAACCCTACGGGGACGAGGACGATGACGGCCCGCCCTGGGACGAGGAGGACGATGACGGAGAGGAGGCTGGCAAATGAGATTTACCAACAGCCCCTTTGAAAAAATGATGAAGCAGAAGCCCCGCCCCCAGGCTCCGGCCACGCCGAAGCCGCCCAGGGGCTCCCGTTGCTCCGGGTGTCCCTACTGGCGGGGCATCGGCTGTGTGTCCTGCTACCGGGAACTTTTGAAAACCCCGGCTGGCGGGAGGTGAGGCCATGTCCCGCGAACTTACCCGGGAGGAGAAAGCGGCCATCCGCTCCCTTGTGGTAAAGTGGTGCGCCAACTATGACCGGGAGTGCGGGTGCCTGCCGCTGGACTGTGAGTGCTATATGCTGGGGAAATGCTGGACGGGCGCTTACTGCCGCTACTTCCGGGAGGCCGTCCTGCCCCTTGATCCGACGCTGGAGGCGGCCCTCTTGACCGAGGGGCCCAGGCCGGATTTTAAGGTCTGCCCGGTCTGCGGCGGGCCCGTTCCCCCGGATCGTCGGCAGGCATACTGCTCGGCGGCCTGTGCAAAGAAAGCCCACCGCCGCCAGCAGAGGGAATATATGCGGAAAAAGCGGGGCTGGGGTGTTGACAATTAGGCCCATCAAAACCCGCTTGTATCAAGGCTTTCCGGGGCCTGTTTTGGGGCGGGCCGTATCAGAGTATGGCCTGCCCCGTTTCGGCCTGGATGCTGTCAACATTTACGCTGTGGGACTTTGGGACAATTTGTCCCGAAGTGCCCGCTTTTTAAGGAGGTGCCGAGCATGGAAAAAACACGCAAACAGGAACTTACCGACCAGGAGGCCATGCGGCTTTACCGGGAATTTCATGCCCCGATCCCCGCAAGCCCCCGGGAGCGGGAGAAGCCTTTAGACAAGGTAAAAGAGCCGCCCCGGGCCAGCCGCAGTCTGGAACGGGAGGAACGATGACAAAGAAACGCCGCCGCCCGATCCATCTCCATGTGATGGTGTCGGAGGAGGAGCAGGCGCTGATCCGGGAACGGATGGCCGAGGCGGGCATCCGAAACATGGGGGCCTATATGCGAAAAATGGCGCTGAATGGGTATGTGCTCCATGTTGACCTTTCGCCCGTCCGGGAGCTGGTATCGCTCCAGCGGCGGTGCTCAAACAATCTCAATCAAGTGGCAATCCAGGCCAACACCTACGGCGGGATCTATCCCGAGGAAATTAAGTCTCTGCAACGGGACTATGAAAAGCTGTGGGGGCCATTGTCCGATCTTTTGAAAAAGCTGTCTGCTATTGTGGAGCGTTAGTCCTGCCGGGGAGCGGTTTTGCCGTTCCCCGGCTTTCACTACTTCGGGACACTTTGTCCCGAGGTGCTGAAAGCCGGAGGCATCCTTGTTGTCCCTCCGGGACAGAGGTATAATGATTATATAGGGGTAAACCGTCAACCAAAATAAGGAGGTATCAAGCTATGCGGATCATTCTGAAAATCATCGCGGCTCCTGCTGTGCTGGCTCTTACGCTGATTGTCGCAGTCCTCAATTTCAGCGTTTCCCTCGCGTCCTGGGTGCTTGGCATCCTGTCCCTTGTCCTTGCGGTGTGCGGCCTGTTCGAGCTGTTCATTCAGAGCAATCCACAATGGGGGATCACTGGGCTGGTGCTTGCTTTTCTGCTTTCCCCTTTCGGGCTGCCCGCCGCAGCCGAATGGCTGGTCTGCAAGCTGGATGATCTTAACTACTCGTTAAAGACCTTTATTGCGGGATAACGCTTTGGGACAATTTGTCCCGAGGTTACATGGACTATTCCAAATTGGGATGATATACTAAATAAATAATGCTTGCTCGGGAGGCAATAAAAATGAAAAGATATATAGCATTTTTGCGTGGCATCAATATAAGTGGAAAGAATAAGGTTTCTATGGCAGAGTTAAAGATAGGTTTTGAAAGACTTGGTTTTGAAGCAGTTAGAACATATTTGAATAGTGGTAATGTAATTTTTTCAAGCGATAAAAATGATATAGATGGTTTCAGAAGTCAAATTGAAACAATGGTTAAAAAACAATTTGGTTTAGATATTCCTGTTTTTGTTAAGGTTTCTTTACAAAGGCATAATCATAAATCACAACAAAAACCGAGCCAACCTACACTAAAACGTCGCTTTTTTCAAGGAAAAGGCGGCGTTTTTTTCATGGCCCGATTTTGGAAAGGAGTGGTGCTGACTTAATACTAAAACGAAAGGGGGAATTTTTTTAGCTGGTCGGGCCGGGAGGTCTGGCCTTTTTTCATCTCACGAAAAAGGAGGTTAGCCAATGGCAGATGAAAAAGTAAACGTGAGCCCGGAGGAAAGCAAAACCCCGGAAGCTCCGGCCCTGTCCGGGCCGGGCGATCCGCCTGTGCCGGAACACACCGAGGGCCCTGCTGTCCCTGGTGGGGATCAGGCGGCCCCCGCTCATGCGGAGCCCGCCGCTGGGGAACATACCCAGCAGACCGTTCTCCCCGGTATGGGCGAGGACGCTCCCGCGCCGTCCGGCAAGGTGATCAACCTCTCGGACATCCAGGCCGCTGATAAGGGCGGCAAGGAGGCTTCTGCTCCCGCCCCGGACAAGAAAACGCCGGAGGCGGATAAGCCGCCGAAACGCCGGGGCCGTCCGCCGAAAGAGCAGGCCGGGCCGACTGTGGAGAAAAAGGCGAAAGCGGCGGAGCCCCGCACAGGCCGCCCGTCTAAGGTTGACAAGGCGGCCCGTGAGGAGGCTCCGCCCTCTGTTCGGGACAAAGTGTCCAGAGGTAAGAAAGCCGACAAGGGCAAGGAAACGGGTTCCGGCGGTGCGCCTGCGTCTAAATCCGCTAAGACGGTAAAGCCGGGCAAGGCTGCTCCCGTCAAGGAGGCGGCAGTCCCGCCGCCGGAGATCAAGCTGCCGCCCACGCCGGAGGTGCCGCCCCGCCCGGTGGAAGAGGGAAAAATCGTCTATTTGAAGATGTCGGAGCTCCATCCGTTCCACACGTTCCGGGAGCACCCCTACAAGGTGCAGGACGATAAGGCGATGGACGATCTGGTGGGGACGATCAAGGAACACGGCATTATGACCCCCGCCACCGTCCGCCCGGAAAAGGACGGCAAGGGCTATGAGATCATCGCGGGCCACCGCCGCCATCATGGTGGTACGCGGGCCGGGCTGGAGGAAATGCCCTGTATCGTCCGGGAGATGACTGACCTTGAAGCTGTCCGGGAAATGCGGAACAGCAACAAACAGCGCGGCGATCCGCTCCCCAGCGAGCTGGCAAAGCTCCTGGATTTGGAGGTGGAGGCCATCAAACGCCAGGGGGCCCGCCCGAAAACGGAGAAAGAGGCCGAGGCCCTGGGTAAGCTCTCGGTGGAGATCGTGGGTAAGGATCACGACATGAACTATAAAAAGGTCATGCGGTATATCCGCCTTAACTCCCTGGTGCCGGAGCTTCTGGACAAGGTGGACGCAAAGCAGATGGGCTTTATGCCTGCGGTGGAGATCTCGTATATCAGGCCGGAAAACCAGCGGCTGATTGCCGTTTCCATTGACGGGGAGCAGTCCTCCCCCTCGGTGGCCCAGGCGAAGCGGCTCCACGAGCTGGACAAGGAGGGCAAGCTCAACGGCGATGTGATTGACGGTATTTTGAGTGAAGAAAAAAAGGAGGATCGCGGTGTGATTATTTCGACTGCTGAACTGTCTAAGTATTTCGGCAAGGAGGTCACTCCTGCCAAAATGAAGGAGCAGATCATGGCTCTGCTGGACGAGTGGAAAGAGAAACAGCCGCCCGAACTGGCGAAGCCGGACAAGAAAAAGGACTTGGAGAAGTAACCGGGCCCCGCTTCTGGACACTTTGTCCAGAGGTAAGCGCCCCGCGCTTGGGATGGGCTCTGTGGTGATATATCCCCCGTCGCCGCCTATATTCCTGCACAGCCGGGAGTGGGCCGTCAAGGGTGCAACGCACCGCCGCTCGCGGCGGCTTGCCCTTGACGGTCTGCCCCGGCTGTGCTACTTCCAGCGGCGCGGCGGGGGTATATATCCTCCAGAGCCGCCCCCTTTCCCTGGATAGGGAAAGGGCGGGGGGATAGGGTCGAACTACCTATTATAAATATCGGAGGTGTTGAAGATGAAACGATCCCTTGCTTATATTACCGCCGCATGGCGCGGCGATCCTGCGGTGGACATGGAGCAGGCGGCGCATTACTGCCGTGTGGTCTACGATGCGGGCTATTCCCCCATCTGCCCCATGCTCTATCTGCCGCTGTTCCTCAATGACGCGGTGCCGGAGGAGCACAAGAACGGCATCGACATGGGCCGTGACCTGCTCCGGCGTTCCCGTGTGCTGGTGGTGTGCGGCCATACGATCACCGAGTCCATGAAAAATGATATTGCTGTGGCCCAGCGGCTGGGGATCACCGCTACCACCCTTGAGGGCATCCTGACCGTCAAGGGACAGGGCCGCCGCTGATATGGCGTCCTTGTTTGAAGCCTACATCACTAATCTGGGAAAATACAACGAGGGCGAGCTGGTCGGTGAAACATTGAAATTCCCCACTACCACGGAGGAGGTGCAGGGACTTCTGAAACGCATTGGCGTGGATGGGGTGCGGTACGAGGAATTTTTCATCACTAGCTTTGACGGTGATGTATTGGGGCTCTATGACTATTTAAGCGAATATGAAAATCTGGACGAACTCAACCATCTGGCCTGCCTGCTCTCTGAGCTGGATCAAGGCGACTTGGAAAAGTTTGAGGCGGTCATTGACAGCGGCGAACATACTTCCAGCGTTGCTGATCTCATCAATCTGGCGCAAAACCTGGACTGCTATACGTTTTTCCCCGACATCGAAAGCGATGAGGATTTGGGCCGCTACTGTATGGAAGATGTAGACATCCCTGACGCACTAAGGGATTATTTTGACTATGAAGCATACGGGCGGGACATCCGGATCGAAGCAGACGGCCACTTTGCACCCGGCGGCTATGTGCTGAACAACGGCGGCAAATTCATCGAGTACTACCACGGGATCGAGGACATTCCCGCCGAGCACAAGGTTTTCGCGTTCCCGCAGCTCTCGGTGCGGGAGCAGATGGCGGCCTACAAAGAAATTATTGACGGCTCCTCTCTGGAGGGCTATCGGAAGATTGCCAAAAAGGAGCATGAGGAGCGGTAGCGGCACTTCTGGACACTTTGTCCAGAGGTGCTTTTTTCATGGAAAGGAGGGATACGGCTGATTGACGAGGACGTTTCCAGACGTACCATAGCAGTTTCGATCAAGGCGACAAAGCTCACGGGCCGGGTGCTGGCCCAGGCGTGTCTGGCGGTGGGCCGGAAGATCAAGAAAACGTACCGGGCCCGCCAGACACCCCACGGAAAACAGACGGTGCGCCAGCTCATGGGCCACGGGGCCGCCACGAACAGCATCGAGGTGGAGTCCCCAAAGGACTTTGACCGGGTGGCCCGGAAATGGAATGTAGACTATGCCTTTTATAAGACCGGGCCGGACAAGTACCTGCTGTTTTTCAAAAGCGGGCAGGCCGATGCCATCACCGCTTGTTTTTCGGAATATTCCCGGCGTGTGATGAAGCGTTCCAAGTCCCGGCGCGTCCCGATCCGGGAACAGCTCAAACGGGCCGCCGCTGAACTGGCCCGCCAGCCGTCCCACAAGAAAGAACGTGCAAGGGAGGCGGTGCATGAGGACAGATAGCGTCAAGAAATATGTGATACCCAACATCCCGTACCTGTTTATCCTGTGGGCCTGCCTAAAGCTGGGGACGGCCTACCGCCTGGCTCCCGGAGCGGACTTTGCTCACAAGCTGATGGGCCTGGGCCAGAGCATCGGCCCGGCCTTTGCCGACTTTGCGCCGGGGCTTAATCCCTTTGACTGGCTCATCGGCATTGTGGGTGCGGTGGGCTTCCGCCTGCTGATCTATATGAAAAGCAAGAACGCAAAGAAATTCCGGCGGGATGAAGAATACGGCTCCGCCCGCTGGGGGACGGAAAAAGACATCAAGCCCTTTGTCGATCCGAAGTTTGAGAACAACGTCATTTTGACAAAGACGGAGTTTCTCACTATGAACACCCGGCCTAAAAACCCGGCCAACGCCCGCAACCTCAACGCCTGCATCATCGGCTCGTCCGGGTCGGGCAAAACCCGCTTCTGGCTCACGCCCCAGCTACTCCAGGCGCACAGCTCCTATGTGTGTGTCGATCCAAAAGGCGGGGTGCTCTCCCAGGTGGGTACTTTCCTGCAACGCCGGGGATATAAGGTCAAAGTGTTCAACAGCATAGATTTTTCAAAATCTATGCACTACAACCCGCTGTCCTACATTCACAATGAGGCGGACATCCTAAAATTCGTGGATACCCTCATAGCAAATACAAAGGGCGAGGGCAAAGAGGGCGATCCGTTCTGGACAAAGGCAGAAACGCTATTGTACTGCGCGTTGATTGCCTATATCATCTTTGAAGCCCCTGCCGAGGATCGGAATATCAATACCCTGGTGGACATGATTTCCGGCATGGACGTGAAAGAGGATGACGAGTCCTATATGAACGCGGTGGACTATATGTTCAAGGGCCTGGAAAAGCGCAAGCCGGATTGCTTTGCCGTGAAGCAGTACAAAAAATATAAGCTGGCCAGCGGCAAGACCGCAAAAAGCATTTTGATTTCCTGCGGTTCCCGGCTGGCCCCCTTTGACATCCCCCAGCTCCGGGAGATCATGAGCTATGACGAGCTGGAGCTTGACCGCATCGGGGATCGGAAAACGGCGGTTTTCTTCACGATTTCCGACACAACCCCGACTTATAACTTCATTGTGGCCCTGGCCTTTTCGCAGATGTTCAATCTCCTGTGTGAGCGGGCGGACAATGTTCACGGGGGACGCCTGCCCCATCATGTGCGGGTGCTGTGGGACGAGGCCGCCAACACGGGACAGGTGCCCTCGCTGGAGAAACTTGTGGCCGTCATTCGTTCCCGCGAGGTGAGTCTGTGCCTGTTCTACCAGCAGTACGCTCAGTGCA
>ERZ1090880.1189-NODE-1190-length-13237-cov-10.844030_pt1 | contig 13237 bp, 12 predicted proteins | sample MGYA00478471_ERZ1090880 | MGnify/ENA primary metagenome ERZ1090880 (study PRJEB33644, sample SAMEA5815734) | chicken gut metagenome | biome: Chicken; feature: Gastrointestinal Tract; material: Caecum | place: Ireland | collected 2019-01-01 | study: A study of... | reverse complement strand
CATAACGGTGCGTTCCCTGTCGTTTTCCGAAAGCGTCAGCCTCGCGTCCAACGGCGGCAGCGTCATATGCGAAAGAGTAAACGCCGGAAAGTCCCTTTCCCTCACGGCAAAGGACGGCGACATTTCCGGCTCCGTCGTCGGAGGCTGGGACGACTATTCCATCTCCTGCACGATCAAAAAGGGTGAGAGCAACCTGCCGGAATCGAAAGAAGACGGCGGAAAATCGCTTACCGTCGACTGCAATAACGGCGACGTAAACATCGAATTTGTAAAATAAGCGCCCGGCGGCGCTCCCGCCCGTAGTAAAAACAGCGGAAGGCTTTTGCCTTCCGCTGTTTTTACAGGCGCGCCTTTTCGGCGTAACTGTCCAGCAAAAATTTCAGGCCGGCGAGCTGTTCTTCGAGTTCTTTCCCCGTATCCGTATCCCGCACGAGCAGCCTGTTCTGCCGCGTTTCAAATACCGTGACCTCCGAATGGATATCCTTGCGCTGTTCGATCGCCTTTTCGATGGAATCGAAGGGTTCGTGCGCGCAAAGCCGCAGTCCGTGCGAATTATAGATGAGCGTGTAGCCGGCAATGCCCGTCTTTTCGTGGTACGCTTTGCAGAAGCCGCCGTCTATGACGATGAGCTTGCCCTCCGCCTTGACGGGATTTTCGCCCAGCTTCGTACGGACGGGAACGTGCCCGTTGACGATGTGGCTGTACTTACCGGAAATGCCGAAATCGCGCAGGATGCGCTCGCAGTATTCCTTCTGTTTGCAATAGATATAGTAACTGTTGTCCTGTTCTTTATGGAAGGCGGGGTCGTCGATATACAGCCGCTCGAAAGTGGTGATCTTTTCGCGCCCGTACAGCGGAGAACACCTGCCGCACCACAGGTAAAAGAAGAAGTCGAGCGCCTCCGCATCCTCGCCGCCCCTGCCGAACGCCGCATATGCGCGCCGCACGTTCCGCTCGCAGTAATCGAGCAGATCTTTTCCCGCGTGCCCGCAAAAGCTCATATAAGACCCGTCCGGCTCCAGCGGCACGCAGCCGTGGAATATGAGATTGTTGTTGCATATTTTGTAGGCGGAACCGCGGCGCACGAGGAAGGAAATATGCCGCGACAGTTTTTCGCTCGAACGGAAAGATCGCTTCAATCCTTCGATGACCTCGCGCTCCTCCTGCGAAAAGCGCAGAGGGTCGGAGGGGTCGACCCCGGGGAAAGAGGCATCGTTCAGCTTTTCTCCGCAGAACGTTCCCCTGCCGTAGTCGATAAGGCGCAGGATATTTCTTCCTTCCATGCCGTATTCGGGGCGGCGCTCAATGATATGCCCTTCCGCTTTCAGCTGCATGAGGAAGGCAGCCTTGCGCATACGGGCGATGCGGCGCGCCTCTTCGCCCGCCGCCGCGGGATCGGCGCCCGCGGGAAGAAAGCGCGGATCGTCGTCCATATACTCCGCCGCATAGACGGAAAGTTTGCGCAGCGAGATGCCGTAGCTCTCTTCGAGCAGGTCTTCGTTGCCGTATTTGAGGGAAAGCTCCACGACGCTCAATATGCTCGCCTCGTTCCCCATGTGCGCCCCCATCCACTGTATATCATGGTTGCCCCACTGCACGTCGGCGTTGTGATGGTTGATGAGAAGTTCCATGATCTTGTCGGGGTTTTCTCCGCGGTCGAAGATGTCGCCCACGATGTGCAGGCTGTCTACCGCGAGCCGCTTGATGAGGTCTGTTATGGCGACGATGAACGGCTCCGCCCTGCCGAGGTCGATGATGGAGGCAAAGATCTCCCCGTAATACGCCTCCTTGTCGAAATCGTCGCGGTCCATGTTGATCAGCTCGTCGATGATGTAGTCGAAATAGGCGGGCAGCGCCTTGCGGACTTTGCTGCGCGTATATTTCGACGCCACCGAGCGGCACACCTCCACGAGGCGGTGCAGCTGTACGAGATACCAATCCTTATCGGCGGCGCCCTGCGCCTTCTTTTCCGCGACGATCGCGGCGGGATAGTAGATCAGCGTGGCAAATTCGTCGCGCTCTCTCTTGGTCATGGACTGCCCGTACAGGCGTTCGACCTTTTCCCTGATGACCCCCGAACAGTTGTTCATGATATGGCAGAACGCCTCGAACTCGCCGTGGAGGTCGCTCATGAAATGCTCCGTACCTTTCGGCAGGCGGAGGATCGCCTCGAGGTTGATCATCTCCGTCGCCGCCGCCTGTAACGTGGGGTATTTTTCGGAGATCAGCCGCAGATATTCCCTGTCGCGCCGCGTTTCCCGCTCGTTTTGTTCCATTTATCGCTCCTTTCCGTTGATTTCATCCCTATTATACAACAGTATCCGTCTTTTTGGAAGGATTTTTCCGAAAAAAAACGAAAGCGGGTAAAAAAACAGCGAAAGACTTTTGCCTTTCGCTGTTTTCTGACACGCGGCCGCCTAAAACGGCGGCGCCGGATCTTTTCAGATTCTCCGGGGCGGCTGCTCTTCCGCCGGCCCTTCTGCGTCTTCCCCGCCGCTTTCGGAAAGTTCTTGCTCTTTGCGTTTCAGATATCCTTCCATGTCCGATATTTTTTCGAGGTTCAGAACCACCAGGATCATGAAACTTACCGCCAGCTTTGTGAGCAGGTAAACCAGGGCGCTGCAGACACTGCCGATGAGCATCCAGATAAGAAGGCAGAGAAAGACATTCGGCAGCCCCATGATCCCGTAACGGGGTTGGAAAAAATCGTCTACAACCTGATGAACCCACGCGTCGACTATGCCGCCGATTAAAAAGCCGACAAAGCACAGGATCGCCAGCAATGCGGGCAGCACTGTATAAAAGTTAAAAAATTTTCTGTGCGAACAATAATCCAAATCTTTCAAATCTTCCATTTTGATCCTCCGTTATAATTTCTCTGATTTCAAAGACGTACAATCAGCCATATATTCCCGTGCATATCACCCCCCTGTGCTATGTACCGCGGGCAATAAAAAGAGCGCTCCCGATCAAGGGAACGCCCGCAGAATGTATCCCCTTGATTGTTTGCGCTACAACTTTCCTTGAACGGGAAAATAAGGATACACTCATGCCAGTGTAACCCGTTCAGGAAAATTCAGTTGCAGCGCATAATAAATATACCATAATCGGGCGATAAAATCAACCGAATGGCGGCAAAAAAGCGGGGAGCGCTCTTTCGGAGCGCTCCCCGCCGTATTCTTCTTTCATTTTTCGGGGAACAGCACATAGAACGTGCTGCCCTTGCCGACTTCGCTTTCGACGCCGAAATCGAAGCCGTGCTTGAGCAATATGGTCTTGACGATGGAAAGCCCCAGCCCCGTGCCCTTGATGGGACGCTTATGCGTTTCGGCCGAACTGTAATAGCGATCCCAGATCGTTTCGAGCTCTTCCGGCGGGATGCCCTTGCCCGTATCCCCGACGGTAAAGCGTATTGCCTTCCCCTCGCGGTGCAGCCCGACGCGGATGACCTTGTCGTCCCCCGTATAGTTGACCGCGTTGCCGACGAGGTTGTAGACGACCTGTTCGATCTTCTCCATGTCCGCTTCGGTATACAGTTCGTCTTCGATATCCCGGGTGATGGTATATCCCTTCGTTTCCGTGAGATAATCGAACCGTTCGAGCACCGTATGCACGAACTCGGAGAGGTTGAAGGTGGTGAGCTTGAGGGTATCCATCCCCGAACGGATCTTGGACAGGTTCAGGATATCGTTGACCAAAGAAGTCAGCCTGTCCGATTCGTCGATGATGACCTGCGTGTGCTTCGTCCGTTTTTCGGGATTGTCTCCGGAGATCTCCTGTATCATGGACGCATACGCCTTGATCATCGTCAGCGGCGTTTTGAGATCGTGCGTGACGTTCGCGAGCACTTCCTTCTGCAAGGCGTCGGACTTGCTTATCTCCTCTTTCGCGTAGTCCAGCGTTTCGGCGAGGGTATCCATCTCCGCATAGGAATATTCGCCCGTGAAATTCACGGTGAAATCACCCGCCGCCATGCGCTTTGCCGCCGCCGTGAGCCGCGTGATGGGCTTGGTCAGCTTCATGGACAACAGCGCGGATACGACCAGCGCAAGGAAAATGACGATGACGGAAATGAGGATGAGCTGCACGCGCATGGTACCCATCGCACGCAGGGCCGGTTCGGTGGAATAGTCGATGTACAGATAGGTGCCCGCCCCGTCGCCGGGATATATGGCATCGGCGCCGAGCTGTGCGATGTATGCGAACTCTTCTTCCCCTATCCCCACGCATTTGCCCGCGGAAATGTCTTCCCCGTGCTGGCGCGCGATATCCAACGCGGCGAGCGCGGCGTCGAAATCCACGGGGCTTTTATCCGCCGTGTAATTGTCTGCCTGCTCGGAAGGGAAAAGCAGCGTGCCGTCCCCTTTGACGATATAGACGGAAACGGCGATGTTTTCGCCCTGCACCTGTCCGACGAAACGGGCGATGTCTTCCTCGTTCCCCGTAACGGGGATCTCGTCTTTCAGCCGTATATAGGCGACGGCGCCGACGGATTCAAGTTCGTCTTGCGTTTCTCTGCCGAGCAGCACGCGCAGGAGCGTGGTCTGAAATACCCAGGTAAGCGTTATGATGAGTGCAGCGAATAAGAGAAAGCTCAGCCACAATATGAAGTTGATACTGTGAAAATGCTTTGCCTTCGTCATGCTTCAAACTTATACCCCAACCCGCGCAGCGTAACGATGAATTTGCGGTATTCTTTCAGGCTGCTGCGCAGCATTTTGATGTGCGTGTCCACCGTGCGGTCGTCGCCGTAAAAATCGAACCCCCAGACGTCGGACAGCAGCTTTTCGCGCGAAAGGGCGATGCCGTTGTTCCTGACGAGGTAGAAGAGCAGTTCGTACTCTTTGGGGGTAAGCTCGAGCTTTTCTCCGTCGACATAGACGTTCCGTCCCTTCATGTCGACTTCCAGGCCCTCGAACTTCGCGATCTCGCGGGATGCGGGCGAACCCGCCTTATGCCGCTTCGTGACGGCGGCGATGCGCGCCATGACCTCTTTCGGAGAAAAAGGCTTCGTCACATAGTCGTCCGCGCCGACCTCGAACCCGAACAGCTTGTCGTATTCCTCTCCGCGCGCGGAGAGCATGATGACGGGGATATCCTTGAATTTGCGGATCTCCTTGACGGCGGAAAAGCCGTCGAGCGCGGGCATCATGACATCCATCAGAATGATGTCGTAATCGTTTTCGCGGCACATTTTGACCGCCTGTATGCCGTCGGCAGCCTCATATGCCTCGTTGCCCTCGAACTCGATGTACTCGCGAAGAACGTTGCGGATCATCTCCTCGTCGTCCACGATAAGAACTTTCATCCTTTTTTCCTCCGTTTCTCTCTTTTTCGATTATTGTAATCGCGCAATATTATTATAACACTATCGTTGCATGAAAAACAAGTGAAATTTTTGTTTTTGTGAAATCCGCCGCGCCTTTCCCCTCCGCCCCGTCCCTTTCCCCGGGAACTTTTCAAAAAAACACGAACAAATGTTTGACTTTTCGGCATCGCCGCGCTATACTGTAAGGGAAAAGGGAGGTGCCTGCATGATAGACGCGGAGAGGCTGAAAATACTGACGGAAAGCGCGAAGTACGACGTTTCCTGCTCCTCGTCCGGTTCTGCGCGCGCGAACAGAAAGGGCGGGCTGGGGAATGCCAGCCCTGCGGGGATATGCCACTCCTTCACCCCGGACGGGAGATGCATCTCCCTGCTCAAAATACTGATGAGCAACCGGTGCGCCTACAACTGTCTCTACTGCCCCAACCGCGCGGACGCAGACGTTCCGCGCGCATCCGCCTCCCCGGACGAGATCTGCGAACTTACCGTCGCTTTTTACAGGCGCAATTATATCGAAGGGCTTTTCCTCTCCTCCGCCGTGGACGGAACGCCCGACCTGACGATGGAGCGGATGCTGGAAACGGTGATAAAACTGCGCAAGGAATACGGCTTCAACGGATACATACACCTGAAAGGGATACCGCGCGCGGACAGGATGCTGATCTCGCGGGCGGCGCGCTATGCCGACCGCATGAGCTTCAACGTGGAACTGCCCTCCGAGCAGAGCCTGAAACTGCTTGCGCCGCAAAAGAGCAAGGAGAGCGTGCTTCTGCCCATGCGCGGGCTCGCCGCGGAAAAGGCGGCGGAAGGCAAGGGCAAAGGGCGCGGGCGCTTTCTGCCCGCAGGGCAGACGACGCAGATGATCGTGGGCGCCTCCCCCGAAGCGGACGGCCGCATCCTGCGCCTGAGCGAGGCGATGTACAGGAAATTTTCCCTCAAACGGGTGTACTATTCCTCCTATGTGCCCGTGGTGCGGCATTCGCTCCTGCCCGAAAAATGCACGGGACTGCTGCGCGAGCACAGGCTGTATCAGGCAGACTGGCTGATGCGCTTTTACGGGTTCACCGCCGAAGAGATCGCGGGCGAAGGGGAAAACCTGCCCGAGGAATACGACCCGAAATGCGCCTGGGCGCTGAAAAATATGCACCTTTTCCCTGTGGAGATCAACAGCGCGCCCCTCGAAATGCTGCTGCGCGTGCCCGGCATAGGGACGATGGGCGCATATAAGATCGTAAAGGCGCGGAAATTCGGGACGCTGCGCTTCGGCGACCTCGAAAAGATGCGCATCGTGCTGAAACGGGCAAGGCACTTCATCACCTGCGGCGGCAGATTTTACGGTTCGGAACGGGAAGGCGAAGTGCGCAGCCTGCTCTCCTTGCAGGCGCGGGAAGAGAAATACGAACAGCTCTCCCTCTTCTCCCTGCCGGAGATCGGCGCGAGCGCGCAGACGGGGCAGTTATGAACGTATATCTCACCGACGGAACGGAAGAAGGATTCTACACGGCGGCGTTTTATGCCTGCACGGACGCGGGGAGCACGATCACTTCGCAAAAAAACGTACAGCTCGCTTTGGACGCACGCGTCGTCGAAACGGCCGCGGATGCGGAAAAATGCGCGCGGGTAAAGGCAAAGCTGCGCGCCTGCGACGCGCGCTGCCTGCACGAATTCTCCCTGCTCCTGCGGCGCGGATGCGCGCAGCGCGAGGAGATCGCCCTCGCGTACCTCCGGCTCATCGTGCGCGAAGGCCGCCCCGTGCGCGATATGCTCGCGCACCCCGCCGTGCTCGCCGCGCGGGAGAACATACGCAAGGTGACGGGCGAAGCGCACAACTTCACGGGCTTTTTGCGGTTCATGGAGGGAGAAGGCGGCATCTTTTATGCCCCGTTCGAACCGGACAACGACATCCTCACCCTCATCCTGCCGCACTTCATGAAGCGATTCTCGTCGCAGCCCTTCGTCATCCACGACGTGCGGCGCGCGAAAGCGGCGCTCTGCAACGGCGGGGAATGCGCCGTCGTTTCCACCGAAGGCGGGGTCAGCATTCCCCTTTCCGAACGGGAAGAATACTTCATCGGGCTGTGGAAACAATATTACCGCTCCGTCAACATAGAACAGCGCCCGCACGAAAAACAGATGAAGGGCTATATGCCCGTGCGGTATTGGAAATATATGCCCGAAAAAAAGCAGCAATGACGCGCGCCCGCGGAGAACCGCGGGCGCCTTTTTATTTGTTTTTCGCCTTGCCCTTCCGCTTGCCGCCGGAAAAGAACCTGCGCAGTCCCGCAAAAAATTTCCCGTTGAACAGGAGCAGCAGCCCTTCCGTCCGCGGACGGGACAGCCCTCCGAATTTCGCAAGCCCGCGCACGGGGAGGTCGAACGCGCCCATGCGCACCGTATGCGCCGCCTTACGCGCGCCGACGGCGCGCAGCATAAAATATATGCCTCTGACTACACGGTAAAACGCCCTGCCCGCAAACCCGCGCGCATAGCGCAGGTCGTTCACGGTGCTGTTTTCCCCCGTTTGTATCCTGCCTTTTTTGTCGAACGCATACCCGGAGGGAGGCACCTCCCTGCCCAACAGGGCGGCGAACTCGCGTTTGGGCACGTCGCTTACCCTGCCCTTTTCATAGCCCGGCAGGCTCATCCCCGTATAGGGCGGCGGCGCGCCCGTCCCCGCGACCTGTACGGACGCGCGGAGGCGCATGTCTTCGCAGGACGCGCCGATGCAGACCTCATACGCGCCGCCCTCGCATTCCCATGCGCCCGTCGCGGCATTGAAATAGCGGAACGCCTTTTCGCCGAAGCCGATATGCACCCGCCTGCTCTCCCCCGCGCCGAGGCGGACTTTGCAGAAGCCCTTCAGCTCAAGCGCGGGGCGGAACACGGCGGCATCCTTCTTTCCGATATACAGCTGCGCAGTCTCCGCGCCCGCGCGCCCGCCCGTATTCGTGAGCACGAACGAAGCGCCCTCTCCGTTCACTTCGAGATCGGAATAGGAAAAGGAAGTATAGCTCATCCCGAAGCCGAACGGATAGCGCACGGGCACCTTTGCCGTCAGATAATAACGGTATCCCACATAGATGCCCTCGCGGTATTCGGTGGTCATCGGCCTGCCGGGAAAACGGGATGCGGAGGGGCAGTCCGCATACGCCGCGGGGAAACTCTCCGCCAGCCTGCCGGAAGGGTTCACCGCGCCCGTCAGCACGTCGAGCAGCGCGCGGGAAGCCTCCTGCCCCCCGAGAGAAGGCAAAACGATCGCCCCGCAGCGTTCCGCACAGCCGAGCTCCACCGCACCGCCGCATTGCAGCACGGCGACCACCTTTTTGCCGGTCTGCACTATTTCGGAAAGGACGTCGAGCTGAAACTGCGGCAACTTCATGTTTTCGCGGTCGATACCCTCCGATTCGCCGAGGTCATCGGGGCCGAGAAAAAACAGCACGGTATCGCTTCTTTCCGCGAGGGCGACGGCGCGCTTCATGCTCCTCCGCCCCGCGCGCCGCCTGCCGTACCCCGGCGCATAGCCGACGAACTCCACGCCGTATCCGCCGATGACGGAAAGGCAGCCGTCCGCAACCGCGTTCACTGCCGATGAGCCGGCACCCTGCGTGTGAGGGAAGCGGGCGAGCCTGCCGATCAGGCACACTTTTTCCCCTTCCGCGAGCGGAAGAACGCCTTCGTTTTTGAGCAGGACGACGCTCTCTGCCGCACACCGCCGCGCAAACGCCGCGTGCGAGGCGGAGTCGTATGTGCCCCCGCCCTCCCTGCCGCCGTACTTTTCCGCCAGCGAAAACAGTCGCAGAAGGCAGGCGTCGACATCCTCCTCCGACAGCTTCCCTGCGCGGACGGCGGCGGCGACGTCTTCGTCGGCGTAAGCGCAGTGCGGCATTTCCAGATCGCAGCCCGCAGCGACCGCCGCGGGGCGGTCGTTCCCGCCGCCCCAATCGGTCATGACGACGCCGCCGAATCCCCATTCGCCGCGCAGGATATCGCGCAGGAGCCGTTCGTTTTCGCTCGCGAAGGTACCGTTCACTTTATTGTACGCCGCCATGACCGCGCACGGCGCGCCTTCCTTTACGGCGATCTCAAAGCCCGCAAGGTAGATCTCGCGCAAAGTGCGGTCGTCGATCACGGAATCGGACACCATGCGCCGCGTTTCCGCGTTGTTTGCCGCAAAATGCTTGACGCATGCCCCGACGCCCGCAGACTGTATCCCCCGCACATACGCGGCCGCCAGCTTGCCGGAAAGCAGCGGATCCTCCGAAAAATACTCGAAATTCCTGCCGCAAAGCGGATTTCTTTTTATGTTCAGCGCCGGGCCGAGCAAGACCCCCGCCCCCTGCGCAGCCGCCTCTTCTCCCAGAAGCCTGCCCTGTTCTTCCGCAAGCGAAACATCCCAGCTGTTCGCGAGCGCGCAAGCCGGAGGAAAGCAGGTGGCGGGCAGGCTCTTGTTCAGCCCGATATGGTCGGACTTTTCCGCCTGCCTGCGCACGCCGTGCGGGCCGTCGGAAAAGACGACGGACGGGATGCCGTATTCCTCCAGCGGGCGCGTCGACCAGAAATCCCTGCCGGAAAGCAGGGAGGCCTTTCCCTCCGGGGTAAGTTTTCCGAGAATCTCACGATGATCCATACGCTCTCCTCCGAAAGCCGCAGACTGTCTGTATATTATACTCTACCATAACCGGACGGGATACGTCAAGCGCAGAAATGCAGACAAAGGATTGACAAATCCCCGCGCTTCGCTTATAATAAAAGCAGAAAACTTTTTAAGGAGGAAAATATGACCGCAACCGAAAAGATGAAAAAGATCATCGAAACGAAAGGGCTCACCGAAGCACAGCTCGCCGAGGCGCTGGGCGTCTCCAAAGGCGCCATGCACAACTGGATGAAGGGCGTAGGCAAGCCGAGCGGCAACGCCGAGGCGAAACTGGAAAAATACTGCACAGACAACGGCATTTCTTTTGAAGAATAAGACTTGAGCGCGGGCACACTGCTGCCCGCGCTCCTCTTTTGAGGCGGCGGGGTAATTTCTGTACTTTTTTGCATAAAATAGCAGTATGGCAAAACTGCGCGAGGCGGTAAAGTCCGCCGTCGGATGGGTGCGCGGCGCGTTCGCGTATCTCTCCGCAAAAAAATATACCACCCTCGCGGGGACGATGGCATTTTTCCTCGTCATGTCCGTCATGCCCTTTCTGTTCTGGCTGACCCTGCTGTTCGGGAAACTCGAACTCGACTATTCGCAGCTCTTCGAGCTGGAAATATTCGCGCAGGTGAAAGACCTGCTGCTCTACCTGCAGGAGGCGGCGAAAAGCGCTACGGCGGGTGCGTCCGTCGTCCTCCTCGCGACGACGCTGTACTCCTCCACCAATCTCTTCTATCATATGCGGCGGAGCGGGGAGATCATCTACGAATGCAGGCGGCGCAAAGGGAGCATCGCCATCCGGCTCTCCGCCCTCGCGCTCATCTTTATCGTCATGCCCCTGCTCGTGGCGGGCGTGGGGGCGTTCCTCATCGGGAACGCCTTCCTCCACCGCATCTTCCCCTCCCTCGTGGCGCAGCTCGCCGTCTATGCACTGTTCGGCGTATTCGTATTCGCGCTTCTGCTCCTGCTCAACCTCTATATCTGCCCCTATCGCATAGGCATAAAAAACGCGGTGTGGGGCAGCCTGCTCACCCTGCTGCTCGGCGGGCTCGCCTCCTTCGGTTTCAGCATCTATGCCCGCCTCGGGTCGATGGAAAAACTGTACGGCGCGGCCGTGTTCCTCATCCTCTTCCTGCTGTGGCTCTACCTGCTCATGATCTGCTTCGTCGTAGGCGTCGTCTTCAACTGCCGCTTGCTGGAACAGGACAAAAAGCAAAAAATTGTCCATAAAAAATTCTGATTTCTTCAAATCGGTTGCTTTTTTCTCCCGCTCTATTGTATAATGAAAGAAGTGTGAACGCACTTTTGTCCCAAAGAAAAGGAGGAAACCGATGTATAAACTTTTTTGCGACTCAAACTGCGAACTCTGGCACACGGAAGCGGAAGCGCTCGGGCTGGAAGTCATCCGTATGCCCTATGTGCTGGACGGGAAAGAATATTATTACGATCTCGGGAAAGAGACCGACTTCGCGCATTTTTATCAGCGTATGCGCGAGGGCGCTGTGCCGACGACCTCCGCGATCAACGCGCAGAATTATATCGACTATTTCGAACCCTTCCTCGCGCAGGGGCAGGATATCTATTATGTGACCTTTTCGCATAAACTTTCCAACACCTTTGCGGAAATGGACAGAGCGATCGCACAGCTGAAAGAAAAATACCCCGCCCGCGAGATCCGCACCTTCGATACCCGTTCCATCAGCCTCGGCGCGGGATACCAGGTGCGCTACGCCGCAGAAAAATACCGCGAAGGCGCCACGATGGACGAGCTCGACGCTCTGCTCAAAGAATTTTCCGCGCATACGGTCGTGTATTTCGTCGTCGACGATCTCGTCTATCTCAAACGCGGCGGACGCATTTCCGCGCTGACGGCGGCGTTCGGTTCCCTGCTCGGCATCAAACCCATGATCTCCATCATGCCCGACGGATCCCTGCAGAGCGTCGGGAAGGTGCGCGGCTCCAAAAAAGTGTTCGGAGAATTTATCCGCCTCATGAAAGAACACAACTGCGAGGTGAAGGAGCACCGCATCGAAGTGCTGCAGGCGGACTGCCCCGACGTGGGAGATGCCTTTGTACAGGAACTGAAAAATACCTTCGGCGACGATATCAAGACAGATTATCAGGTCGTCGGCCCCGTCATCGCTTCGCACTGCGGCCCCGGCACCCTCGGGCTGATCTTCTACGGAGATAAGTAAAATAATTTTCGGAAGGATGAACAGGGAAGAAAAAATCGCGCACATCCGCGAACAAAAATATTTCGTGCGCGGAGACATCGCCGTTTTTGCCGTCCTGCTCGCGCTCATCGCGCTCTTTACGCTGCTCGCCTTTTATGTCCCGCGGGATGCGGGCGATTCTTTTTCCGTCATCCGGCGGGGAGAAGAGATCTTTTCCGCGTCGCTGGACAAAGACGCCCGCTATGTGTTCCTTGCAGACGAAGGCGCCGTCTTTGACTATGACGGGAATACGGCATATGAAAACTACAACCTCATCGAGGTGCGCGGCGGGCTTGTCAGCGTTACGGAGGCGGACTGCTCCGACCATACCTGCGTGAGCTTCCCTGCAACGGACTGGCAGGACATCATCTGCCTGCCGCATGAAATGCGCATCCGGCCGCACGGCGGAGGAGGGATGCAGACGGACGTATGAAAAAAGGTGCAAAAAAGATCGCCGCTCTGGGCGTGCTGCTCGCCGCCGCAAGCATTGTTTTTCTGATAGAATCGCTGATACCTCCCCTGCTCCCGATCGCGCCCTATGTGAAGATCGGGCTTGCGAACTGCTTCGTGCTGTTCGTGCTCATCTCCTTCGGCGCGCGCGACGCCTTCCTCTTTGTCCTTGCCAAAAATCTCGTGACGGCGCTCTTTTCGCTCAACGGATTCACCATCCTGTTCAACCTTGCGGGAAGTTTGTGCGCTTATCTGATCATGGCGGGGCTGTATATTGCGGTGTTCCCGAAGATCAGCCTCGTATCGGTCAGCGTTGCGGGCGCCGTCATGAGCAACATCGCCAGAACCTGCGTCGCCGTATCCGTTATGGAAGCGCCTTCCCTGTTCGTACAACTGCCCGCCGTATGCGCTTTCGGTGTCGCCGCGGGAATAATAATCGGCGTTCTGACCACTTTATCGGTAAAACACTTGCCCGAAAGATTGACAAATTTCAGAGAATAGGATATAATATGTAAACGGAATGCGGAAGCGGCGCCTGTGCGCCGCCCGCTTTTTGCAGAGATGGCGGAGCGGTCGAACGCGCACGACTCGAAATCGTGTTTACCCCCA
>ERZ1090880.1177-NODE-1178-length-13292-cov-11.616001_pt1 | contig 13292 bp, 9 predicted proteins | sample MGYA00478471_ERZ1090880 | MGnify/ENA primary metagenome ERZ1090880 (study PRJEB33644, sample SAMEA5815734) | chicken gut metagenome | biome: Chicken; feature: Gastrointestinal Tract; material: Caecum | place: Ireland | collected 2019-01-01 | study: A study of... | reverse complement strand
AAAATCTATTACAAATTTGAGGGCAATGCGCCTGATTACATCAGCCGTGAGCTCCAGGAATGCTCCAAGATCGTGGAGAAACTGGATGCCCGGATGCTCTCTTTAAATAAGACGATTCAGGAATTCAGCGCCAAGAGGGCAGGAGAAATCCTTCCTTCAGAAGCGTAATATAAAAACCTGTACTCTTACGGCATAGAAGATTATTGCCGTGGAGTACAGGTTTTATTCTCGTTTACCGGATCATATTCTCCATTAATTTACGTGCTCCGGATTCCTGAATCACTTCCATATCCTGAAGAACTGCGTTTTCAAATCCGGGAACCTGAGTAAGATCCTGTCCCCAGAAATCTGTATTGCTCAGAACATCATGAACTAAATCCTCTGTCTTCGCATCTTTTCTATCCATATAGAATTTCAGTACATTAAGGTCATCCTTTACCGGATACTCGTTAGATTCTCGTCTAGCTATCATAATACCATCTTCTTCCCAGCGGATTCCTCTGTAAAACTGTATATAAAATGCCATGGAGGCTGTAATACATGAAGGTAATGTTCCTTTTCTCTTTACATACTCCAACAGGCTTGGAAGAACTCTTGCCTTCCATTTGGAAGTGGAATTAAGGCTGATGTCCAGAAGTTTATGATCAATATAAGGATTTTTAAATCTTTCTGTAACAGCTGCCGCAAAATCCTTTAACTCCTGTTCCGGAAGGTCCAGTGTGGGAATGATCTCATCATATACCGTCTTATTCATAAAAGTTCTGATTGTTTCATCATTCATGCAGTTTCTTACGATGTCCTCTCCAGCTAGATATGCTCCCAGTACAAATGACGTATGGGCACCGTTTAAAATACGTACCTTTCTCTGCTTATAAGGCTTATGATTATCCGTTATAATTACAGGCAGCCCTGCTTTTTCAAAAGGAATCTCCTGTCCCAATTCCTGAGGGGCTTCAATTACCCATAAACCGAAAATTTCTGCAGTGTCTACGAGCTGGTCTTCATAGCTGTTTTCCATATTCAGATTTTCCACTTCGCTGCGGGGATATCCTGTTACGATCCGGTCTACTAAAGTAGCACAGAAAATATTTTCCTTCTCTATCCACTTTATAAATTCTTCTCCCAGATTCCACTGCTCTGCATATTTCAATACACATTTCTCAAGTTCTTTTCCATTATCATCGATCAGCTCGCAGGACAAAATGATCATTCCATGTCCTTCTTTAAAAGTTTCGTATCTGTGATACAGCCACTGAGTCAGTTTTCCCGGAAAACTGGATGCCGGAGCATCTTCAAATCTACATTCCGGATCATAGGCAATTCCCGCCTCTGTAGTATTAGAAACAACAAAACGCAAATCCTGGCTTTCTGCGCTTTCCATAAATTTATCAAACTCGTCATATGGATTCATACAGCGGCTGATAGATGAAATTACCCGTTTTTGATTTACTTTTTGTCCATCCTGAAATCCCCGTAAGTACAGCGTATATAAACCTTCCTGGGTATTTATAATGTCTCTGAGTCCTCTCGCAATAGGCTGCACGACCAGTACCTTAGAATGAAATCCTGATTTTTCATTCATGATATCTACAAAATAATCTACAAAACCTCTTAAAAAATTTCCTTCGCCGAACTGGATAATTCTTTCAGGAGCATCTTTTTCAATAAATCCCTGATATCCTGTTTCTTTTAAAACATCATAGTTTAGCTGTTTCATAGCAATACGCCTCCGTTTCTATATAATTATAGTGTTACTCCGCCTTTGAATATGGCCATATCATGATATCCAGATTTTTCTGCTTCTACCAGTTTTCCCGACGCTACCTGAATAACATACTCAAAAAGCTGCTGACCCATATCCTCCAGTTTCATACCTTCTGTCAGCCCTCCGCAATTGAAATCAATCCATTTGCTTTTATGGCTTGCCAAGTCTGTATTTGAAGAAATTTTAACAGTAGGAACAGGAGAGGCAAAAGGTGTTCCTCTTCCTGTGGTAAATAATACAATGTGAGCTCCTGAAGCAGCCAGAGCTGTAGAGGCCACAAGATCGTTTCCTGGAGCGCTTAGAAGGTTCAGACCTTTTTCTTTTACTATCTCCCCGTATCCCAGTACTCCGGTTACCGGCGCACTTCCTGACTTCTGAGTACATCCCAGAGACTTATCTTCCAGGGTAGAGATTCCGCCTGACTTATTTCCCGGCGATGGGTTCTCGTAAATCGTCTGATTATGATTTTTAAAATACATCTTAAAATCATTGATCAGGTTCACGATTTTTTTAAACACTTTTTCATCTTTTGCCCTGTTCATTAACAAAGTTTCTGCTCCAAACATTTCCGGCACTTCCGTCAGGATCGTTGTTCCCCCTTTTGATATAAGAATATCCGAAAAAGTTCCCACCGTAGGATTCGCAGTAATTCCGGACAAGCCATCGCTGCCTCCGCATTTCATGCCTACGATCAGCTCCGAACAATCTACCAGTTCTCTCTTAAATGTATTTGCATAATCAGCCAGCTCTTTAATGATTTTTAAAGCCTCTTCTACTTCATCTTCCACATCCTGTGCTTTCAGGAAACGTACTCTCTGCTCATCATACCCGCCAATATAGTTTTTCAGGATTTCGATTCCGCTGTTCTCGCAGCCAAGTCCTAAAACAAGAACACCTCCCGCATTAGGATGCCGGACCAGATCAGCCAGAATCGTCCTTGTGTATTCCTGATCCTCTCCCATCTGAGAACAGCCGTATGGATGGGGAAATGCGGTGATTCCATCTATATTTCCTGTCTGGTATACTTTCGCTTTCTCTGCGATCAATGAAGCCACGTTATTCACACAGCCAACAGTTGGAATGATCCAGATTTCATTTCTTACCCCCACAGTCCCGTCTGTCCGTCTATAGCCCTGAAAAAACCTATGCTCTGTTTTTTCCAGAATCTCTTCGGCAGGATGATACTCATATTCCAAAAGTTCTCCAAGATTTGTTTTCATATTATGGATATGTATCCAGGCCCCAGCCTGGAGATCCTCTGTGGCATGGCCGATAGGATTTCCATATTTTATAATGTCCTCTCCTTTTTTCACGTCCTTTATCAGAAATTTATGTCCCTGAGGGATTTCTTCCTGCAGTTCCACATTTTTTCCTTCCCACTGAACGCAGAATCCTTTCTCTATCTTTTTTAATGCAACTGCTACATTATCCTTTTTATTTATTATCATATACTCGTTCATAATTTTTCCTCATAATACCCCGGAAGACTAGGGTTTTCCCGGAGCAGGCTCAAAATTTTCAATGGTATCTGCCAGTCTGCATACATAATCTTTATGTTCATCCCATAAACTCAGCAATTCCAAAACGCAGGGATGGAATTTCAGTCCCGTCATAATTTTTGTAAATGAAAAGGCCGAAATTTCTCCGGCAGAATCCGGAACTATATGTTTCTTTACAAAGGGCAGCATGCGAACCTGGATCTGAGCCTGGTCCTTTGTAAGTGTATCCTCATGATCTTCAAAATGATGGTAAAGTTCATGAGCCGTTATGATATCCTCTGTGGAAAACTTTCCCAGAATCTCCTGGAGCATTTCATAATGTTCCTGGACCTTTCTGACTAAAGAGCTGCTCACCAAAATTTCATTGTCGTAATACTGTCCAAAACAGATCCTTCCGGGGATCAGGAATTCCTGATCCTCGGCCATACGGATATTCACCTGACTGGCTTCCAGGGCCTTTTTCAGGTTTCCGTACTTTCTCTGTACCTCTCCGGCAGTTTTCTCTCCCAGCTCATGTGCTTTTTCCCTGATACAGTAGATATCTTCCTTTCCGAAATATCGGTAATACCGGTCCTGGGAAATAATATATTCTTCCCACTGGCTATCCTGAAACCTGCTTATTCTTTTTACAAGTTCATATAGTTCCTTATCCATACCTTTATCCTGCCTATTTCTGTTTTACACCGATCATGATAACCGGGTCTGAAGGTGAATAATTATTCAGCTCGGCATTCACAATTCCTTTTGCCTGATCCAAATTATTCACACCTACTACCTCTACGATTCTTCCTCCTACTACAATAAACAGATCCGGACAGATCGTCACATCGCCTTTATAAGTGCTGAGTCTGTCAAATACCTTTTTAAACCGTTGTTCAAGAGTTCCCACATCGGTGACGGTTACAGAAGCCCGGCCTTCCTGAAGTTTCACGAAGCCTTTACTGTCAATAACACGGACATTATATGATTTTTCTGTTTTTCCGAACAGACCTTTGTCTTCCCGTCCAACCGCAAATACAAACATGGAATCTGTTTTTCCTGCCAGCTCCACCTTGCTTTTCTCAATACCCATAGACTCTGCGGCGATCTCTCTGGCCTGATTTTCATCACAGGCCATTCTCATATCTGTCGTCTTAACTTCTGTAGCTCCCATAGCTGTTACAGATACTCTCTGGGTCTGATTATCAATTTCTACTACTGTCTCAATATTTTGAGGATCAGCTCCAAGTTTAATTGCAGATTCTATAGCCTCTGCCCGCACTGCTGCAATATCCGCTTCTGTTGGATTCGGTATAACCCTTTCCACCGTATCTCTTACCATGGCCATAGCAACGCCGATGGAAGATATAACATCGGCATTTTCCGGGATCTTATATTTTATTCCGGTTTCCTGTCCAATGAAAGGAATCAATGCGGCAGCGCCCCCTCCACAGCCTACCAGGACTGCCTGCTCTTCATCCAGTTTATATTCCTCAATCAGATCTCTGACAACGGGGATCAGCTTGGAACACGCTTTGGAAAGGATCATTCTCGCACACTCTTCTACAGATACATTAAGGTAATCGGCAAGGGGCTTCATTGCTTTTGTAGCAGATTCCCTATTTCCATATGCATAATATTCCGGGCTGGTCAATCCCAGGACATTGGCTGCACATGTATTAGTAATGGTATATTTTTTACCATTGCTGCATTTAATAGCTACATAATCAGAGGGGTCCCCTTCTTTTGGAGTCACAAAATACAGCTCCGGATCCACAATATCCTCCGGATCCGCAAATGTGCTGTAGGCAAGCCCGGCAATATGTGCACTTCTGGGGCCTACATCTATAAGTTTATTTCCGGAAGCCCGCACCATGCTTCCTCCGGCCACCCCCAAAACGCGTACATCCAGAGAATTTACATAGGTTCTATGTCCGGCCAGTTCCGTATGCCGGATAGATGGCCGTCCGTTTTTGATCACTCCGATATTTGTACTGGTTCCTCCTACTTCAAAGTAAATTCCAACGGAAGCTCTCAGGTACATCAAGGCTCCTACAACACTGGCTGTGGGCCCGGACATCATGGAGAGAATAGGCCTTTTTCTCATTTCGTCACAACTCATAACACCGCCGTCTCCCCGCATAATCATTAAAGGAGCTTTTACTCCTGTAGATTTTACGCTTCTTTCTGTAGAGTCTGCAGTCTCCAGCATTTTGGGAAGGATGCTGGCATTTACTGCGGCAGTTCTGCTACGAATAGCCAGGCCGTACAGCTTACTGATTTCAGAAGCTCTGGTTACATACAAACCTTCTTCCTTTGCAACTTCAGCAACCATAGCTTCTAACCTGTCGTCATCTACTCCGTATATCTCCGTTCCTACAATAATTTGTGCTCCTTCTCCTACCAGTTTCTTAATGCGTCTGCGCACCTCTTCCTTATCTAAATGCTTCTTATCAACGTATTCCGTCATTGTTTTAATGTATCTGCCGGTTACCAGCGGTATATTTCCCAGTTTTGTCTGCTTTTTGATGATAAATGCAGTAAGTGGATTATCTCCTCCAGCAATAATTCCCACATTGGCAACGTCGCCTTCCAACAACGCATTAGTTGCCTGAGTAGTGCTGTGGGCGATAAATATTACATCATCCGGATCAATATGATTGTCCTCCAGACATTTCTGGAAACACTCTACAACACCGGCTGCAACGCCAGCTTTATCATCATGTGTAGTAGGCACCTGGACTTTTCCCACAATCTCAAAAGTATCATTATCAATAGCAACTGCTTTTGTGTGAGTTCCACCCACATCAATACCCATACGAACTTTTCTTTGTCCCATAATATCCCTTATCTGCGCCGCCTCCTGTTTCAGCAGCGCCCATGCTCCTTTCTTTTAAATATTTTTCTTATTCCGATCAGCCATACATCACGTACAAAATTGCAATGATAACAACTCCATATACCCAAGAAACAGGAAGAACGGTTTTGATAAATTCCAGTGGTTTTACCTTGGCATAAGAACATGTCCAGGTGTTAGAAGAGTTTGTCGGGTCAAGTCCGTAATGGATTCCTGACGCAACCATACAGAACATCCACAGGAACTCAATTGGCACCATACCGATAGCCGCAATTGTTGCATATAAAGCCGCACCGGCGCCTCCGATAGCTATAGGTCCTCTATACATAAATAAGGGAAGCAGGATACAGATTAAAATACATAAACCTAATGTTGTTGTCGGAAGATATGCTCCGATAGAAGCTTCGATGATTTCTCTGATGGAAGTTGCACCGTCAACCAGAATATATGTACAAATCATATACATGACCATTCCTGATGATTCATATAATCCGTCCTGGAAAGTCTTTGCGATCATTGGGTATACTCTGATTCTTTTATAGCAGGTTTTCGTTGTCAGAATCGCATAGATTCCTGCGATAATAAAGGCAGGGAAGATATTAACTTGAAAAGCAATAACCAGTACAACCGGGATCAGAATAGAGATGCACACGTACCAGGGAACGAATTTTACCTCATCGTCATCCTCTTCTTCTACAGCAACCGCCCAGGTTTTTACTCTTTTCTTTACTCCTGACAGACTCATGATAATCATAATTCCAATCACGTTAATGACTACGCCTGCCCCAAATGCGATAAAAGCATAATCGCTCCAGGGTGCTCCGAATGCTTCTGGTACATTATCAGCAAATGCAGTAACAATACCTCTTACCACTGCGTACTGAGAAGGATTTACAAGTGTAGCCACGCCAACAGATAATCCATAAGCTGCAACAGCAATTCTGGGTTTTACTCCCAATGAAATCATAACCGGCAGAACGATAACACCTACGGCAATTACCGGTCCGATACTGAATAGAGAAGTAAACATTAAACTTACCACAATCATGATAAGGGCAACTACAAATTTAGGTTTATCTCCGCCCAGTTCAACAGCGGCTCGTATAATCGTTTTTACAACACCGGTCTGTACAAGCACCTGTGCAAACCAAGAACCAAACAAGATCGTCATAAGAGCGCTGGCGTTAGCGGTAATTCTGGATCCGATAATATCATTTAAGATTTCGAGAGGCCCCAGTCCTCCCAGGATCGCCCATAAAATACCTACTCCAAGCAGAACCACTGTAGGGTTAAATCCTTTCATTAATATGGCGATCATTGCAATATAAGATGCAAAGAATAACACAAATAATACAGTTTCCATCATTTTTCTTATCTCCTCCTTAGAATTTAAAGGTTACTTTTAAGATGCTTCCTGCATTTTTGTCCAGATCTTCAAAGGCCTCCGCAACATCTGTGATAGAATAAGTTTTTGTAATAATCTTATCCAGATTCCGGACTTTCTGGTTTTTCATTATATCGATCACTTCCATAAAATCTGCCTTCAATGCATTTCTGGAACCCAGGATACAAAGTTCTTTTTTCTGAATAAGGGTAAAGTTAAAGTCTGCATTGTGTTTTGCCACGCCGATTACCACAACTCTTCCGCCGAAAGCAGCCGCATCAATGCAGTTTAAAAATGTAGAGGGAAGTCCTACTGCTTCCACTGTCACATCAAAATTATTGCCTCCTGTAAGCTCTTCTACTTTTTCCAGAAACGTATTATTGTCTTTATTTACAATGATATGATCCACTTGAAAATGTTCCTGGGCATATTGCAGTTTTTCTTCTGCGATATCGCACATGGTCACCTCTGCGCCTCTGAGCTTCGCAGAAATCGCTGCAAACAGTCCAATAGTTCCGGCTCCTACTACCAATACTTTTTCACCCTTGGCTATATTCGCTCTCTTTATTCCATGATAACCAATACAGAAAGGTTCCACTAAAGCGACCTCCCATACAGGAAGACCCTGGCTTTCGTAAAGTCTTTCCACCGGCAAAGTAATATACTCCGCAAATCCTCCATTCCGCTGGACACCCATCGTCTGATTGTCCGTACAGCAGTTTACCAGACCTTTTTCACAGGGATAGCAGTGTCCGCAATTAAAATAGGGATTTGCAGTTACGATCATTCCTTCTTTCAATCCATACTCATTTTCGTCAATCTCCACAATTTCTGCTGAAAACTCATGTCCCGGGATAACCGGATATTTTACATAAGCATTTCCTCCCCTGTAGGAATTCAGATCACTTCCGCAGATTCCTCCGTAGAGCAGCTTCAACAATGCCTCTCCCTTTTTTCTGACTGGTTTTTCCATCTCCTTTACAGTTACAATTCCCGGCCGTTCAATTTCAATGTACTTCATGTTTCCTCCTTCTGTGACTCTTGTCACTTACTTTTTATACTTGTAATATATATTGAAATATATTTCAAGTCAACAGAAATATTCTTCTGTTTATAAATTCTGTAAAAATATGCTATTTTCCCGCCTTATTTTTTGTGCAATATATACACAAGTGTTTTTTATAAAGAGATTAACATCTGTAAGTTTGCTTTCCCTTTTTCGGTGTGCTATGATTAGTTCAGACTGAAAATAAAGGGCACAGGAAGTCCCTCCAGCATTATAAAATAAAAGTCATGGGGAATCTTTATGAAAAAAGTATCTTTAAAAACGCAGGCTTATACAGCCTTAAAAGAAAATATCATACACGGGATTTATGCTCCCGGGCAGTATCTCAACGAAAATATTTTGATGGAAGAACTACAGATCGGACGTACACCTATTAAGGATGCTTTAGGGCGTTTGGAACAGGAAGGTCTAATTATAATAAAACCTAAAAAAGGAATCGTTGTTGCGCCCCTTACTTTACAGGACGTAAATATGATTTTTGAAATGCGCCTGCTTTTCGAACCGTATATTTTAAAAAACTACGGCAGCAGAATTTCGGAAGAGGATCTGACATATTTTTATCATATATTTTCCGACTTCAATCTGAAAAAATATACTGATGATCAGGACAAATATTATCAGCTTGACACAGATTTTCACAACATTATCATTATGGCGTCTCCTAATTCTTTTATCCACCGCTGTTACAACATGGTACAGACTCAAAGTGAACGTTTTCGTTTTATGACCGGAAACTACTCTGAGAAAAGAATTGCAGATACTTTCACCGAACACCTGAAAATTGTAGAACCACTTCTTGAAAAAGACTGGAATACTGCGGCAGAGGAAATGATCATACATCTGAATGCTTCTAAAAAAGCCACCATAAAATTAGTAATGACCAGTCTTGACCATCTTTCCATAATGTAGAAAAGATACAAAAAGAGACTATTCCGTACAATCCCGGGCTTAGAAACCCAAATTGTACGGAGTAGTCTCTGCGTCCCATAGAGGAATTATGCCACAAAGGGAAGAACCAAGCGAGCATTCATACTCATTTTACGGGCAATGATGATACCAGCCGGAACGCTTTCCCGTTTCCTGTCCTGGAATCCCCCCCTGCCCAGACAATAAATTCTCCTGGCTCTGCCTGATATTCCATAGACCTGGTATAAAACTTCAGATTCTCTGAGGTCAGGGTAAAGACCGCTTCCCGGCTTTCTCCCGGTTCCAGCGCCAGCTTGATGAATCCTTTCAGTTCCCGTACAGGTCTGGCCACACTGCCCCATTTATCCCTTACATAAAGCTGCACGGTCTCCACACCCGGCCTGTCCCCTGTGTTTTTCACATGCACAGAAACTTTCAAAGGCTCTCCCATGGAAATTTCTTCTTTATCCAGCTCTATATCGGAATAGGCAAATTCTGTATAGCTTAATCCATATCCGAAAGGATACAGGGGCTGATTAGGTATATCGCTGTATCTGGAAAGGAACCGGGTTTCCGGATGTTCCCCATCCTCCACATGACGTCCTGTAGAAAATTCCCCATAGAATACCGGCACCTGTCCTACGCTCCAGGGCATGGACATGGAAAGCCTTCCCTGGGGCTCCGCATCTCCATACAGGATATCTGCTGCTGCTCTTCCTCCCTCTGTCCCCGGCATCCATGCATATAAAAGGGCCTTTGTTTTCTCTTTAACTTCCCGCAGATCTAAAGGTCTTCCTGCAAAAATAACCGCCGCTGTATTTTGATTGGCTTTTGTCACTGCATCCAAAAGTCTTTTCTGCACATCCGGAATGGTAATATCTCCTCTGCTGGCTCCCTCTCCTGACTGAAGGGCCGCCTCCCCCAAAAGCAGTACCACCTTATCAGAAGCCGCCGCAGTTTCTGCTGCTTTTTCTATAAGCGCCTTTGTTTCCTCTTCTGAGTCTTCATTGGTCATATTGTATCGAAAACCATATATTGTCTGCCCCGGGTTCAGGATCCCGCAGCCCTTCCGGAAGACTGCGTTGGCCCCCTTTTCTTCTATGCCCTGGCGGCAGGTTACCGCCTGGTCAACGTCTCCAAAAAAAGACCAGGCTCCAAGGATATGCTTATCTTCTGTATATGGTCCGATAAAGGCTACTTTTTCTTCTTTTTTCAGGGGAAGAAAACCTTTCTGGTTTTCTAAGAGCACCATACTTTCCTGCGCTGCCTTTCTGGCCTTTGCCCGGTTCTCCTGCGTAAAGATCGCCCCGGCTCTTTCCTGGTCAGTTAAGCCTCTGTACGGGTTCTCGAAAAGCCCCAGTTTATTTTTCAGCTTCAGGATGCGAAGCACCGCCTGGTCAATAAGTTCTTCAGAGATCTTTCCGCTTCTTACCAGATTTTCCAGCTCCGTCATATAACAGCCGCCCATCATATCCAGATCGGTCCCTGCCTCTATGGCCTGTTTGGCCGCTTCCTGTTTATTCTCTGCAACACCGTGGTCGATCAGTTCTCTTACCGCATTGTAGTCAGATACCAGCACTCCTTCAAATCCCATTTCTTCCCTGAGTACTTTCCGCATCAGCCACTGGTTTGCAGTGGCAGGGATCCTGTCCAGGGTGTTAAAGGAAGTCATCACCATAGCGCTTCCCGCCTTTATGGCTGCCTCATATGCCGGGAAATAGTCCTCCCGCAGGGTGCGTTCAGACAGTTCTACATTATTGTATTCTCTTCCCGCTGTAGGTGCGCCGTAAGCGGCAAAATGCTTCGTACAGGCCCCCAGATGTTCTTCATAATGTTCTCCCTGGCCCTGAATTCCCTGAACCATAGCTTCTGCCATTCGGCAATTCAGATAGGGGTCTTCTCCCATAGACTCCATAACCCGTCCCCATCTGGCATCCCTTACCAGGTCCACCATAGGGGCAAAAGTCACATGGAGCCCTTCTGCAGCAGACTCTCTGGCCATTATATCCGCTGCGGTACGGGCTGTTTCGGGAGAAAAAGTACAGCCCAACCCTAATGGAATAGGGAAGATCGTTTTATATCCGTTAATAATATCCGCCATAAATACCACCGGAATATGGTGGGGCTGCCGCTCCATACATTTTTTCTGCAGGCTCCGGATCTCTTCGGCCCTTACTGCACCCAGGATACTGCCTGTCATGAGCATATCTTCTTCTGTGATTCCCTGGTCGGAAGCCGTACCTGTCACAGCCTCCTTATTCTTAAAGCAGCTTACATCCAACTGCATCATCTGACCGATTTTTTCTTTTAAGGACATATCTGCCAATAGTTCAATTATCTTTTCTTCTGTCATCTCTGCCTCCTGATTTTATCTGCATACGCCTACGCTCTCCCCCGGCTCCAGCATACCGTCTACTGTGACGGTTTCTCCTTCCATATCCGCTTCCGGAAATTCGATCCGGTTGATCAGTTTGTTGCCTGCCTGGATTCCCATGGAAATGGTGTCCTGCCGGATGGTGGTGATCCTGGGCCTTATCACTTTCGCTATACTGATGCCGTCGTAGCCGGCCAGCGATATATCCTCCGGCACCCGTATCCCCATTTCCTGCATGGCGCTCAGACCGCTGACTGCTGTCAGATCATCCGAATACAGAATACAGGTCGGACGCTGCGGCAGAGCCAGTACCGCTTTTGTCAGAGCCACCGCCCTGTCTGTATCCCGGTAGGTGCAGGTATACAGATACTCGCCAGGCACTTCCAGACCATGTCCTTCCATAAAATTTCTGTAGGCCCTCAGCCTATCTCTGGTCACTTCGCTGTCCATGCCGTGGATATAGGCAATTTTCCGATGTCCTCTGTCAAAGACAAATTTCATCATTCTCCGCATATCTCCATATTGATTGGAAGCCACATTTACATGCTTTTCTGTCTTGTGATCCACAGACACAATCGGTATATCGGATGCAAAAAGCTCCTTCACCTCATCCTGGTCATAATCTGCACATAGCACAAAAACGCCGTCAAATTTCATATACCTGCACTGCCGTATATAAGAAAGCCGGTTAGGGGAATTGCTGGCATTTAAAAAAGTTATCACATACCCTCTTTCTTCCACTGTATCCTTAAAACTGTTTAAGATCCTGGCAAAGTGCTCCTGCATCAGTCCTTCCCCTGATTTTTCTGAAAGCAGGACGCCGATATTTTTGGTATACCGGTTTTTCAGGGCAGAGGCCATATAATTCGGTACATAGTTTAGCTCTCTTGCCGCCTTTTGGATCTCCTTTTTCTTACTGCCGCTGATATCCCTTCTGTCATTCAGAGCCTTGCTCACTGTAGAAACCGAAACATGACACTGCCTTGCAATATCCCGCAAGGATACGTTTTTCTTACTTGTTTTATTTTTCTTTCCGTTTTCTAAATCGTTTTCCTGGACCATATTTTAGAGTCGCTCCCTTATTTTCGCAATCCGCTTTCGTAAATCTCTGATTTTTTATCTACTTTTCACTATAAAGATATCATGTTTTTGTATTCATTACACTATGTTTTTTGCGGTATTTTTTCTTTTGTTTTTATGCTTTACGAAATATTTTCGTAAATTCGGCCATTCTTTTCTTACTCATATTTTTCTGCCATCTTCCGGTTATGGCTTGCATTCTTTCTTTTATTTTGCTATAATGCAGGTGAAATTTTTGAACATACTTTTCCATGCATAATTCTGATTGTTGTTCTTCTTTTTCTAAATCGTTTTCGGAAAGAAGAAAGGATATTTATCCTTATCATAATAATCAGGAGGATTTTCACTATGAAATATGGATTTTTTGATGACGCTTCTATGG
>ERZ1090880.1176-NODE-1177-length-13293-cov-15.138087_pt1 | contig 13293 bp, 17 predicted proteins | sample MGYA00478471_ERZ1090880 | MGnify/ENA primary metagenome ERZ1090880 (study PRJEB33644, sample SAMEA5815734) | chicken gut metagenome | biome: Chicken; feature: Gastrointestinal Tract; material: Caecum | place: Ireland | collected 2019-01-01 | study: A study of... | reverse complement strand
TTGCACAAGAGCAAGGCTGTCACGGAATTGCAACTCTTGTTCATATCCAGTTCATATCCAGTTCATAATTTCCGTGTATACTATAGCTATAATACTTACAGGAGGTGTATGAAAATGGAAATGCGTAAATTTATCATCGAGCTGCACACCGACGGCAGCATGACATGGTCCGAGTACACAGAGCCGAACAGTAGGGAAGATCTGGACCTTATCTGTTCCAGAGCGTTCCAGAGAGCGGCAGATTGTTTGGAAACATCCCCGTGCTGTAACTACTCTCCGGACGCAAAGGCTGCATATCTGGCGGGTGCCGCCAGAGCGGCAGCTATCTTGCGTAAAACACTGTGAATGGTCGAAACGGCCCATCGGGCCGTCTGCCGGGAACGGCCGCCCGGCACTGATGAGACAGGCCAGAAAGGAAATGTACAATGAACGAACTTATTGTCAAGAACACCGAGTCCATCAAGACCGCGTCGGAAGTCATGAACACCGGCATGAGCTATACCGACATGGACCTGAGCAACGTGACCGTGGCCAAGGACTTTTACAACGCAGTCAGCCAGCCGGATATTTCCCTCAAGGAATGTGTCAACATTCCGATTGCCATGACCCACGTGTCCATCGAGGTTTGCGAGGTCCACAGCGAGCAGAACGGGGACGTCATTGCCCCGCGCGTCGTTATCATGGACGAGGACGGCAAGAGCTATCAGGCTGTGTCTGTCGGAGTGTATCAGAGCCTCAAGCGGATCTTTGCACTGTTCGGCACTCCGGACACCTGGAGCAAGCCGCTGACCGTCGTGCCGATGCTCACCAGCACCAAGAAAGGCCAGGTTTTGAGCCTGCGTCTTGCATGATAGCCGATTATGGCAGGGGCGCTAAGCGCCCCTTTATTTGTTTGGAGGTGGAAACCATGGAGAATCCAGGCTGGCGAGCACTGGCGGCCGCCATAATCAAGCAGGCGTACCGTGACCATGCGTGGAATTTTTTCCACACCGCCTGGTGCGACGAGTTGCTTGATTATGTTGGTATCGGGATGAACGGGCGCGACGTATTACGGATGGTACGGGGAGGTAACGACGATGGCAAGAGGTAACGCTATAGCCAGGGCGAGTCTGACACATCCGGAAAATTGGTACACCCCGGTTGCTCTGCACGACTGGCCGGAGCGGGAGCTGCGGCAGGAGTATACGCGGCTGCGCGACATTATGCACAAGCGCCTAGTGCGTATGGGCCAGGATCAGGAGCTGCGCGCAACGGAGGAATACCGCTACTTAACTTCACACCTGCCCCGGTTGCGTGACATACCAGACCGGCATGGTGTTGAACGCGCACTTGCCGACGTTGCGTGGTTTCTGCGGAACCCCGAGATCAGTACCATATCGGGCGTGCGGCAGCGTATAGCGCGCGTCCGTTCCATGGCGCAGCAGACCATGGGCGAGGTTGACGAGCAGTATATTGGCCGGTTAGGCGATTGGTTTGCATACTGCCACGCCCAGGGGCTTGACGAAATATACAACTCGGATGAGATCGTGGAGTACTTTTATACAGCCCCCGACCGTCGATACCTGAACCAACAGGACTTTATCGCATGGACAGAGGGTCAGAACGCTTGGGAGCTAGAGGCCTCCCGCGGCCCGGAACCAGCTAGCAGTTCGGAGGATTTTTGACAATGGTTTGCGCGGACAAGGTTGTAGATGTGCAAAGCGCAGACGTGTCGGAGTGGCTGCAAAGCCTGTCCGTGCTCCCAAAAAAGACAGGCGGCAAGCGCCAAAAATACCGCGCGTCTTATATAGACTGCATCTGCGCTTTTGACATCGAGACAAGCGTACTCCCCCACGTGCGCAGCCGCGACGGACATGACGGGCCGCAGGCAATTATGTATATCTGGATGTTCCAGGCCGGCCGGCATTTTACGATAATCGGTCGGACATGGGAAGAGTACGCCGAGCTGTGCGACAAGATCAATACCCGGGCGGACGAACTCGACGCCATGCTTGTGGTATGGGACCACAATTTGTCATACGAGTTTCAGTTTCTGTCTGGGGTGCAAAGTCCGGGGCAGGTATTTGCCACAAAAGCGCGCAAAGTCTTGCGTGCGGAGTTTGGGCGGATTGAATACCGGTGCAGTTATCTGCAAACCAACATGAGCCTGGACGCTTTTACCCACAAAATGGGCGTTTCCCACGGCAAACTGTCCGGCCAGCTTGACTACTCTAAAATCCGCTATCCCTGGACAGATTTGACAGATCAGGAGCTTGCCTACTGTGTTAATGACGTCCGCGGTCTGGTCGAGGCAATCAGCGCAGAGATGGACGGCGATGGTGATACGCTGTACACCATCCCCATGACATCAACCGGATATGTGCGCCGAGATTGCAAGCGGTCCATGTATCCGCTCAAAAAGTGGACAGACACGCTACAGCCCGACGCCGAACTATACAAGTTGCTGCGAGACGCATTTTGGGGCGGCGACACACACGCTAATCGGTATTATGCAGGCATGGTACTGGAGGACGTGCACAGCGTTGACATGGCAAGCGCCTATCCGGCGGTACAGCTGACCGAGTGTTTCCCCACAACCAGATTTTTCCATGAGCGTGCGAGCCTGGACCGGCTGAAACTCAACTTGCGTATGCGCCGTGCGGTTGTCTGCCGGATTGTGCTGTATGACCTGGTACTCGCAGATCAGCACTGGGGCTTCCCGTATCTGCCGCGCTGCAAGTGCGCATATATTTCCGGCGGTGTCTATGACAACGGTCGCGTGTTGCAATGCCGGGAGTGCGTTGTGGCAATGACCGACATAGACCTTAATATCATGCGCCGGGAATACAAATGGACAGGCGTGCGAGTGCTTGACCTATGGAGCGCGCACTATGGGAAGCTGCCGAAAAAGCTGACCGACGTAGTTTACAAATACTATGAGGCCAAGACGTCCTTAAAGGGAGTGTCCGGGCAGGAGCTGTATTATATGAAATCCAAAAACAAGCTGAACAGCGTGTACGGCATGACGGCCCAAAAGCCCGTGCGGGACGATGTGGCATACACGGAGACCGGCGAGTGGCTGACAACGCCTGTGTCTGATGACGATTTACAACAGGCGCTGGACGAAAACCGGAGATCGCTGTTTTTGCCCTATCAATGGGCTGTTTGGACAACCGCCCACACCAGGAAACGCCTGCGTTACGCACTCCATGCCGCCGGCGAACATGCAGTCTACTGCGATACCGACAGTGTGAAGTATGTAGGAGATATTGATTTGGGCAGACTTAACGGCGATTTGATGCAGCTTGCAAAAGCCGCCGGCGCGTATGCGACAGACCCTAAAGGTCGCGTGCACTACATGGGCGTATTTGAGCAGGAGCGAGATTACGCAGAGTTTGAGACCTGGGGTGCAAAAAAGTACGCAACCACGTACACAAAGGGCGGCAAGATCACCACGACCATAGCCGGCGTAAGTAAGCAGAAAGGCGGCATGGAGCTGATGTTGTGGGGCGGCTTTAAGGCATTTCGGCCAGGTTTCCGGTTTTGCCTTGCGGGCGGAAGCGACCTCGTGTACAATGACAATCCTAAATGCCCGCCGCTGGTGATAGACGGGCACGCTTTGGAGATCACAAAAAACGTAGCCATTTTGGACGGAGACTACACCCTGGGACTTACTGCCGAGTACGCGCGGCTGCTGGGATACGAGATGGAGGTTGCAGACTATGAGACTTTTTGACAACGACGGATGGCCGAACTTTTCAGAGACCGACGGAATTTTGTCCAGCCCAGCCAATATCATTATGATATGGGGCGGGCGCGGAACTGGGAAAACCTACACCTGCCTTAAGGACACGCTTGACGCCGGAAAGGATTTTTTGTTTCTGCGCCGCACCCCAGGGCAGGTAGAGACGATTGCTGCGGATCCGAGCATGTGGCCTTTTTCCCCCATCAACCGCGACGCCGGGCGGTTGATAATGCCGGAGCGTGTCAAGGGCCTGCGCGGCATGTATCGTATCATGGACGAGCAGGACCCCGACAACCCGCGGCAGGTCGGCATGGTTTCCAGCGTCGTGACGCTGGGCCGGACCCGCGGCTTTTCTAGCGACACCACGGACCGAATTATTTTGGACGAATATCAAAAGGACGAGCTGGACTACTACCGAAAGGGCGAGGGCCTGGGCCTTGCGAACATCTACGAGACAGTCAACAGAAACCGGGAACTCAAGGGCATGCAGCCTTGTAAGCTAATCCTGATGAGCAACGCGGTAGGTATGGCCAATCCGTACTATATGCAATGGGACGTGGTGGATGTTATCGACAAGATGATCGGCACGCGCCGGAGGTGGATGTACCTGCCAGACCGTGGTATCATGCTGGTAGACCTGGCTGACAGCCCGGTAGCAGAGCGAAAAAAAGACACCGCGTTATATCGCAGTCTTGCCGGTACTGACTTTTACCGGTCTGCGCTGGAAAACCAGTATGCGGGCGAGGAAAAAAGCCGCACCGAAAGCCGGGACCTCATCCAATACAGGCCCGTTGTGTGCGTGGGCCGCCTGTGCATATATCGCCACAAATCCAACGGCGGCTATTACGTGTGCGAGCACAGTTCCGGCGCTGCGCCGGTGTATGGCACTGGCCACTACGATTTACTGCGATTCCGCCAGCGATACGGCCGATTGTATGACAGCTACATGTCCCGGAAAATTATTTTTGAACGATACAGCGATGAAATCTATTTTCGGCAGCTGTGGGACGCTTGACACGGAAAATGTAAATGATAGAATGAGATCAGCAGGTAGAAGCCCAAGAGCAACGCCGGGAGGCGCGGGCACGCGGCCGCTCACCGCAAGAATCTACCTGCTGATTTTTGTATATAGGTAGGTGTTGCTGATGAGTTATCTATCGATTGTAATTGTGCTGGCGTTTATCTTGCTGGATGTCGTCAGCGGGCTGGTCAAGGCCTTTGCCACAACGGGATTTGACAGCAGCGTGATGCGACAGGGATTTTTCCACAAGCTGGGCGAACTGCTGAGCGTAGCCCTGTGTGTCGTGGTGGATGAGAGCCTGCCGCGGCTGGGAATCCCCGTGGAAGTAGACTTTTCCGCGGTGTGCTGCGTCTACCTGGTCATTATGGAGATCGGCAGCATCCTGGAAAATATTGGCGCGATTAACCCCGAATTGCGCGACCCGCTGTCAAAGATTTTTGCAAAGCTGAAAGGAAGTGATGTCGATGAGACTAAGTAACGGTGAGGTGCTTTTTGCTTGGCCGTTGGCCGAGCATACCATCACCGCCGGTTGGTATTACAGCGACGGCAGCCCGCACCGGGCTATCGACCTGCGGGCGGCCGCGGGTACGCCGGTCTATGCGGCCGAGGACGGCACGGTGGACTGGGTGCAGACCTGGGATGGTAAAAGCACTAGCGGCAATCAGAGCTATGGCAGCCTGGTGCGCATCCGTCATGCCGCCTATAACGGCGGTATGCTGCAAACGCTGTATGCGCACCTGGACAGCTATTGCGTGGCCAATGGCCAGGCGGTCAAGGAGGGCGAGCTGATCGGATACAGCGGCAGTAGCGGCAACGTCACCGGCCCGCACCTGCACTTCGAAGTCCGTTTGAGCGGCACCCGCTGCAATCCCTTGAACTGGCTGGACGACGACTTTGCTTGCGCATACAGCACTGTGCGGCTGGGCGACTACACCAGCGTCACGCGTCCTATGGGCGCAGGCGGTGAAAAAATCGGCAGCCAATTTGTGATCGGTCCCGTTTCCAGCGGCGACGCGGAGACAATCCGCGCACTGTGTCGGGAACTTGACCTATATACACAAAATCTTGTAATGGAGGTGTGACTATGAAATTGGAGGATGTTATGGCCCTGGTGCGGGCCGGGTATACCAAAGCCGAGATTGCCGCAATGGATGTGCCGGAACCAGCACCCGAACCGGCCCCGACACCCGAACCGGCCCCGACACCCGAACCGGCACCCGAACCGGCCCCGGCACCCGAACCCGCGCCGCAGGTCTCGAAGACCGAGGCGCTGCTGCGGGAAATCCTGGGCGCGATGCAGCTGGGCAATATTAACAAGGCCACCATGGAGCCGCCCGTTGAAAAGGGTGCGGACGTGGTGACCGCCCGTCTGATCAACCCTAACTATAGAAAGGAGAAATGAGCAATGCCTATTGGTATGACGTTCCAGGACATTTCCGCCGTCCTGACCGAGATCAACAAACTGGCGACCGGTCAGGAACCCATCAGTGAGATCATCGACACCAGCAGCTTTGTCAGCGTCGCGGAGGCGACCCTGCGCACCGGCTACGACCCTGTGATGAACGCTATTTCACAGCTGGCCGCTCGTACCATCTTTGCGGTGCGTCCCTACAATGCGCTGTTCTCCGGCCTGGAAAAGGACGGCACCGCATGGGGCAACCACGTCCGGAAGATCAACTTTTTTGACGAGGACCCCATCAAGGATACCAGTTGGAGCCTGCCGGACGATGGCACGACCGGTACTCCCAGCGGTGGCGATTACGTCGACCCGTTTATCGTCCAGCGGCCCAAAACCCTGCAAACCAACTTTTTTGGCCAGGTGAACTACACCCGGCTGTACTCGCAGTTTACCACCCAGCTGATGAACGTATTCCGCGGCCCCGATGAGCTGGCGGCGTTCTGGACTGCGTTCGTTCAGCACCTGTCCAACCAGGTCGAGAGTGACCGCGAACACCTGACCCAGAACCTGCTGGCAAACTACATGGGCGGTATGACCGTGACCAACCCCAACGGCGTTATCTACCTGCTGGATGAGTACAATGCCGAGACCGGCCTGTCCCTGACCTCCAAATCGGTGTACGCGCCCGACAACTTCCCGGATTTCGCGCGCTACGCCTATGCCCGCATCAAGGACGTTTCCGACATGATGCGCGCCCGCACCATCAACTGGCACCAGAACTGGCAGATCAGCGGGACGGACTACAACTTTATGCGTCACACGCCGTACGACCGGCAGCACCTGTATCTGTTCAGCCGCACCCAACGCCAGATCGACTCCCGCGTCCTGTCTGACACGTTCCACGACGAGCTGGCACGATACCAGGATTATGTTATGGTGCCCTATTGGCAGAGTGCGGACAATCGCGCGGCAATCCAGGTCAAGCCCATCTATACCAGCACCGCAGGCGAGGCCACCATCGGCACCGCCAACGTCGGCCTGGACAACATTTTCGCGTTCCTGCACGACGATGATGCAATCGGCTACACCCCGATTGACAACGACGTTGAGCCCATCCGCAACCCGCGCAGCCGGTATACCAACTTCTGGTACCATTACGGCTTCCGGTTCTACAACGACTTCACCGAAAACGCGGCCTTGTTCCTGCTTACGTCGGCAGACAAGACCGCCCCGGCAGCGGCCAAGGCCGTGCTGAGCCGCAGCAAGACCGTCAAGGACCCCGAACCGGCAGAATAACAACCCTATGGGCTGGGCATCCGCCCGGCCCTTTTTATAAGGTGGTGATCGAATGGCAATTACGGTCCGGCTGTTCCAGATGGTCAAGGACCAAAACAGCACCAGGCGACCGAGCGGCGCGGGCAATCCTTATAACTGCACCCTTAAGGACGCGGCCAGCATTATCAACCCCACACTGATTTTTGATTTTGGCAAGACCGACTTTCCTACCGGTTTTAACTATGCCCAGATCGAGACGTTCGAAAACCGGTGCTACTGGATTGATGACTGGGAGTATAACCGAGGACTGTGGTATGCGCATTGCCACGTGGACGCGCTGGCGAGCTGGCGCGGGGATATTGGCGGCAGCACACAATACGTCCTGCGCGCGGCAGCGGACTATAACGGCTTTGTTATGGATCGGATGTACCCGACGTTAGCAAGCCAGACGTTTTTATCCACCGTATACAACCACCCGTTTTTCAGCGCCGACACATTTGCGGACGGGATTTTCGTGGTTGGCGTCATTTCGGACGATACCAGAGGCCCGGGCGGTGGTGTGACATACTACCAGATGGACAACGCTGCTATGCAGCAGTTCCGGGAAAACATGCTGTCGTCTATCGACTGGGCGGGCATTGACGCGGCCGAGATCAGCTCACAGCTGTCCAAAGCGCTGCTTAACCCATACCAGTATGTGGTATCGTGCAAGTGGTTTCCGTTCACACCGCCGGACGGCGGCCTGACGTCGACCGTAAAATTCGGTTGGTGGGAGATGTCACTAACCACGGCGTATATTGCAAAGCAGGCGTATTGGGAGAGCGAGCCGGTATATCTGCGCGGCATTCCGCAACACCCGCAAGCCGAGAGCCGCGGGCGGTATCTCAATCTGGCCCCATACACCAAGCGCACACTGTATATCTATCCATGGGGCGCTATTCCGCTGGATACGTCCATGGTTGGCTACTCCGACACGCTCAAGGCCGAGTGCGCTGTAGACCTGGTGACCGGCGAGGGAATCCTATCCCTGTACGCCGTCAAGGAGAGTGCGGACGTCCTGCTTTGTACGCAAAGCGCCAATATCGGCGTGGATGTGTCCATCTCGCAAATAGGCATTTCCGCAAGCGCCGTACAAAACGCTATATCAAACCCCCTGCAAGCCGCGCTGTCCGCTGGCGGTGCGGCATTGTCCAGCGTGCTGGGTGGTGGAGATATTGGCGCAATCGCAGACAGCGCGGCCGCGTCGCTGACCAACGTGTCCACTAAGGGCACGCAGGGCGGCATAATGGACTACACCCGCGATATGCGCGTGGTATCCCAATTTTTCGATGTGGCCAGCGAGGATAATGAGCGTCTGGGCCGTCCGCTCATGGAGCGCCGACAGATCAGCACTTTGCCCGGCTACATTGTATGCAACCGCCCGCACCTGGAATGTCACGCTACAGCAAACGAGATTAGCCAGATTGAGCAGGCCATGGCGGCCGGGTTTTACTGGGAGTGATAGCAATGCCTGTTTATCCGCAGAGTATTACAGACCAGTCTACGATTTTTGAGAGCGCCGGATATCCAGCCTACTCAGACGGCAGCTATCATGGCGGCATCGACACGGTGCACAACAACCGCCTTGCATATGCGCCTGCGTCCGGCACTGTTGTAACGGCCCATGTGTGGCAAGGCGGCACAGAGGGCAGCGACAGCTGGGGCAACTATATCGTCGTTGACATGGGCAACGGCAGCTACTGGCTTGCAGCCCATTTCACGGCCCAGACACACACTGTCGGCGAGCAGATCACCAAGGGCGACTTGATCGGCACGCAAGGCGAGACAGGCAACGTCACGGGCATCCACACCCACTGGGAGTATTGGGTAGGCGGGCAGTCTACGGCATACAGGCAGGACCCGTCGCCGCTATTGGGGATACCAAACGGACGCGGAACTTATCAAGTGTCATGGGACGCAACCGACCCGCCGGGCCCGGGGCCCGGGCCCGGCCCCGGGCCGGACCCAGGGCCGGGAAATATCCCGGTCTGGCTGCTATTCAAAATTGCAAATAACAGGAGGTGATATAATGGCAGTACCTTATTCCGCAAAGCAACTCAACCGCGCGTATTCCGCCTACACGCCAAGCACTGTGCATGTGACCAACACGGAGATGGCATACTTTTACAGGCGCTACCTTTTCCAAAAGGCAATTGCCCAGGTAAAGGTTACGGTCCCCAGAACGTGGGAGCGCGCCAAGAATTGGCTGCTGTACCTGCTTTTCGGCACCGGCTACGTCGGTGTTTTCAATACCAGCGAGTACGGCGTCATGTTTGACCGGGTGGGCCTGGGCGGCCTGAACGTATTCTACCAACCGTCCTATTTTATCGTGGCTAACCCGCTGATTACGCCGAGCAGACAAGTACAGATCGGCACGGAGGGCGAGCTGCTCATGCTCCAGCCGACCTATTCCGGCATTGCTGACTTGTGTATCTACTACGGCGACCTGCTGGCGCTGGCGGCAGAGACCGCAGCCGTCAACCTGCAAAACAGCAAGATCAGCACGATTTTTGCGGCAGACAGCAAGAGCGCAGCAGAGAGTTTCAAGAAGTTGTACGATTCCATTTCGGCGGGCGAGCCTGCCACCACAGTAGACAAGTCGCTGTTTAAGACGGACGACCGCGGACAGCTTGTGCCCGGCTGGCTGATGTTCTCGCAGAACGTCAAAAACACTTATGTGGTATCTGACATTCTGTCCGATATGCGCAAGATCGAGGCGATGTTTGACAGCGAGGTGGGTATCCCTAATGCCAACACCGATAAAAAGGAGAGGTTGGTCACCAACGAGGTGGACGCCAACAACGTCTCCACCTACTCGCTGTTGTCCATGTGGCTGGAAAATCTGCAAGAATCCTGCGAGCGGGCGCACAGGATGTTCGGCCTTACCAAATCCGATTTGTGGTTTGATTGGCGGTTTCCGCCTGATATGACAGGAGGTGACGACGATGCAAGCGACCGTATCGATGCAAGCGCTGCTGGCGTACGACCCGACCTTGCTTGATGGTATGCAGTTCCCGGATGGGATGGACGCGGAGTCTGTCAAGGCTACCATCGTCCAGGTATGCGCGCCGTTTGAAGCCATGATTCCGCAGCCGGAATTGTGCAAGCAGATGCTGACGCTGTTTTCTGTCCGGCGGAAGTATACCTGGAAAACGATGTGGGAAACCACACGGCAGGATTATGACTTGCTGGACGAAATGGGCATGGAGATCACGACGGACGGTAACGACACAGACATCCGCACGCCGGACCTGCTGCATACCCGCACGCCGGACCTTACAACAAGCGGGCAGAATGGCGGCAGCGACAGCACCGAGCAGCTGGTCTCGGCGTTCAACTCCAGCGGCTACGAGCCGCGGGAGCGGCAAACCACGACACTAGGTAGCACCAACACAGTGCATTCTACCGGCACAGAGGAAACCCGCGAGACCGGCACAGACAGCACGGCCCGGACTATCCAGCGGTCTGTCAAAACGACCGGCAGGCGTCGGCCCGCCGGCGAGCTGCTTGAGGCGGCACGGAAAGCCGCCGAATTTGACGCCTACACATATATTGCAGAGGATGTCAAAAACAACTTCTGCATCCGAGTATATTAAGGAGGTGCACATTATGCCTAACTTTTGGCCGTGGACTAACCTGCACGAACTCAACCTGGATTGGATCATCCAGTCTATCAAAGACCAGGAGACAAGACTTACAAATTTTGTTAGTCTCAACTCCATCAAGTATGCGGACCCATTCCAGTGGAACATCACGTCACAGTATGCACAGAACACACTGGTTATTGACCCGGAAACCGGCACCGCCTACCTGTCTTTGCAGCCGGTGCCGCAGGGTGTGCAGATCGACAACACCGACTACTGGACACCGGTTTTCACGCTGCAAAACTTCACCGACGCCCTCAAAAAGGCTATTTCTGATTTTCCGCAGCAGGAGGACGGGCAGGCGGCAACACAGGCTATCCCGGCAAGCACGGTGTTTTGGGTTGGCGATAGACTGGTCCGCAACGATGCGGCCATCCCTGTTACGTCTCTGGTTATCGTCGGCAGCAACTGCACGCAGCTGGACGTGGTGTCCCTGATAGAAGAGGTCTACCACACACCTATCGCCGTGTATAGCGCAGCCGATACGTCTATCACAATCGGTTTCCAGTCTGTGCCTGTCACGTCCTCCATCTCGGCAGGAGGGCATGAGTATATTCCGCGCGCCGAGACTATCAAGATCACTGGGAGGTGACAATTATGCCTGATGTATCTATTTTTAACATCCAGGGCACCAGCATCAACGTCAAGGATGCTACCGCCCGTTCGTCCGCGGAAAGCGCTGCACAGCAGGCCGGCCAGGCGCTGGAAAAAGTGACAGAGCTGGAAAATGCCAGCCGAGTTAATGTTTCCTACGATTCCGGCGAGGAAACCATCACTATCACCACAGGGGAGGGAACCTAAATGGCAGATTTTGATAAAATCAAGATCAATGGCGTTCCGTACAACGTCAAGGATACGGCGACGGCGCAGGCCGTCGCCCAGGTTGAAAGAGACCTTGCTAACACCAAAGAGACCGTTCAGCAGCAGGGGCAGCAGATCTCACAGCAGGGACAGCAAATCACACAGCAGGGGCAGCAGATCACTCAGCAGGGGCAGCAGATCACCCAGCAGGGGCAGCAGATCACCCAGCAGGGGCAGCAGATCACTCAGCAGGGGCAGCAGATCGCACAGTTGGACCAGCAGATCGGCGATATTTCTCGTATACGCGGGCTTGTCTGTATGGGTGACAGCTACGGCATAGGTAGCGGCAGCTCTGGCGATCATACATACACCTCATGGGCGGATTTGCTCCAAACATGGCTCGGACTCGACTCCCAGCACTTTTATAATGCCTGCGTCGGCGGGGCAGCAATGAGCAGGACAGGTGTGTACTATATCGGAGCGCAGGCCGCCACAGCTGCGGCCAATGTCTCGCCAGAAAACATTAGCCATGTTATTATCGCCGCAGGTTACAACGAAGCGGACACGATTACGGATAGTAACGTGCAAGATACAATTCAACGCACACGCCAAGCATTCCCTAATAGCGTGATCGTCGTTGCGGAAATCGGCTTCGGGACAGACTATATTAAGCGCGGAACCATCTATAATAATGCACTACCGGCATATCAAAAAGCAACACGGTTTGGCGCGATCTACGCAACCAATAGTCAATATCTGTTTCATAACTACGACGAACTCGATGCTGACGGAATCCACCCAAATAACAGCGGCCAGATGTCCATCGCTACTGGTCTGGCTAATGCATTGCGATCCGGAACGTGCGACACTACATCCATACTCCACACATACCAGCCCGCGTCCCTATCTAATAATCGCACATTGCACAACTTTCAGTTCTATATCAAGCAAGACAGGGCGGATATTACTATTATGCCGATCCCTGCCATGCAAACACCAACTATCTTAGGAACCTTCTCAGACTTTACAGCCAATGCCTGGAACGAACTGGCAACGTTCGAGACACCTATTTGCCGAGGTTTTGAAAGCCCTGCTTACAACTCTTTTCCCGCGGTCGGCACAATACAAGTCTCAGGAAGCAGTTACGTGAACCTAAGCGCAATGTTAGGAATTGCCAACGGAAAGCTATACATCCTTCCTCTTACTGTACAAGGAGCCGATTTTGTCCAGCCATCGACGTGGACGGCTATAACACTGACTATCGGAACAGTAAAACTAAACACGATGTTCAACTAAACTCGTGTAGCACATTTCACACGATGTGTCAAGCCCTCTCCCCTGCCCCGGCCTTGCTCTTGTGCAATTTCGTCATATTGCACAAGGGGAAGGC
>ERZ1090880.1171-NODE-1172-length-13338-cov-5.034330_pt1 | contig 13338 bp, 10 predicted proteins | sample MGYA00478471_ERZ1090880 | MGnify/ENA primary metagenome ERZ1090880 (study PRJEB33644, sample SAMEA5815734) | chicken gut metagenome | biome: Chicken; feature: Gastrointestinal Tract; material: Caecum | place: Ireland | collected 2019-01-01 | study: A study of... | reverse complement strand
AAGTTGAAAAGATGCTCGGCATGGACGGCAAGCAGGACATTGAAAAATACGGCATAGAGCCCTTCATAAAGCAGTGCAAGCAGTCTGTCTGGAAGTACAAGAGCGAGTGGGAGAGAATGTCCGAACGCGTAGGCTACTGGGCGGATATGAAGCACCCCTATGTCACTTACGACGATAACTATATCGAGTCGGAGTGGTGGGCGCTTAAAACCATGCACGAAAAGGGTCTGCTCTACAAGGGTCATAAAATCGTGCCCTATTGCCCCCGTTGCGGCACGGCGCTCTCCTCGCACGAGGTGGCGCAAGGCTACAAGCTTGTAAAGGAAAATTCCGTAGTCGTACGCTTCAGGGTAAAGGGTGAAGAGGGCCGCTACATTCTCGCGTGGACGACCACGCCCTGGACTCTTCCCTCCAACGTAGCGCTCTGCATGAACCCCGCAGAGCCCTATGTCGAAATAGAGAGCGACGGCACGAGATACATTCTTGCAAAGGCGCTTGTCGGCAACTTCTTTGAAGATTATAAGGTAATAGCCGAAAAGAGCGGCAAGGAATGGGAGGGTCTTGAATACGAACCCCTCTTCAATGAGACCACCGCGGAGATTGCGCGCATTTCTCCCGCAAATATGCCTGCAAAAGCGCACTACGTTGTATGCGACACCTATGTAACAATGGGCGACGGCACGGGTGTGGTTCATATAGCTCCCGCATTCGGCGAGGACGACTATAAAGTAGGCAAAAAATATCATCTGCCCGTAGTTCAGCTTGTCAACGAGCGCGGCTGCTTTGACGAACGTTTCCCCGAAGTTGCGGGCGTGTTCGCAAAGAAGGCGGATAAGACCATAATAGAAATGCTTGAAAAGCAGGGCAGTCTGTTCAGGGTAGTACCCTTTGAACACGATTATCCCCACTGCTGGCGCTGCGATACGCCCCTTTTGTACTACGCGCGCTCCAGCTGGTTTATCGAGGTTACAAAGGTAAAGGAGGCCATAAAGGCATCCAACCGCTCGGTAAACTGGATGCCCGAGACCATAAAGGAAGGCCGTATGGGCAACTTCCTTGAAAACGTAATTGACTGGGGTCTTTCGCGCGACAGATACTGGGGTACTCCCCTGCCCGTATGGGTATGCCCCGACTGCGGCGAGATAGAGGTTATCGGTTCCAAAAAGGAGCTCAAGGAAAAGTGCGACATACCTGCCGACCAGGATATAGAGCTGCACAGACCTTACCTTGACAACCTCACCTGCACCTGCCCCAAGTGCGGCGGCAAGATGAAGCGCACTCCCGAAGTTATCGACTGCTGGTTCGACTCCGGTTCAATGCCCTTTGCGCAGTATCACTACCCGTTTGAAAATGCCGACCTGTTCAAGGAGACCTTCCCCGCCGACTTCATTTCCGAGGCGGTGGACCAGACCCGCGGCTGGTTCTATACCCTGCTGGTTGTAAACACCATACTCTTCGGCACGGCACCCTTCAAAAACTGCATAGTTCTGGGCCACGTAAACGACAAAAACGGCATAAAGATGTCCAAGCACAAGGGCAACGTAGTTGACCCCTGGTCGGTGCTCGATAAGCAGGGCGCAGACGCCGTTCGCTGGTATTTCTACACCTCGTCAGCACCCTGGCTGCCCTCCAGATTCTATGAGGACGCCGTATCCGAAGCTCAGCGCAAATACCTCGGTACACTCTGGAATACGTACGCATTCTTTACGCTGTATGCCGAAATAGATAAATATAACCCCGCCGAATATTCGCTCAAAGAGTGCAAGCTTTCGCTCATGGACAAGTGGATACTCTCCAAGCTCAACAGCCTTGTAAAACTGGTGGATGAGCACCTTGCCCGCTATGAAATCACCGAAAGTTCGCGTGCCATTCAGGACTTTGCGGACGTGCTCTCCAACTGGTACGTGCGCCGTTGCCGCGAAAGGTACTGGGGCAGCGATATGACGGACGACAAGGCCGCCGCGTACACCACGCTCTACACCGTGCTTGTCACGCTTGCAAAGGTGACCGCGCCCTATACGCCGTTCGTTGCGGAAATGATATACCGCAACCTCGTTCCCGAATTCTTCAAGGACGCACCCGAATCTGTACATCTTTGCCGCTTCCCCGAGGCGGACGAAAGCCTTATCGATTCCGAGCTTGAAGACGGAATGGAGGGCGTGCTCGATATAGTTGTAAACGGCAGGTCTGCGCGCAATGCGGGCAACCTTAAAAACCGTCAGCCGCTTGCCGAAATGGTGGTCGTATCCGAAAAGCCTCTGCACCTTTCCGAAGAGGAAAAGGCAATCGTGCTTGAAGAACTCAACGTAAAGACCATGAAGCTCGCGACGGACGCGTCGCTGTATATAAAGCACAGATTAAAGCCCCAGCTCAAGACGCTCGGACCCAAGTACGGCAAACAGCTCGGCGCTATATCCAAGTTCCTTGCAGAATGCAACGCCGAGGAAGTGCTTGCAGGTATCCGCAAGGACGGCGGCTATTCAGTTCCCGGTCTTGACGGCGTAACGCTTGCGCTTGAAGATTTGCAGGTGTTCTCCGACAGCGCCAACGGCTATGTTGCACAGTCGGATAAGGGCATAACGGTAGCGCTCTCCACAAAGCTCACCGAAGAGCTCATCGATGAGGGCGTGGAGCGCGAAATTGTGTCCAAGATACAGAATATGCGCAAGGAAGCGGACTTTGAAGTCACCGACAGAATATGCGTATTCTTCAAGGGCGAAGGCCGCGCCGCAAAGGTTATGCACACCGCAAACTTTGCAAAGGACGTGCTTGCCGACTGCGTGACCGAAGGTGACGCTCCCGAGGGTGCTTTTGCAAAAGAGCAGAACATCAACGGCGAAAAGATAGAAATGGCCTTAATCACAATTTAAATTTTTTAAAATTGCAGCGGCCGCGGAGGTAATACCATCCGGGGCCTTTTCATACTTATAAAGTATGACGGCTTGGGATTTGACGCGCGGAAAGAGCGCGGAAATAACAAAGGTAAATTTAAGCGGAGCGGCGGCCGAAAGGCTGACTGCGCTCGGCTTTGTGCGCGGCGCAAAGGTTTTGTCGGGCGGGCGTTCGCTTATGGACAGCAGCATACTTTTAATGTGCGGCGCAGTAAGGCTTGCCGCGCGCAGGTGCGTGGCCGAGCTTATCGAGGTGGCGCAATGAAGGTTGTGCTTGCGGGCAACCCCAACGCGGGCAAGACGACCCTTTTCAACGCGCTCACGCACAGTCGGCTTAAAACGGGCAACTGGCACGGCGTTACCACGCGGCCATATATCAAGGTACACTGCGGCATAACATATGCGGACGTGCCGGGCATGTACTCCTTCAACGGCTATTCAATGGAGGAGGCTTCCGCGGCGGAGGAGATAAAGTCAGCGGACGTGGTTGTAAACGTAGTGGACGGGCTGACGCTGAAAAATTCGCTCTCGCTCACCCGCGCAATTGTAAATATAAACAGCTGTACAATTGTGTACGTAAGCAAACTCGGCGCGCTGAAAAAGAGGGGCGGCAGGCTGGATTGCGCCGCTCTCTCCCGCGCCATAGGCCTGCCCGTCGTTACTGAAATTGCGCAGCTCAAAGAGCTTTTGCGCACCTTTTCATTGCAGAAAAAAAGCGATTGTCCGCAGATAAAAAATTTCAGCCAGAGTGCAATAGATGCGGCATACTATGGGGGCAATCTCAATTTCAGCCGTGCGGAAAAACTTTTTTACAATAAATATTTTGCACTCGGTTTTTTCATATTTTCAATAATTTTAATGTTCTTTATGGCCTTCTTCCCGGGTATGCCCGGCGACGCACTCAAAAACGCAACCGAATGGCTGATAACCGTAAAGGCGGGGGAGGCTGTAAAAAGTTTTCTGCCTGAGGGAAAGGTGCAGTCGCTTGTGTGCGACGGCATAATAGGCGGCGCGGGCGGCGTAATATCCTTTGTGCCGCAGCTCGCCGTGCTGTACCTTTTTCTTACTCTTCTGGACGAAAGCGGAATAATGTCCGCACTGTCGTTTGTAACGGACGGAGTATTTGCAAAGGTACATCTTTCGGGGCGTGCAGCCTTTTCGCTGATATCGGGTTTCGGTTGTACGGCGGCGGCCATTATGACTACGCGCGGCTTCACTTCGCGTACATCGCAGCTGAGAACTGTGGCCATACTGCCGTTTATTCCCTGCGGCGCAAAGATGCCCGTCTTTCTCACGCTTCTTTCGCCGCTCTTTAAAAATCCCTTTCCCGCAATATGCATTCTTTACTTTGCGGGCATAGCGGCCGCCCTCGGCGCGTGCGCTCTGTTCAAAGGCGGCGGGGAGGATATGCTCTCGGAAGTGGCTCCCATATCTCTTCCGCAGCCCGTCGCCGTTTTAAAAAAGTTGTATTTTTACATCAAAGGGTTTATAATTAAGGTAGCAACGGCCGTACTGCTCTTCTGCATAGTCAGCTGGGTGCTTTCCAACTTTACATTCACTTTTACGCCCTGCGAAGTGGAGGAGAGTATGCTTGCCTCCATAAGCCGCCTTGTACTGCCGCTGTTTGTGCCTATGGGATTTGACGACTGGCGCCTTGCATACGCAATGATATCGGGTTTTGCGGCTAAGGAAAACATCGCCGCCACGATAGGCGTGCTTATGCCTGAGGGTGCGGGACTCTCCCTGGCATCGGGCATTGCCGCAAGCGTGTTTGTGCTTGCCTGCCCTGCGTGCGTATCGGCGTTTGCGGCCTCCTGCCGCGAAATCGGCGTAAAATATACCTTAAAATTTTTCTTTATTCAGCTCGTGGTGGCTTTTTTAAGCGCATATCTCATACATTTACTTTTATCGCTATGAAAAAATTTACCGTAAGGCAGCCTTCCGACCTCAAAACGTTCACAGATGAAACCTACCCGCAGGGCAGTTTTGCATTTGCGGCTCTTCTGCGTGCTCGCGATATAAGGGTGAACGGCGTGCGTACCGATAAAAACGTCCGTCTGTCTGTCGGGGACGAGGTGACTTATTACACCACGCCCGCACAGCAGTCCAAGCCCAGCCATAATGTGGCGTACGAGGATGATAATATTGTAATCTGCGATAAATTTTCGGGCGTATCCACGGAGGGACTGCTCTCTGAACTGTGCGAAAGCGGAACTTATTTTGCCGTGCACCGTCTGGACAGGAACACGGAAGGTCTTATAATATACGCAAAAAATCAGCCCGCAAAGGAGGAGCTGGAGGAGGCGTTCCGTCTTCACCGCATACATAAAACATACCTTGCGCTGTGCAAGAACAACTTTTCCCGTCCCGCGGCAACTTTGCGCGCATATCTCAAAAAGGATGAAAAGTCTGCCACAGTCACAATTTCTCCCGTTATGCGCCGCGGATTTTCAGAAATCATTACCGAGTACAAGGTTCTGGAAAGACGGGGGGATATCGCTCTCGTTCAGATAGCTCTGCATACAGGCAAGACGCACCAGATACGCGCCCATATGTCATACATCGGTTGTCCGCTCGTGGGGGACGAAAAGTACGGCGATTCTGCGCTCAATAAAAAGTATGGCGCGCGTCGTCAGCGCCTTGTGGCAAAAAAACTCACTTTCGAGCTTGCGGACGCGCTCTCCTACCTCAACGGTAAGACGTTTGAAAGCGCCTTTATGCCGGAAATTTCCCGCTGACAGCCTTTAAATTCGCTTTTCACGCTCAATTTTCGTTTTTATGTGAATACACAAATTAAAATGGCCGTACAAAGCAGTACGGCCAAATTTTTTTGGGAGGTCAGGCACCACGCAATAATCACCGCATATAAACGGACACCCACCCCCGCATAGAGTAACAGACACCCGCGATACAAAAAATTACCACGCATTGCAATAAAAAAGCCGTCCGCGATTTAAGCGGACGGTAATTTTATTTGCGTTCATCCATTGGAATATATTCGCAGTCGGGCTTTACGCAGTGGTAGGAAGGCCTTATAATTCTGTTGCCGTTTATAAGTTCTTCCATGCGGTGTGCGCTCCAGCCGCCAACACGCGAAATGGCAAACAGCGGCGTGTATAAATCTGTGGGCAGGTTGAGCATCGAATACACAAATCCCGAATACAGGTCCACGTTTGCGCAGACGGGTTTGGAAAGTTTGTGCTGTTCGTTAATCAGCCGCTTTGCAGAATTTTCCACCGTTTCGTATAAGTGGAATTCTTCCTCTCTGCCCTTTTCAACGGCGAGTTTTTCGGCGTACTTTTTAAGTATCTCCGCCCTCGGGTCGGAAAGGGTATATACCGCGTGACCCATGCCGTATACCAGGCCTGCGTGGTCGAAAGTCTCTCTCTTGAGAATTTTATCGATGTAGTCGGTGACCGTGCGCTCCTTCCAGTCGGCAACGTTCTCCTTTATGTTCTGCATCATCTGCATAACTTTAATGTTTGCGCCGCCGTGCTTGGGGCCCTTCAGCGAGCCGAGCGAGGCCGCCATTGAAGAGTAAGTATCCGTGCCCGAAGAGGTGACAACGTGCGTGGTGAACGTAGAGTTGTTGCCGCCGCCGTGGTCGGCGTGCAGAATGAGAGCTATGTCCAGAACCTTTGCTTCAAGGTCGGTAAAATCGCTGTCCTTTCTTAAAATATGCAGAATATTCTGCGCTGTGGAGTATTCGGGCTTGGGTTTGTGAATTATCAACGAACCGTCGTTCGTGCTGTAATAGCGGTACGAGCGGTATGCGTAAATTGCAATCATGGGGAACTGCGCAATCAGTTGCAGACACTGCCTTAAAACGTTGGAAATGCTCACGTTGTCGGGGTCGGGGTCGTAGCTGTAAAGGTTGAGCACGCAGCGCGCCAGCATGTTCATCATATCTTTGGAAGGCGACTTCATGATTACGTCGCGCACAAAATTGCGCGGCAGTACCCTGAAATCTGCCAGCATTTCAGAAAACTGTTCAAATTCCGCTCTGGTCGGAAGTTTTCCGAACAGAAGGAGATATACCGTCTCTTCAAATCCGAAGCGGTTTTCGGCTATGCAGTTTTTTACAATGTCCTTTACGTCGTATCCCTGATAGCGCAGTATGCCCGGTATTTCTTTGCGGACACCGTCCTTTACTTCCCAGGAAGTTACTTCAGAAATTTCTGTTAGACCGCACAAAACTCCCTTGCCGTTGCGCTCCCTCAGCCCGCGTTTTACATCGTATTCAGTGTAGAGCGAAGGGTCTATTCGGTTGGAAAGTGCGCTCTTTTCGGCAAGTTCTGAAATTGTGTAAGAATACTTGACCAAAAGGTTGGCTTCATTAAAATCCACTATATCAACTCCGATACTAAAATTTACGGCAATCTTTGCGGTAATTTTATATATAATACCACAAACCCTCGGCTTTGTCAAATGAATATTCAAAGCGGCCCTTCAAATATGAATATTTATGCAGAACCAATGATTTATTATGCAAAACGTTTTTATTTGACGCATTTATGTTTTTGCGGGCCCGCACAGGGTTATAAGTAAGTATACGCAAACACAAGTAGTCCCCGCGAGGCGCCGAAAGCGTTTTACGGGGCAAAAGGAGAATAATTTATGCAGAACGTTAAACTTATCTCTGCCGAAGATAAACTGGTTATTGCCCTCTATGGCGAGATAGATTCGGCCGTTTCGGATGATTTTTACGCGCAGGTAAGCGCCATCTATAACCACGATAAAAAGGATATAGAATTCGATTGCTCTGCGCTCACTTTCATAGACAGCACCACGCTGGGTACATTCGTTAAAATTTTCAAACATCTGAAGCAGGACGGGCACACGTTCGCGCTTAAAAACGTGCAGCAGAGAATCAAAAAACTCTTCCAGATCTGCGCGCTCGATACCATTATGGAGATAGACTGATGAAAGAATTTTCTGTAAGGTTCGACCTTTCGGACAGTGAATTTAATACTGCTTTAAGGCTTGTTGCGGGTGCGCTCTGCTCACTCGCCGAAAAGGACGTGGACGCCGCCGAAGATTTCAAAGTGTGCGTAACAGAGAGTGCGCTCATACTCAAAAATTGCGGCTTTAAGACGCTGAACGCCACATTCTGTGCGCAGGACGGCGTGAAAGCCGTACTCAGCGGCGAGGGCGGAACTCCCGCCGATGCCGATAACGAGCTTTCGCTTGCGCTGATAGGCGCTCTTATGAACGGTTGCAGCATTGACCGCAGCGGTGACGTCATAAAATCGGTGACGCTTGAATTATGATGACTAATGAACAGGCAAACGAGCTGTTCCGCGAATACCGCAAAACGGGCGATATAAAACTCAGGAATAAGCTCGTGGAAAATTTCATGTACATAGCCGAAATACTCGCAAAAAAGTTTGCGGGCAGGGGCGTTGAGTACGATGACCTGTTGCAGGTTGCGTCCGAAGCGCTCATTCTGGGCGTAGAAAAATTTGACCCGGAACTCGGCAACCAGTTCACAACCTATGTTACGCCCACCATAACGGGCATGATAAAAAACTATTTCCGCGACTATTCGCGTTCGGTGCGTCTGCCCCGCAGAATTTACTCGCTCGGCGCAAAAATCAAGGACGAAACAAACGAATATTACAAGCAATACGGCGTAAAGCCCACGGTAAAGCAACTTGCCGAAAAACTCGGTGAGAGCGAAGAGTCGATTATGGAAGCGATGGAAAGCCGTCACCCTGTAAGCCTGGACGGCACCGTGCAGAGCGAGGACGGCGACGGTGTTTTGTATGACGTAATCCCCGACCCTGTAGATTCGTTTGAAAAGTTTGACGATGCACAGTCGCTGAAAGATGAAATTAAAAAACTGAACCCCACCGAACAGAAGGTGGTGGCGCTGAGGTTTGTGCAAGGCAAATCGCAATCTGAAGTAGGTAAAATACTCGGCGTAAGCCAGATGTTTGTTTCGCGCGCGGAGCGCAAAATAGTTGAAAAATTAAAGGAAGCATTATCTCAATGATTACATTCAGGGTGGACAATTTGAAGAATATGAACGCTTGCCTGAAACCGTTCCTCGATTATCTGCGCAGCGTTGACGTTGACGATGACGACGTATTCGACAGCCGCCTTGTATCCTGCGAGCTTATTTCCAACGTTTTGAAACATCTTGGCGAAACTGCAAATTTTGAGGGCGCCGTCAACGGCGAGGATATTGTCATAACGGTATCTTCGGAGAGTACGGACGGCACCAAAATGTGTGCCAAACTTCCCGATGTCTTTTCGGAGAGCGGCAGAGGGCTGTATATCATAAAAGCCATATGCGACCACATATCTGCCGACGGTTGTTCCGTCAGGGTAAGCATACGTCGCCACAAAGAGGAGGATGGCGGGCAGGGTAAGTGAACTTTGCCGAAAGTCCTCAGCCAATAGAACTTTAATTCCGTCTGCTTTCTGCAGGCGGTTTTTTAATGCATAAGACGCCCGCATTGTTGCGGGCGTCTTATGCAAATTGCCGGCGTTTTTGTTATTTACAGACGGCACAGCTATTATGTTTTACATTTTCTTTTTTATAGAACAATCAGTTCTGCATAGGAAAGTTTATAATTTATGGTAAAAAAAGCATTATGCAACGTATTGAAGAGAAGTGATTTGTGGGATACGCAACTGATATGCGGGCATAGCAACTATTTTGAGGAATATGCAGACTGATATGTTCTGTTTTGCGGCACACGCATACGGAAGATAAAGTCCGTGCTTTGCAGCAATGCCTAATTACAAATTCTTGTAAATCAGAGTAAAAAAATAAAAGCCCCGCATAAGCGGGGCTTAATATTTTTAGTTGAGGAGGTTGAGTTCTTCGTATATCTTATTCATAAGACCGTCGGAGATGAGGGGACGGAATTTACCGAGATAGATGAACAGGGAGGAGAAGAATTCCTTGTTGTCGCCGCCTATTACGTAGTCGGGGATGTTTGCATAAGGTCCGTTGATTTTTTCAAGGAACAGTTTAGCAAATTCAATCTTCTCGCTGTCGGTAAGCCTTGCGATGAAGGAGTCGGTAGGACCGTGGTAAACTTCCTTTGCGGTGTAAACAATTTCACCGGTGTGGTTTGCAGGAGCGGCCGCATGAGCTGCTGCAGGAGCAGGTGCGGGAGCTGCCGCGGGGGAAGCATATACGGGCTGAAGGTATACGGGCTGAACATACTGCGACTGAGGCTGAGCCGCTACGGGAGCGGGAGCAGCTGCATTTGCAATGGTGTCGTCGTAGTATGTTTCGGGAATTTCTGCATTCTCTTCAGTCTTCATTACGGGCTGATATACAGCGCACCTTATGGATGCAATGATGAGCTGAACAACTGCAATTGCAAGCAGAACATACATCAGCAGGCCGGGCCTTAAACCCTTGTTGTTGAGTACGAATACCATGATAACTGCAAGTATGAGCAGAAGAGCTTCAATAAGGTAGCGGATAACGTCTATGGCAAGGGTACCCTTTTTGGTGCTTGCGCCGATAGCCATAATGTCGAGCGCGAAGTTAACAAGAGCCATAAGAACGCCTGCGCCTATGCATACGAATGCAACCTTTGCCATTACGTCGGTAGAACCGAACATAAATTCAAGGGAAAGCGAGTTTGCTATGGTTGCTTTACCCAAACCATTTTCAATTAAAGCTTCAAGCGTTTCAATGCCGTTGTAATCGGCAAACATCGTTATGAACAGCTTGCCATCGAATACGGTATTAGACTTGAGGCTGAAGAGGGTGGGGATGCTGAACAGGCACAGAACGCCTGCCGCGCCGAGTATGAAGGTAACAAGCTTCATAAAGCCCGAACCCTTCTTGTAGCCGAGGGACTGTATTATGAGCATGAGAAGCGTACCGCCGAAAGCAATGCCGATTACGCCGTAATCCCACTTGAATTCGGTAGTAACGTTGCTGCCTACTTCGCCGAGATAGAGCTGAATTTCCATAACGGTGAAGACGAACAGAATGACAGCGGCCACAACTTCAACAAAGTATGCGCATGCGTTAGCTGTCTTTTTGTTTGACTTGGCTGCAAGTACGGGGATGAGCATTATTACGCCGACAGCGGTAATAAGACCGTAGAGAGTAACTACAAGCGCCATCATATTAACTTCGGTCGCGCCAAAGAAGTTGATGGTGTACTCGCGGGAGAGCGCATCGCCAAGATTGGGGTCAGAAATGCCGAAGGTAGTGCAGAACGCATCGGGAAGGGCCATGAACAGCAGTCCCTTACCGTTGAATACGTGAAGGAAGAAACCGAGCAGAAGGCAGATGAGCGCTATGCAATACGTTACAACAGATAAATACTTTTTGCTTTGATTTGTCGTACTCATAATAAATCTCCGTCAGTATTGTTTTGTCCTTTTAAAAATTTATGCACCGCTTTTCCGCGGCGGATAAAAGCAACTTGCGGCACTGTTTTTTACCACTTGTTGTCTATAATATATTTTAATACAAAAACAACATTATGTCAAGGGCAAAACCAACATTAAAAAGTAAAAAAATTTCATTTTTTGGTTTTGATTGAAACGGTGGTATGACGCAGCTATGCAATTTTTTTGCATGCGGCGTTAATTTTGCACGCGTAGCTGGCGCGCGTTGTTTTTGTCCTTTGTGCGGACAGAGTTTTTGTCTCCTTGCGGGGAATATGCCGTTTAGCCGCAAATCTTACTGTGAGGCAGTTTTTTATATCTCTCTGCGGTTATTTTTGCGCATAAATGTATACATTATTTATATGTGCAAAAATTCACAACTTTTTCAATTGTTTTTCGCATACATTTCGCAGGGTGTATTGATTACATTCAAAATGTGTAGTATAATAAAGTCAGAAAAAAGGCAGGAAGAAGCAATGTTGCTATGAAAATGCAAAAATACGGCTTATTCTGCCTCATCTTTGCGGAGGAAATATCAGGGCTGTGCGCGCGGCAGATTTTGCATAAAAAATTATGAAAAGTGCGTCTGAGGCGCAGGCAGGCCTATATATAAATAATAAAAAAACGGCAATAATATAACGCGCACAAGCGCGGAAGTGAAAAACACATATATTTTTGCGGGCAACTATAATCAGGAGAAAAAATTATGGAAGAAGAAAAACGTGCCGTGCGGCCGGATGCCGCGCTCAGTTCCGTCCTTGAAGAGGCGGCGGCAAGCCTTTCTGAAAAGCAGGCTGAAAAAATTGCATCTTTCTGCGACGTGAAGGGACTGAGGAAGGTATTTTCCGATGCCGAGCTCATGCGTACGGCAGAATGTTTTATCGAGTGCAGCCTGAACATCTCCGCCGCCGCCCGCGCGCTGTACATGCACAGGAACACGATGATGTACCGTCTTGACAAAATACGCAGGATGACGGGGCTGGACATACGCGACTTTTATCATGCCGAGGCGTTCAGTATCCTTTATGCGGTATTCACACGCGGATACGGAGCGGCTAAATGAAGTCTTCTGCATTAAAAAAAGTGCTCATTTCGGTTGCGGCGGCAATAGGCATCGCCGCCGTGCTTGCCGCGGTGTTTTTTGCGGGTTATCTTACCCGCGGAGCGGTGGGGGATACTTCCTACGACTGGGCGCTTAAGATAATACGCGACAACTATTATAAGGACATTGACACGGAAAACGCCGACGAAGTGGCGGTGGACGCGCTTGTGGACGAGTATCTGGACATATATTCGGCCTATTACACTCCCGAGGAGTATGCCGCTCTGCAGAGCTCCAATGCGGGCAACAAGAGCGGGTTCGGCGTGTCAGTGACCTATCTTAAAGGTACGGGTCTGATTATATCGGAGGCCGTTGGCAATTCCCCCGCGTTTGCGGCGGGACTCCGTTCGGGCGATGTGATAACTTCCTGCGAGAAGGGCGGCAAGGAGTACACTTTTTCCTCTCTCAATGATTTCACGTCTTTTGCGGACGGAATCGGTGACGAACAGGTGGTATTCAACTGTGCTTCGGGCAAGAGCTGTACGCTGTCAAGGGCGCAGTACAACGAAAGTTACGTGTTTATGGCCACCAATGACAGCGCCTGGACGTTTACGGGCGCCGATGCCATGCAGATAACCGAGATTGAGGGCGACAAAATAGAATACCTGCCCGAAGGAACTGCATACATTGCGCTTTCGCAGTTCTACGGCAATGCGCCGGGGCAGTTCCGTTCGGCCGTGCAGCAGTTCAACAGCGAGGGTTGCACTTCGCTCATTATAGACCTGAGGAATGACGGCGGCGGTTATGTAAGCGTAATGCAGGAGATTGCCGCCTGCTTTGAAAACTGCAGGGACGGCTCGACTGCCATGGAGGCGCGCTATAAGGACGGAAGGAGCGAAATTTACAGCGTTAATGCGGCAGGTACGCAACCCGTAATAAGTGCGGAGACGGAGGTGTACGTTCTTGCAAATTCCAACACGGCAAGCGCGTCGGAGGCGCTGATTGGCTGTCTGGTAAGCTATGACGTGCTCAGTT
>ERZ1090880.1168-NODE-1169-length-13389-cov-5.680966_pt1 | contig 13389 bp, 6 predicted proteins | sample MGYA00478471_ERZ1090880 | MGnify/ENA primary metagenome ERZ1090880 (study PRJEB33644, sample SAMEA5815734) | chicken gut metagenome | biome: Chicken; feature: Gastrointestinal Tract; material: Caecum | place: Ireland | collected 2019-01-01 | study: A study of the... | reverse complement strand
GTATCACGACGTAGTTGTCCGGGATGCACAAATATGCATAGGTCGTAGATACGGACAGCGACCAGCCGTTTTCGCCGGGGGTAAAGGAAATCACGGCGTCGTCGAACAATTTTTCGAATTCGGAAAGCGTTGCTTCGCCGATATCGTAATTGACCCTGATAATATCTTTATACGTTTCGCTGTCGATCTCGCTCTGCTTGAATACGTTGCGGGGGGCATCAAAGTAATAGAACCGGCGTATGACTTCGGCGTCGTTGTCGACGACGGAGTAGTGTACGGTCGAAAGAAGCACGTCGGCATCGATACCGTTGACGGTGCCCGCGATGCGGAGCTGCGCGGTACGCACGCCGCCCTCGGAGCCGTCAAAAGTCGGTTCGAGGTAGATCCCGATGTCGTAGCCTTTCTGCTCCCAGTACGCATTCATATAGGATATAACGCTCAGCCCTGCGGTGTTTCCGTTAAAATCGACGTCGAAGGCGTTGTGGTTGAATTGCATGATCTCACCTTCCATAGTTCCGAACAGAGCGTTGGACAGATCGTCGATATCGGAGCCCGTAGCCAGAGCTACAGAGCTGAGTTCGAAGCTGTAATTGTAGTAGGTGGATATCGCCCACGCTATGGATCTCACTTCCACATCCGTATGTCCGGTGATCGTTAACCCGTTGTAGCTGTAGGTAACGTCGGCGGTGACGTCACCTTCTTCGGACGTATCCGCATTGACGGTTATCTTGTCGTATTCCGAGGCGTCGACGTTGAGAGAGGAGTATCCGTAACCGAATTCGACGGAAATGGTGAAGTCCTGCGGAGAGAGAGTTCCGCCCTGCAAAACGTAGTCATTGCCGTCCTGAGGAGCAAACTGCGCCTGTATCGAAGTGGGCATGAGCGCCAGCGCGTCGGATATCGCCTTTACCGACAGAGTGCAGCTGTAATAGCCGACGCGAAGAGATATCTTATATCGGTCGAACGTCTTGTCCACTCCGTTTTCGTTGGAGGACACCGTTCCTGTCTTCTCCGCGGTCAGACTGACGTTGTCGCCGTCGAGTGAGCCGTATTCGTCCAAAGTCTTTATCGACCCGTCCGTCATAGTGAGAGTGATCCCGAGCCCGAGCTCGTCGATGTTTTCCGTCAGCCTTTGCAGGAAGGCGTTGACGTCGGAGATATCGCTTTCGCTGAAGACTGTTTGACCGATAAGTATATCTTGAACGAAAGGTTCGTCCAAAGGCGCGTTGTCACCTCCTCCTGTTACGTTGACCGAAACAATTTCGGCAGGATCCTGGTTGGGAGAGTAGACGGCGTATTCGAAGGAGCTCTGCCGGAGGACTTCGCCGTCGTTGTTGACGAGGCTTACGGTGGCGGTCTTGCCGTATGTCAATGCCGACGTGTCAAGTCCGCTTATCTGTAATCCGAGTCCGTACTGCTCGAGATCGGCGTTAAGCTCCGCCACCGTTTTGGTATCGTTGTAATTTGCCGGATAGTATTTGACTCCGAGATGGACGTACGGCTGCAGCTCGTCCGACGTAGTCGCGTCCTCGCCTTCGGTAAACAGGATGCTTCCGGAGTCGATACTCAGGGAGGAAGAAGTGACCGTATGGGCTTCCTGCATGGTAACGACCGTGACTTCGGCAGATCGGGAGCTGTCGTACGTATCAAGACCGGACAGCGACACGGTAAAGGTCTGCTTTCCGAGCTGCGAGGAGTCGAGCCCTTTCGTTACGACCTGTATATCGTCGCAGAAGCCGGGGATATCCCTCGCGTTGATACCGTAAGACATGATGACGTTGAAGTCAGCAATGAAGGTGCCGTTCTGCGGCAAAACATTGCAGTAGTCGTATGACACATCCGTTATGTTCGATTCGAGGTTGTCGGGATCGAACACGCTGTAAACTATCGGGAAGGATACCGTGCCGAAGATCGGGTCGGTATACGATCCCTTGGCGACGTACAGTCCTGCGGGCTGCGAAGTGTCCATGTCGGTGATCGTAAGTTCGTGGTTGCCGGTGCTCACCATAAGACCGCTCGTCTTGTGGATGAACGTTTCGGGAACGTGACCGTTCATCGTCAGCATCGATTCTGCGGCATCTACTGAAGAGCCCTTCATCACGATCAGACCGGGCAGAGTGTGCCTGGAGTTGTACAGTTCGAACTTGCTCGCCGTGGCGCTGTCGTAGGCATAGCAGTCGACTGTGGCGGAGCAGCCCTCGATCGTGACCGTTGCGGTGAAAGCGCCTTCCTTCGTGCTGTCGAACGCTATCGCGTAGTTGCTCAGGTCCGTCACGGTCATCGACGTGCCGAGGTCGGCGTCGTAGAACGTGAACATCGCATACGAAGAGAGCGCCGAGACGAGGTCGTCCTTTTGCGTGCCTACGGGCACGAATACGGTATTAGTTTGCATGACTTCGAGATAGTCGTCGGACGAAATGCGTTCGCCGCCGATCGCAGCCTGCAGACTCTTTCCGAGAGAGAGCAGTTCTTCGTCCGAGAAGTCGTCTACGTCTTTGACGACGCTTGCCTGCATGAAGTCTACGAGAGCCGACAAGTTTACCTCGAACATCATCTCGGCGAGCTTCGACACGCTGTCGATCGCCTTCTTTTCTTTGAGCGACAGAGTCCGGTAATCGGTATATATAAATGCCGCTATCTTAGCGCCGAGATATCCGAATTTCTGAGTTTTCTCGGTCGGATCGGTTTCCTTGGCATAGTCGTCGTAGTCGAGATAGACTCCCGCCACGAAGTCTGCCGTAAGGCGGGTGAGCGCGTTGGCGAGGGCTTTGTCTGCCGCAAGGATCCCCTCCGCAATGCCTGCGAAGTCGAACATCTTCATTTCGTCGCCGCCCAAGAAGTTCATGAGCTCGGACAGGAAATCCTGCACGGCTTTGACCAGAAGCGGATCGTCGGCGAAGGTGACGTTGAGCTGTTTCAGGATATTGCCGAATTCGTTGATCTGCGCGACCATTTCCTTATAAGAAAGGCCCGCCGCGTCGCCGCTGAGGAGCGATTCGATATCGCCCGAGAGCGCGACTTTGACGACTTCTTTCACGAACATCGCAAAATCGGTCATTTTCTCGCTGTCGTAATCGCACGCCGCGCCGATCGAGTCGAAAAGCGCGCTTACGATATATACGGTCTTCGGCGAAGCGAGAAGTTCGAGAATATCTTTTTCGGGAGATCTGTTCCCGCCTTCGGGCGCAATGTAGCCGAGGAAGAATTCGAGAAGTTCGGGATCTTCGCCGATCGCGGCTTCGAGCTGTTCGTAAGTAAAATCGTTATACGATTGCATTGTGCCGAAACCGAGATCGAACGAAAGGAGCGCTTCGTAATCCCAATCGGAGATATCGGCGCCGACGTCGGCAGGTCTGCCGGAAACTACCGTGGTAAACAATGCCGAGAAGATCGCCGCTGCATTCTCAGCCGAAACGTTCGTTTTCAGATAAGAGAGCGCGTCTGTGAGCACGGAAATGTTTTTCTCGGATACGAGCGCGTCGATGAGGGAAGCCGTGTCGGACGCTTCGTTGAAGATAAGAGAGTTGAGCGCTACCAGGAGCGGCGCTCCGTCTGCGGTCATTATGTCCGCAAGCGACGAGATAACGTCGTTGGAAACGCCGGCATGGTCGAACAGAGAGAGGAATATTTCAAGATCGTCTTCGCCGATATCCTCGCAGCTTACGTCGAAGTATGCCAGTACGCTGTCGATATCTTCTATAAGTTGTTCTCTGTCGAGCGCTACCGTCGCGGGATCGTCCGGGGTGCCGAAGTCGAGAGCGTAGACCTTTATCTTAGCGGTCGCCGTCGCGCCGCCATAGGCCACGGTCACGGTCTTTTCTCCCGCGGAAGAGGTGTCGAACCCCGTAAGCATATCTTCGGTTATCGCTATAACGCTGCCGTCGTAGACGAGGTATGCGCCGTCGAGATACGGCTCGTCGCCTACAAAGTATACGCTCTGCCAGTCACCGATCTCAAGTTCGTCGGAAGGCTCGACCGTGGGCGCAGACACGTTTATCGTCATCTGTACGGTCTTGCCGCCGTATGTGACGGTCACCGTCTTTTCGCCTTCCGTGGAAGTGTCGAATCCGGTAAGCATATCCGCGGTCACTGTCACCGTACGGGTAGCGCCGTCGCTCATCGTTGCGGTCATATCGCAGGGGACGAACGCTTCGTTGAGCAGGTACTCGGTTTTCCACGCCTCGGGGGAGACGGACAGCGAAACGACCGTGACTTCCGATCTCGTACGCGTTATCGTGAACTTATATACCGCATACAGTTCGGGCGCTCCGTCATACCACCCCTTGAGCCAGAAGACGTTGTCGCCTTCGGCAAGAGGGAGTGTCTGTCCTTCCGCTTTCGCGGTGAGTTCGGCGTCGGTGTAGACCTCGTACACTATCGTCGCGCCTTCGGAAAATCTGATCGAAGACAGCGGGAAAGCGTCGATCGAGTTCTGCACTCGGAAAGAGACCGTTCTCGCTTCGTTGTCGATCACGGCGTCGCTGACTCCGTCGATGCCCTGGATCGGCAGAGTAAAAGCGCTCGAGTCGTCGCACGCCGCAAAGCCGACCAGCAGCGACGCGGTCATTACGACCAAAACGAGCGCGGACAAAAATTTTTTGTTCATATCGCATCTCCTCTTAATTGCAATATTTTCATCGAATACGGTATTCGACGCAATACTATATATTAATAATACTATATTATAAGAAATTTGTCAATGCCGAATGTGAAAAATATATCGCGAATTCGCCTGTTTTGCAAAAACCGCCTCATTTTGCAGGTTTTTTTGAGGCTTTTTCGGAGGAGATCGTCATCGACTGCGGGATCCGAAGTCAAGAGATAGCCGCATGACGCCCGATAGACCGCGGCGGGCAGTCAAGAGTGTATTTTACTTGAATTTATATAAATTCGAATGTTTCCGTCGCGTAAAAACATACAACAAAAAAGACGCGCCGCAAACGACGCGTCCAGATAAGCCCGAAATCAACGTTCGGGTACCGTTATTTTTTCTTTGCCTCCCATGTACATTCTCAGCGGCTGAGGTATGTTCACGCTGCCGTCGGCATTGAGATTGTTTTCGAGGAAAGCGATCAGCATACGGGGCGGCGCAACGACGGTGTTATTGAGCGTGTGCGCGAGATAAGACCCGTTTTCGCCCTTGATCTTGATGTTCAGGCGTCTTGCCTGCGCGTCGCCGAGATTGGAGCAGCTGCCCACTTCGAAATACTTCTTTTGGCGCGGAGACCATGCCTCGACGTCGAGAGATTTGACTTTAAGATCCGCAAGGTCGCCCGAGCAGCATTCGAGGGTGCGTACGGGTATGTCGAGCGAACGGAAGAAGTCCACGGTGTTCATATACAGTTTGACGAACCATTGCGGGCTGTCCTCGGGCTTGCATATGACGATCATTTCCTGCTTTTCGAACTGGTGTATGCGGTATACGCCGCGTTCTTCTATGCCGTGAGCGCCGACTTCTTTGCGGAAGCAGGGAGAGTAGCTGGTCAGAGTGAGGGGCATCCTGCTCTCCGGCGTTGCGGTGTCCATGAACCTTCCGATCATCGAGTGTTCGGACGTGCCGATGAGATATAGATCCTCGCCCTCGATCTTGTACATCATGTTTTCCATTTCGGCAAAGCTCATGACTCCGGTAACCACGCCTCCGCGGATCATGAACGGGGGCACCACATAGGTGAATCCGCGGTCTATCATGAAGTCGCGTGCGTAGGAGAGTATGGCGGAGTGCAGTCTTGCGATGTCGCCGGTCAGATAATAGAATCCGTTGCCGCTCGTGCGGCGCGCGCTGTCGAGGTCAATGCCTTGAAGCTTTTCCATGATGTCTACGTGGTAGGGTATCTCGAAATCGGGAACTTTCGGTTCTCCGAATCTCTCAACCTCCACGTTTTCCGAGTCGTCTTTTCCTATCGGGACGGACGGGTCGATGATGTTCGGGATCACGAGCATACGCTTGCGGATCTCCGCCGCGAGTTCGTCCTCCCTGACTTCGAGGTCGGCAAGTTCCTGCGCCATGGACGCGACTTGTTTTTTCGCTTCTTCGGCGCCTGCCTTATCGCCCTTGGCGAGCATCCCGCCTATCTGCTTGCTTATCACGTTGCGCTGATTGCGCAGATAATCGCCGCGGGTCTTGCTTTCGCGGAAACGTCTGTCCAGATCGATCACTTCGTCCACCAGGACGAGCTTTTCGTCCTGGAACTTCTTTCTGATGTTCTCTTTGACTGCGTCGGGATTGTTCCTGACGAATTTGATATCCAGCATAAAAACTCCTGTCCGTGTATGTTATCGCTTATTTCGCTACTATGTTTACGATGCGCTTCGGGATCACTATCACCTTGACGGGCGTAAGCCCCGCGAGCGCGGCTTTGACGTTGGCGTCCGCAAGCGCAGCCGCTTCGACGGCGGCGTTGTCGGCGTCGGCGGGTACGGTTATCTTCGCCTTTACGCGGCTGTTGACCTGTACCGCCATTTCGTATTCGTCGCGGACGAGCGCCTTTTCGTTGCAGACGGGATAAGCGCATTTGAATACGCTTTCTTTATGTCCCAGCATTTCGTGAAGTTCTTCCGCAAAATGAGGCGCGAACGGCGCGAGCAGCAGTACGAGGTCCTCGACGTTTTCGCGCAGGAAAGACGCATTCACGGTTCCGTCCGTATATTTGTAAGCGGCGTTCACGAATTCCATGATACGCGCGATGGCGGTGTTGAAAGAGAAGACTTTAAGGTCTTCGGTCGCGCGCTTTATCGTATTGTTGCGCACGAAGTCGAGTTCTTTCTCCGCTTTGCCGTATTCTCCCTTTGCGCAGCCCAACGCGATGCTCTTGTTCACCAGTCTTTCCACCCTGTCCATGAATCTGACGATGGATTCGAGTCCGCTCGTATTCCACGGACCGCCTTCGACGTAGGAGAAGCCGAACATCAGATACAGTCTGAACGCGTCCGAGCCGTACTTGCTTACGTATTCGTCGGGCGAAATGACGTTGCCTTTGGATTTGCTCATGCGGTTGCCGTCCGGACCGAGGATAACGCCCTGGTGCACGAGCGAAGAGAACGGTTCGTCGAAGTTCAGATAGCCCATATCCCGCAGAGCTTTGGTAAAGAAGCGGGCGTAGAGCAAATGCATACAGGCGTGTTCCGCGCCGCCGATATATTTGTCGACGGGAAGCATTTTGTTGATTATTTCGGGATCGAAAGCCTGTTTGTCGTTATGCGCGTCGGGGTAGCGCAGGAAATACCAGCTGCTGCACACGAACGTGTCCAGAGTGTCGGGGTCGCGTTTTGCCTTTGCTCCGCATATCGGACAGGTCGTGTTCATGAATTCGTCGCATTTGAGAAGCGGCGACTTGCCGTCGGGAGTGAAGTCCACGTTGTAGGGCAGTTCCACCGGCAGCTTGTCATCGGGAACGGGAACTTCGCCGCAGTGCGGGCAGTGTATGATCGGTATCGGGCAGCCCCAATAGCGCTGGCGGGAGATCAGCCAGTCGCGCAGACGGTAATTGGTCTTGAGCGCGCCCATGCCGACCTTTTCCAGATCTTTGACTATCGCCACCTTGGCTTCGTCGGTGGTCATGCCGTCGTATTTGCCGCTGTTGACGAGCACTCCGTGTTCGCAGTAGGGCAGTTCGTCGCCTTTTCCGTCGGCGCTCTTTATGACGCGTACTATGTCGAGCCCGAATTTTTTTGCGAAGTCGTAGTCGCGTTCGTCATGCGCGGCAACGCCCATGACCGCGCCCGTGCCGTAAGAGTACAGCACGTAGTCGCCTATCCATATGGGCACGCGTTTTCCGTTGACGGGATTGATGCAGTAAGCGCCGGTGAAAGCGCCGGTCTTTTCGCGCGAAGTGGAGAGGCGTTCTATCTCGGTCGCCTTGGAGCAGGCGAGTTTGTAGGCTTCGATCTCGGCTTTATGCTCGGGCGTGGTCAGCTTGTCCACCAGCGGGTGTTCGGGGGCAAGTATCACGTACGAAACTCCGAAGACCGTGTCCGCGCGCGTGGTGAATACGCTGAATTTATCTCCGCTCTCGCAGGTGAATACGATCTCGCCGCCTGTGGATTTGCCTATCCAGTTGCGCTGCATCGCTTTGGTCTTTTCGGGCCAGTCGATCTTGTCGAGTCCCGAGAGAAGCTCTTCCGCGTATGCGGTTATCTTGAAAAACCACTGCGTGAGATTTTTGCGTACGACGGTAGTGCCGCAGCGTTCGCAGCAGCCTTCGACGACCTGTTCGTTGGCAAGCACCGTGTTGCAGGAAGGGCACCAGTTGACGGGCGCTTCCTTGCGGTAGGCGAGGCCGTGCTTGTAAAATTGCAAAAACAGCCACTGCGTCCATTTGTAATAGTCCGGCATACAGGTCTTGATCTCGTAGTCCCAGTCGAACGACGCGCCCATGGCTTTGAGCTGTTGCTCCATCGTGGCTATGTTTTTAAGCGTGCTGTCCTTGGGATGTATGCCCGTTTTTATCGCATAGTTTTCCGCCGGAAGACCGAACGCGTCAAACCCCATCGGCTGGAAAACTTCCTTGCCGCTCATGCGCATGAAACGCGCAAAAGTATCGGACGGTCCGTAATTGTACCAATGTCCGACGTGCAGCTTCGCACCCGAAGGATAGGAGAACATTTCGAGCACGTAATACTTGTTGTCGCGTTTGGAGGTATCGAAGCTGTACAGCTTTTCCTCTTCCCAGCGCTTTTGCCATTTTTTTTCGATTGCGGTAAGATCCATAGACACTCCGTCAAGTCATGCTTTGTCGCAGATTTTCGTTTGCGACGTTATCAAATCAATATTATATATTAAGCGCGCGGGTTTGTAAAGTTTTTTGCGAACGCTCGCGTCGTAAAGCCGTCGGAAAGCGGTCGTAAAATGCCCCGTTACGCGCCGCGGCGACCGCTGCGGACGGAATTTTCGTGCACGCCGACGCGGCGATGCGTAGCTTTTTCGAAAGAATTGGTATATTATATATATGCGATATGCGGCTGCGGCCGCGGGAGGTGATCCGAAATGGACAGTATGGATATAAAAAACTCTGCCGCCGACGCGGCGTTCGAAGAAGCCGTGAAGTCGGCTCTCGCTCTCATCGGGAGGAACAGTGTGCAGTCCGCTCCGTGTGCCGAAAGTCCGTTCGGCAGGGGCGTTGCGCAGTGTCTGGCAGCCGTTGCCGAAGACGCAAGGGCGCACGGTTTTACCGTAGGCGAGGGCGACGGATATTACGTCTGGGCAGAGATCGGACAGGGAGACCTGTTCGGCATACTCGGACACGTCGATACGGTGCCGATTGGCGAAGGTTGGACGGCGGAACCGTTGGGCGAAATAAAGGACGGCGTTATGTACGGCAGAGGCGTGCTTGACGACAAGGGCCCCATGATACTTGCGTTGTACGCCGTCTATTCGTTGATCGCCGAAGGCAGAAAGCCTAAACGCAGGATACGATTCATATTCGGAGGGAACGAGGAATCGGGCTGGAAATGTATCGAAAGATATCTGCAAAAGGAAGAGATCCCGCCCGAAGGCATATCGCCCGACGCGGATTTTCCCGTCATAAACTGCGAAAAGGGCGTGGCGCATATAGAGCTGAAACTGAAAAAGCCCGCAGACCTTTTGTCCATGCGCGGAGGCGACAGAGCGAACGTAGTCATGCCGCTGTGCAAAGCGAGCATAGACGGTTCGTATCCCGACGCGGCTCAGGTGCGCGGAGTGGCCGCCGAGGAGAAAAACGGCGTCACCGAGCTTACGGCGATCGGAAAGGCTGCCCATGGTTCTACACCGCGCGAAGGCGACAATGCGGCATGGAAAATATTGCAGTGGCTCGCGTTGAACGTCGGCGGAGAATACGTCGGACTGCGCGATATGCTGTGCGACGACAACGGGAAAGGATTGGGGATAGACTGTCGCGACGAAAAGAGCGGCGCATTGACCTGTAATATCGGTATTATAAACACGGACAGCGAAAAAATCACGCTTACTCTCGACATAAGACATCCCGTGTCCGTTCCTCGGTCGAATATAGAGGCAAAGCTGAAAACGGCGTGCGGCGCGGTCGGCGCCGAAACGGTCGCGTTCCACGATCCGCTCTATGTGCCGCAGGACGACGAACTGGTACGTGGACTGCTCTCGGCATACAACGAGTGTACGGGGGAGCACGCGTCCCCGATATCCGTCGGAGGCGCGACTTACGCGAGGGCGCTGCCGAAGGCGGTCGCGTTCGGTCCGATATTTCCGCGGCAGGCCAACACCATCCATATGCCCGACGAGAGAGCTTCGCTGACCGATCTGCGCAGGACTTTCGATATCTACCGGGCTGCGTTTGCGGCGCTGTTGTTCGAATAGAGGAGGGATCATGCAAAAGAAGAGAGTCCTTTTCGTATGTCTGGGCAATATATGCCGCTCGCCCATGGCGGAATTTATATTCCGGAAAGCGGCGGAAAGGGAGGGTCTTGCCGATATGTTCGAAACGGCTTCCGCGGGTACGAGCGCGGAGGAGGAGGGCAATCCCGTCTATCCTCCCGCAAAAGCGGAACTTGCCCGTCACGGTATCTCATGCGAGGGCAAGCGCGCCCGAAAGATAAAGAGAGAGGATTACGGCGCCTTCGACGCGATCGTGACGATGGAAGAGCGCAATTCCGCCTCGGCAAAGCGCTTTTTCGGCGGGGATCCCGACGGTAAGATACGCAGACTGCTCGATTATACCGACCGACCGCGCGATATAGCCGATCCTTGGTGGACGGGCGATTTTGCCCGAACGTATTCGGACATCGAAGAAGGCACGGAAGCGTTGCTGAAACGGCTCCGCGATCGGTAAAAGGCGGATACCGCGCCCGATAAGACGGGCTTGCCGCCGCAAAATCAGATACATACGCATGGAACGCAGGATTTTGCGTTCATATCGTTGACACGGGAGAGCTGCGGCGATACAATATTGCGCGGGAAAGTTTGAGAAGGAATCGGATATGAATTTTCTTTCCACGTTTATCCAGGTGGTGATAGTCGTCGCGCTTGCCGTGCCGGGCTACATATTGCGCAAGACAAAACTTCTGCCCGAAAATACCGCAGGCATATTCGCGGCTTTGCTGTTGTATGTGGCGCAGCCGTTCCTGATGATGTCGTCGCTGTTCAACAAGACCTTCGAGGCGGATATGCTCGCGAACTTCGCATGGGTGATAGGTTTCGCGATCGTTACCCAGCTTGCGGTATATTTTGCGGCGAAACTCATCTTCGCGAAGAGCAAAGACCTCGCCGCGAAGCGCGCTTGTACGGCGGCTTCCTATCTCGGCAACGTCGGATTTATGGGTATCCCCGTGATGGAGATGCTGTTTCCGGGCAATTCCGATCTTATCCTGTATACGGTCGTCTATAATATAGCTTTCAACGCCATGGCATGGACTTTGGGCGTCTACGCCATCACGGGAGAGCGCAAGAGCATACGACCCGTCAAGATATTGCTCAATCCGCCTACGATCGCGGTCATAATAGCGCTGCCGTTCTTTTTCTGCAACGTCGCCATACCTGACGAGATCATGACTCCCGTCAACTATCTGGGGCAGATGACCCTGCCTCTGTCGATGATAATCCTCGGCATAAGGTTGGCGGATATGAGTCCGTTCAGACTGTTCAAGGATCCCAAGGTCTATCTCGTCGCGTTCGTAAAACTCGTTATATCGCCGTTGCTGTCGCTCGGCATAGTAATGTTGGTATCGCTTGCCGTCGATATCGACCGCTACGTCATTATAGCGCTGTTCATAATAGGCGCGATGCCGTCCGCTTCGAGCACCCTTACGTTTGCGGAACTATACGGAGGCGACAATGAAACCGCCGCGGCGGCAACGCTCATGAATACCATATTGTGCGTGATAACGGTGCCTGTGCTCATGTTGCTGTGCGATCTTATTTAGCCGCCCGACGCGCTTCGGACGTTAATGAGAAAAGGAAAACGCGGGGAGAGCCCGCGTTTTCCCTTTTTCGCATTTTTCAGCGCGTGGACAGTCCCAGCAGATTGTTGCGGTAATTGTAGCGCTTCATAACTTTTATTTTGCGCGAGGTCGTGACTTCGGTATATCTTTCCGTCACGGAGATGTTCGAATGCCCCAGAAGCTCTTGTACGGAGCGCAGGTCGGAGCCGTTTGCCAACAGATTGGTCGCGAACGTGTGCCGCAGATAGTGCGGCGTGGACGAAGACGCTATCTTGGCTCCGTCGCGGTATTTTTTGAAGATATCTTCTATGCCGTGTTCCGAGAGTTTGCAGAGGTGTCGGTTGACGAACAGATAGTCGTTGTCGGGGCGCAGTTTTTTGCGTACGGACAGCCATTCGCGAAGATTGTCCAGAGTTTCGGAGCAGGACAGGTACAACAGCCGTTCCTTGCGGCCTTTGCCGTGTATCAATACTATGCGCGAGCGCATATCGAGATCGTCCAGTCGTATGGCTGCGGCTTCGCCGATACGTATGCCCGTCGACGCGATCAGATCTAGAAGAGCAAGATCGCGGGTTATCTGGAATCTGCCGAATTCGCTAGCGGCGCAGGCTTTCAGCCTGTACAGATAAGAGAAGAGTTTGCGCATATCGTACAGGGGAATGGTCTTGGGCAGGGAGCGCTCGAGTTTGATCTTCATGTCCAGATCGTTCATGGGATTATTTTTTCTGTCATGCTTGTAGACGTATGCGAAGTATTGCGACAAAGAAGCTGCGTGCCTCTTGATCGTCGCGGATTTGTGCCCCGTCTTGTAGAGCATGGTCAGGTACTCGCGCAGCCCCAGTCCGGTATCGTTTTCGAATCTCGAGAAATTTCCGAGATCGGATCGGTACGCTTTTACGGTCTTGTCGCTCAGGTTTTTCGAAACAGCGCAATACAGTATGAATTCCGCTATTTTTTCTTCATCAGTAAACATTTTTATCCTCTGTTTCAAGATTTTCTTGATTATAATACAGTCACATATTTTTATGGACACTCTTCCAAGTCGGGAATATCAAAGCGAATTTTTATAACATATGCATGTCATGTCCCGAAAAACGGACATAAGATGTCGTATAATGTACTCGAAAATCAACAAAAGAGAGGTCTTTTATGAGTGCATTCGACAAAGTAATCGGCTATGAAAAAGAGAAGGAAGAACTGTATCAGCTGTGCGACATGGCGAAAAATTCGGCAAAATATGCGGCTCTGGGCGTAAAACTTCCGCGCGGTATTTTGCTGTACGGTGTGCCGGGTGTAGGTAAAACCTTGATGGCAACGGCTCTCCTCGATGAGATGGATAATGGCAGAAAACGCTACATTCTCCGCAAGGACAAAGGCATCGAAGAGTTTGTGGAAAGCATTTCAAAACCTTTCAGGAAGCTAAAGAGAATGCGCCTTCCGTTATCTTTCTCGATGATCTCGATAAGTTCGCATCTGACAGCGATTCGCGCAATCCGG
>ERZ1090880.1166-NODE-1167-length-13420-cov-6.297194_pt1 | contig 13420 bp, 13 predicted proteins | sample MGYA00478471_ERZ1090880 | MGnify/ENA primary metagenome ERZ1090880 (study PRJEB33644, sample SAMEA5815734) | chicken gut metagenome | biome: Chicken; feature: Gastrointestinal Tract; material: Caecum | place: Ireland | collected 2019-01-01 | study: A study of... | reverse complement strand
ATTCACTGTAATTCATACGGATATTCTACCACAAGCGCGCCGATAAGACAATCTTTTGCTTTGCGAGGGCGTAAAAAAAGACGGCTCACGCCGTCCGTTTTTTACTTTCCGAAATTCACAGCGCGACGTTTCCCGCGGCGGCGCGCGACTCGTATTCGCGCTTGACCTTGCGGTATGTCGCGGCTGCCGTGAGCACGTATCTTTCGCGCGCTGCCTCGTCGGCATTGTCGAACACCGAGCTGTCGATAAGTCTCGCGATGACGTCGGTGACCGTGCCGTCGTGTCTGACGATGTCGACGATCTTGTCGTAGACGACTTTGTCCGCCAAAGTGCGGCGCACCGCGTACGCCTTGCGTTCCGCCGCAGCCTCTTTCGTGTAGTAACCGCTCGTGATGCGGTGTTTTGCCTGCCTTGCAAGCGAGTGCATCTTTCTGTCCGTTTGTCTTTGCATTACGCTCCCTCCTATGTTCGGATCACTTACTGAAAGATACCACAAAAATGCGGTTTACGCAACACGGACAGGTGAATTTTTATGCGAAACGCATATCTCGACCGCTATCGAATAATTTCGACAGGCGCGCACGTCTTATCATCGACGGTTTTCGACAAAATGTCTTTGCGCCCCCTCGCAAAAGAACGACTTCGCGCCACGGCGCCGTTTGCCGCGCACGATCTCAGTCCGAAACGACGATCCCGATCGAGGTGCATCTGCGGCTGTTGCAGTCGCTTTCCGAAACGCTGCACGCCGCTACGCAGACGCGGACGTCGGCTTCCGCCCGCAGCGTTATCTTATCTCCCGCCTTCGAAACGGGCGGCAGGACCTTTATGCTGCCGTCGGAGTTTATTTCCGTATTCATGAACAGATTGACGGGGCGTATGATCGGTCTGCTCTCGCCCAGACAAGCATTGATGTTGACAAGGCAGTTGGGATGTCCCTTTCCGTTGCCGTAAAAGAACTCGTACATCTCGGGGCTGCAGCACGGATGAAGAAGATCGTGAACTCCGACATCGTCGGCAACCACGGTAAAAAGCGGTCTGTACAGATTGGAATAGATGATATCGCCCGCTTTGAGCCTGAGGGAAGCGTTGCAGTCTATCGTAACGCCCGGGGACAAAAACTCGTCCGCATTGCCGCTGACCTCGGCAAAAAAGTCAGCCACCTGCCCGCCTTCCATATCTATGACGGTGACGGTCTGACCTTTCGCCGCCTGCGCCGAAACTCCGCTGCATGGCGCTGCGGTAAATTCTCTTGTCATATATCGTTCTCCTCGCGATCGAAAAAAACGCGGCGCATTACGCGCCGCGACCTTGTCAGGATTTGTACATTCTCTTGCGAGCAGCTTCCGCCTTCTTCTTGCGCTTGACGCTCGGCTTCTCATACGCCTCTCTCTTGCGGAGGTCGCCGATGATGCCGTCTCTCGCGCACTTACGCTTAAAGCGTCTCAACGCGCTCTCCAGAGATTCGTTCTCTCCTACCTTTACAGTGGACATCCTTTTCGCCTCCTTCCCGAGGATCGGGCCGTATTTGCCTTATTATTATATAGGCGGCGCCGCCTTTTGTCAACGGAATGCGAGAGGTTTTCGCGCAAAAGATCAATCGAGAGCCAACTTGTCCCTTATCGCCGCAAGATCGTATCCTTTATCCTCTCCAGTCGGGCAGACGGAAAGTCCGTCGTCGGTCCTGCGCGGTATCACGTGCACGTGAAAATGGAAAACGCTCTGCTGCGCCGCCCTGCCCGAACAGTTGAACAGATTGACACCGTCGTAGCCGCACTTTTCGGTATAGTGGCGCGCGATCTTCTGTGCGGCTGCCGTCACCGCCGCCAGGTCTTCGGCTCCGCAATCGCGCAGATCCGTACAATGCGCTTTCGGCACGACCAGAGTATGTCCCTCGAAATCTCCCGCGATATCGAGAAACGCATACGTCTTTTCGTCCTCGTAGATCTTGTACGACGGCAGCTTGCCGCCGATTATCCTGCAAAAAATGCAATCGTCCATAATTATTACCTCCTTTATTCGGCGATCATGCCGTCCCTGTACGGTCTTACCGCGGTGACGGTGACTTCGCCCTCCGCCGCGGCGGGTATATACGTCTTTATAAACTCCTCGCTGTGCCCTATCGAATATCCGTCCTCGTAAGTTTCGACAAGCACGTTCAGCTTCCTGCCTGCGCGGCCGCGCAAAAATGCGTCCTTGCATTCTGCTGCGACTTCGCACGCCCGGGCGACTCTGTCGTCCACGACCTGCGGCAACAGCTGCCTGAACTTCGCCGCGACGGTACCCGCTCTCTTCGAGTACCCGAACACGTGGACCTGAGCGAATCCTATCCTGCGCAAAAACTCGGCGCTTTCCGCAAAATTCTCCTCGGTTTCGGTAGGGAACCCGCATATGAGATCGGTGGTGATAGCCGAGTCGGGGAAAACGGAACGTATCTCTCCGACCTTTCCGGCGTATTCCTCAGCAGTGTATCTGCGGTTCATCTTTTTCAGCACGGCGTCGCTGCCGCTTTGCAGCGAAAGGTGGAACTGAGGACAAAATCTCTTCAAGCCCGCAAGCGCGGTCAGCAGTCCGTCGTCGATCGCTCCGACTTCGAGCGACCCCAGCCTTATCCTGACGTCGAGATCGGACAGCGCCCGCACGAGTTCTGCAAGCGACGATCCCGTGTCCTTGCCGTACGACGAAAGATCGATGCCGGTGAGAACTATCTCGCGGCTGCGCCTCGCCACGTCCGCGCACTCTCTGACGCATTCTTCGAGATCGCGTGAGCGGCTCCTTCCGCGCAGATACGGTATCAGGCAATAAGAACAGTATCTGTCGCAGCCGTCCTGCACCTTGATATAAGCCCTCGTGCGATCGTCCGCAGGATCGCTCGGTCCGTCGTAGACCGTAGGTAAAGGCGCCATATCGGTGACTTTTTCGAGAAAACGCAGAGCCGCCGCCGCTTTATCCGCCGTGCCCGCGATATACGTCACTCTGTCTTTCGCGCGGAACGCGTCGGCTCCGTTCTGGCTCGCGCATCCTATGACCGCGACGCACGCCGACGGATTGAACCTCAGACATCTGGTCACGAACTGGCGCGATTTTCGCTCCGCCTCGTTGGTAACGGCGCAGGTATTGAGTATATAGGCATCCGCCCTCTCAAGGGAAGGCGTGACGTCGAAGCCGCGGTTTTCGAGCAGCTTCATGATGCAATCGCACTCGTATTTGTTGACTTTACAGCCCAGATTGCAGACGGCGACCTTCAACGTCCCAACTCTCCTTTTTCGTAATTTATCACCGCCAGCGCGACAAGCCCCGCGGTCTCGCAGCGCAATATCCTGCGCCCGAGCGACACGGTCCTTACCCCTGCGGCGCGCGCGGCTTCGGCTTCTTCGGGAGTAAATCCTCCTTCGCTCCCAATGATAAGCGCTATCTTAGAAGCTCGGTCAAGCCCCTTCACGTCGCCTATCCGTCCGCTCGGTTCGAGTTCGTACGGCATAACGGCGACGTCGAATCCCCCCGCTCTCGACAAAACGTCCGTAAAGTCGGTAAGTTCGCCCACCTCGCATAGTACGCTCCTGCCGCACTGTTTGCACGCCTCCGCCGCCACTCTCCGCATACGCGCGCGATTGTATTTCGTTTCCTCGGTGCGCGCGCTCGTAAACGGGACGATCTCCGCCGCTCCGAGCTCCGTACACTTCTGCACTATGTACGCGGTCTTATCCCCTTTGGGCAAAGCCTGGAAAAGCGTTACGGAATACGGAAGCTCGCTCTCGCCGATACGCCTGCCGTCTATATGCGCGACGGCGCCGTCCTGCGATATCTCCGTAAGCGTGCAGTCCAGTTCCTCTCCGTTGCCTGGGCATACGGTCAGCCTGTAACCCACCTTATAACGAAGTACGCGTGAGAGATGTTCGAATTCCTCTCCCGTTATAGACACCTCATCGCCATGTACGGCGCTCGGCGGCACGAAAAATCTTCTTATCTCCATCACCGCGCTCCCAACTCGAAACCGCACCACTCTCCGTCGCGCATTTCTTCCGCGACGTAAAGTCCCCTCTTTGCGAACGCGTCCGCGACCGCGTCCCTGCGCGACAGTATCACTCCGCTGACGATCAGCCTTGCTCCGTCCGCAAGAAACGGGATTATCCCCTCCGACATTCTGATAAGGATATCAGCGGTGATATTGGCGGTGATCAGATCGTATCTGCCGCTCAACCCGCCGAGCAAGTCGGCAGTCTCGACGGTGACGTTGTCCGTTCCGTTGAGAGCGCAGTTGACGCGGGCGGTCTCGACGGCTTTTTCGTCGATATCGCACGCATAGACCGACGCGGCACCCAATTTCGCCGCAGCTATCGCAAGTATCCCGCTGCCCGTACCGAGATCGGCGACCCTCGCTCCTTCGACGGACTTTTTCTGCATCAGAGCAAGACATATCCTCGTCGTTTCGTGTTCGCCCGTGCCGAAAGCCATACCCGGATCCATCTTGATCGTATGCACGCCCTCGGCGGGCGTATATTCTATCCAACTCGGCACTACGGCGACCGCTCCGCACTCTATCGGACGGTAAAATTTGCGCCACACCGAATTCCAGTCCTCGCCGTCCACCGTCCTGCGCGACGTTTCCAGCGAACCGACCTCGAACGGACAGTTCTCTCTCAGAGTTTCCAATCCCGAACGCAGCGCGCGTTCCGCTTCGTCGGCGGAGGCGATCGGAAAATATCCGCATACGCGCACGACTTCGCTTGCCGAAAGCACGCTCTCGTCCACGTAATCCCATACCACATCGCTCCTGCACAGTTGCAGAAAATCGTTTTTGTCGTATATCCCGATGCCCTCGCTGCCGAGTTCGGCAAGGATGTCGGCGACAAGTTCGCTCGCGTCCGTGGTCGTATAAACCGTTATCTCTGCATAATCCATGCCTCTATTATATTGCATGACGGCTCTTTTGGCAAATCTTTGCGCGCCGTCCCGCCGCTTTCGGCAAAGGCGCGTTCCGTCCGCTCGGATCTCTCACAAAAAAAGGAAGGATCCGAAGATCCTTCCCCTCAATGCGGATATTTGTCAGTCTTTCTTCTCTTCTCCGTCGGGAGCCGCTTTTTCTCCGTCGCCGTTTCCGACGTCGGAAGGCACGAAGTCGAGCTCTCCGTCGGCGCCGACGTCTACCAGAACGGACTGCCCTATCGCGACCTTACCCTCCAGGATACGCTCGCTGAGTTCGTCCTCGATGTATTTCTGTACCGCCCTGCGCAACGGACGCGCGCCGTATTCGACGTTGGTCCCGTGTTCGACGATATAACTCTTCGCCGCGTCGCTCACGGTGATGGCTATGTTCCTGTCGCGCAATCTCTTTGCGAGCTGATCGGTCATCATCGTGACTATCGCGGACATATCCTCCTTGCGCAGCGGACGGAAGATTATCACGTCGTCTATACGGTTGATGAATTCGGGACGCATCGCTCTCTTGAGCGCTTCGAGCTGTCTTTCCTTCATGTTCTCGTAATCGGTCTCGTCGTCGGAAGATCCGAAGCCGAGCTTTGCTTTCGCCTTTATCTCGTTCGCGCCGATATTGGAGGTCATGATGATTATCGTATTCTTGAAGTTGACCGTCCTGCCGTGGGAATCCGTAAGTCTGCCGTCTTCGAGTATCTGGAGCAGGATGTTGAACACGTCGGGATGCGCCTTCTCGATCTCGTCGAACAGCACCACCGAGTAGGGCTTTCTGCGCACTTTTTCGGTCAGCTGTCCGCCTTCTTCGTACCCCACGTATCCGGGTGCGGATCCTATCAGCTTGGAAACGTTGATCTTTTCCATATATTCGGACATGTCTATCCTTATCAGCATATTCTCATCGCCGAACATCGCTTCCGCCAAAGCCTTGGACAATTCCGTTTTGCCCACGCCCGTGGGACCGAGGAATATGAACGATCCGATAGGTCTCTTGGCGTCCTGTACTCCCGCTCTTGCTCTGCGCACCGCTTTGGCGACCGCGGAGACGGCTTCGTCCTGTCCGACCACTCTCTTGTGCAGGATGCTCTCGAGGTTGAGCAGCCTCTGAGCCTCGCTCTCGGTCAGTTTTACGACGGGGATATGCGTCCATGCGGACACGACTTCCGCTATATCCTCCTCGCCGACTTCGAGCTTGCTGTCGCCGTGTTTCTTGACCCATTCGCTCTTCTGTTCGGCTATCTTGGCGCGCAGTTCTTCCGCCTTGACCTTGCACTTCTGAGCGTCGTCATAGAGTTCGCGGCTGGCAAAACTGTCCTTGTCCACAAGGATACGGTTGAGTTCGTCCTCCATCTTCTTTATGGAATCGGGCAGTACGAAATTGCTTATCCTCTTTTTGGAAGAAGCCTCGTCTATCAGGTCGATCGCCTTGTCGGGCAGGAATCTGTCGCTGATGTACCTGTCGGACATCTTGGCGGCGGCTTCGAGAGCCTCGTCCGTTATCTTGACGTTGTGATGCTCTTCGTACTTGGGTCTTATGCCTTTGAGTATGGTGATCGTGTCCTCGACCGACGGCGGATCGACTATGATCTGCTGGAATCTGCGTTCGAGCGCGCTGTCTTTTTCTATGAACTTGCGGTACTCGTCCAGCGTAGTCGCGCCGATGGTCTGCATCTCGCCCCTCGCAAGCATAGGTTTGAGAATATTGGCGGCGTCGATACCGTTTTCGGACGAACTTCCCGCGCCGACGATCATGTGTATCTCGTCGATAAACGTGATTATGTTGCCGTTTTTGATTATCGCGTCGATAGCCTTCTTCAGTTTCTCTTCGAAATCGCCCCTGTATCTCGTGCCCGAAAGCAGCGAAGTGATGTTGAGCGAGAACACCGTCTTGTTGCGCAGCATCTCGGGTACGTTTCCGTCCACTATCGACTGCGCCAGTCCTTCGACGATGGCGCTCTTACCTACGCCGGGTTCGCCGATAAGCACGGGGTTGTTCTTTGTACGGCGGCAGAGTATCTCGATTATCCTTTCGATCTCCTTGCTTCTGCCTATGATCGGGTCGAGTTTTCCCTGTCTTGCCTTTTCGGTAAGATCCTCGCCGAGATCGCGCAATTCGAGCGGCAGTTTAGACGACTGCTTCTTGCTTTCTTTTCCGCTTCCGCCGAAAACTCCCGTGTCTATCCTCTCTCCTTCGCCTCCGTCGCTCTGTCCCGAAAAGCGTCCCGTCGCGCCGCCCTCGAGAGTCTGCATCATAAGTCTTACGCGCAGCATCTCTACGTCAACGCCCAGTGCGCGCAGCGTTCTGTCCGCCTGCGAACCGGTCTCTTCCAGAAGCGCCATTAGCATGGACAGCGAATCGATATTGCTGCGCCCCACTGCCTCTGCGGTCGTCTTGCTGTTGACCAATATCCTGCGTACTCTCGCGCTCAATTCGACCGTGGTAGTCGGTTCATCGTTTTCTGGCAGGAGCGCGTCGACCAGCGACGCGGGGTCTATCGCTCCTCCGATCACCTCGGCGGCGGCGCAGTCGGCGGACGCAAGCCCCGCAAGCAGGTGTTCCGTGCCCAGCAGTCCGCCCTTTCTCATGGCGTATCTCTGAGCCGCTTCTATCGCTCTTTCGCATTCTTCGGTAAAATTTCTTGCCATTTTTCATATCCTCCTTCAGATGGTCTTGCCTACCAGCGCGGCGCGCGCTCTGTCGCGCTCCTCCGCCGTAAGCACTTTTTTTGTAAGGATACACATCATCGCGGGCTGCGACAGCACCGCCAGATTGTCTATCCTGTCTATGTCTTTGTCGATATATCCGAGCGCGACGCCCAGTCTTACGTAACCGAGCAGATTCATGAACTCGGACGAACTGATCTTGCAGCAGTTGGTCAGTATCCCGTAACTGCGCATGATCTTGTCTTTGAGATCCAGCCCCAATTCCTTTTTGAGTTTTTCGCGCTCGCGTCTTTCGAGTTCCACTATCTGGGCGACTGCCTTTCGGAACAGCTCCTTGATCGTTTCCTCGCTCTTGCCGACCGCCGCCTGATTGCTGATTTGATATTCGAAGCCCTCCGATTCGGTGCCTTCGCCGTACGCGCCGCGGGTCGTAAAGCCGATCTTCTGCAGACTTGCGACCAACCCCGACATCTTTCTGCCTATCGTCAGCGCAGGAAGCGAGACCATCACCGACAGTCTCATCGCCGCGCCCAGATTGGTCGGACAGGCGGTCAGATATCCGAAAAATCTGTCGTACGCTATATCCGCTTTCGACGCAAGCAGCTTGTCGAGCCTCAGCAGTTTGCCGTACGCGTTGTCCAGGTCGAAGCCGGGCATTATGCATTGTTCGCGGATATGGTCTTCTTCGTTGACCATGATCGAGATCGTTTCGTCGTCGCCGATAAAGACTCCTCCGTACGGTCTGTCTACCAGTTCGGAACTGATGAGGTGTTTTTCCACGAGCGACTGCTCGAAGACCTTGTCCATCTCCCCGGTCTTGTAAAATTTGCCTTTGAACAGCTCGTTGCAACAATCGTTGACGGTCTTCATCAACACCGAGTATATCTCTTCCTGTCCCGTCAGTTTATGCGGAAAAGGCAGACCTTTGATATTTCTCGCGAATCTCACTCTCGTGGAGATGACCACGTCCTTGTTTTTTTCGGTGTTATTCATTGCCGCCTCCCGTCAGCTCTCCGAGCTGTATCTTGAGTTTTTGCGCCAAAATGTAATCGCCCTCTTTCGCCGCAGCATGCATCCTGTCGCGAAGATCCGCTATCTTTTCTTCGCGGGTCATTTCAGCCTTCTTTTCCTCGACAGCGCCCGTACTCTGCGCGCCGACCGACGGACCTCTGCCTTTGTATTCTCCGCCTCCGAGCTGAGAAACGTAACTGCGCGCGAGATCGTAAAACACATTGTAACACTCGCTGCATCCGAACTTGTAATTCGCCGCTATCTCGTCCTCGGTCGCGCCGCATACGGGACATATCCGTTTCTTCGGCCGCTCGCGATGCTCCAAAGGATTGCCCAGGATCATCGCCTCGAACGCTCCGCCCTGGAAAAAATCTTTGAGCCAGTCTCCCGACGTGTTCAGCTGTTTTGCGCAGTCGCTGCACATCCACCGCTCGACCGTCTTGCCGTTTATATTGAATTTTACGAAGTTTGTCGCATACTTCGAATGACAGACTTCGCATATATGCCTTTCGTTTTCCATTTCCGTTACCTCCTTATCAATCCTATCAGGATCTCTTTGAATACGTTCTTGCGCAGTTTTTCCGCCATCGGAGCGGCGAGCGCCCTGTCCGACAGCGCGCTTTTTATTATCGCGCTTTCGCCGTCCGTAAGTATACCGTCGCGGCTCAGCCTGTCGGTGACGCCGACAGCTCGGTTGTACGTCAGACTGTCCATTTCGTCGATCTGTTTCAGCAGTTCCGGCAGCAGATCGTCCTTCGTCCCGACGATCTTGGCGACCGTTATGCACCCGCCGCCGCCGCGCTTGGAATCGATAACATACCCCTTGTCCACGGAAAACCGCGTCGTCAGCACATAGTTGATCTGACTGGGCGATACGCCGAAGTAATGAGCAAGATCGTTGCGCGACAGCTGTATGCTGTCTCCTTCCCCGAAAAAGGACTTTATGAATTCCTCGATCGTATCGGATATATTCGCCATGTCTTCCTCCTTTCGGTCTTTGACTTTCTTTGACCTTTGACTTTATTATACCACTTTCCTCACGCTTGTCAAGAGGTTTTTTGTAATTTTTTGTTTTTTATCAAATCATTGCAAATAATAGCCGATTGTGTTAGAATATCATACGGCGGTTGCCGAAAATGCCGATGTGGTGGAATGGCAGACACAAGGGACTTAAAATCCCTCGAAGGAGACTTCGTACCGGTTCGAGCCCGGTCATCGGCACCATCTACGGAAGACTCGCCTTTTCGCAAAAAAATACGAGGAGAATTTTTTCTCCTCTTAGTTTTTTTTGCTTTTTCGCCTCGCTTCCTTTTCGCTGTCTTGCCTCGGTAACGAAATCGTGACGCGCCTTCTTTTGCGGCGCTATTCCGTCCTCGCTACGCTCGTCCTTTCGAGCCCGGTCATCGGCACCATCTACGGAAGACTCGCCTTTTCGCAAAAAAATACGAGGAGAATTTTTTCTCCTCTTAGTTTTTTTTGCTTTTTCGCCTCGCTTCCTTTTCGCTGTCTTGCCTCGGTAACGAAATCGTGACGCGCCTTCTTTTGCGGCGCTATTCCGTCCTCGCTGCGCTCGTCCTTTCGAGCCCGGTCATCGGTAATTACGGATACAGCGTCTTGTATTTTTTATAAGCAAAATAATAGTAACTTCGCATAAAGATCCCCAACTTTTTCGGCGAGAGGATAAGCGCATTGTCGCCGAATCTTTCGAAATAATATAACGCCTGATTCGCTGAACAGGCAAATGTATAGATATCCCCGTCAATATCGATCGGAGTGGGACGATAAAGATATATTTTATCAAACATACTTCTTCCTTTCGCCGTTAGTCTGACTTTGATAGGCTCACGGTCAGTATTGTACATTGGATATTGCGCCGCACATTCAACCTGTCTATCAAAAAGCTCTCTGTTTTGCGCGGGAATATAGCTTTTCGCCGCAAGCAAGGATACGGTCCGCACCGAAGAAAGCCGTACGGTAACATTTTGTTTTCCGTTGAAATACAACACATAATTAAACAATTCGTCTTTTGCGGCACTTACGGAATGGACGGATGCATCTTTTTCGATATTTCCGTTGACTAACGAAATACAAGTCTTCACACCCCTTTTTGCGGCATCAGTCAAAAGGCGGTAATTCTCCTTAAAAATTATTTTTTCGCGCACATTCTTAGTTTTTTGCGCATACCCGGAAAACAGTCTGCGATAGTAAGAAGACATCGACTCATTCTGCAACAGAAGGTTCTCAATACATAGAACGGCTCTCTCCGACAGTTTGACAGGCTTGAACGCAAATACCACGCTCGCCTTGCGCTCTATCTCCGTTTGCCTTTTATTAAGGATCTTCAGCGTATTCAGAAAGACCGTTTCACGATATCGGTCAGGTACGATCTCGACAGCACTGCGTACTTCTTCACGGATCTTCTCTTCCACGCCTGCAAATTCTTCGTAATAATTCCTCAAAAGGGTATTCAAAAACGAATTCATATTCGGGGAGCCGTCCGCCTTGACGATCTTGAAATCAACGCAATCTTTTTTCAGCAAATCGTATAAGCTTTTCGGCGCGCTTATCTTTATCTTTTCGTACATATGCTCCCTCCGATCGTTTCACTATGATCACTATACCCCAAATTGGGGTCATAAATCAAGTATATTTATGTATACGTTACCTCAAATCGGGGGTCAAAATATTTTTGAAATTTGCGGTCTAACATTTTTTCGCAGACAATGTACAATAAAATCACTGAAACTTTCACGGAGGCAAACAATGAACTATACCTTTGACAATATAGCCGGCTATGCCCGCGAAAAAGAAGAATTAAAGAAACTTTGCGACATTATCAGAAATCGAAACAACTATGCAAAGCTCGGAGCAAAACTTCCGAAAGGCGTGATCTTTTACGGAGAAACAGGCACCGGAAAAACTCTGTTCGCAAAAGTGTTGGCGAATTTTTGCGGTCTTAAATTGTTAACTATCGATCTCGGCAACTTCACTGACGAACGATCCGTTTCCAAAAAGCTCAAGAAGGCGTTTTCTACGGCGGCGAAGTCTTCGGAACCTGCAATGATCCTGTTTGACGAGATCGACAAAGTGCTTCCCAATGCGCAGGAAGAATATTATACCGATATTTCTAAAGCCATACTTGCCCAACTTCTTACGCTGATAGACGGCATGGACAGCAGCGGGAATTTCGTCTTTGTTGCGACCTGCAATAATTATTATGCATTACCGGATACGCTGGTACGGCCCGGAAGAATAGATAAGAAGATTCACATCGGTACGCCCGATTATTCTTCACGTGTGGAAATACTCAAGCTGTACTCAGGCAAAACAAATTGTCGCTTTCAAATGCGCATGGAAGAACTGGCAAAGCTATGTCCGAATTTTTCATGCGCAGCGCTCGAAACGCTGATCAACGAATGTATACTGCATTCAGACTCCGAAGGATACGTTTCCGAACAACTGATACGCAACACTATCCTCGAAAGCAGCTCCCAGGATCTGCCTCGACGTCCGCTTACGCAATCCGATATAATAAATGCCTGTCGAAACATCGGATGCCTGATCGTCGCCAAAAATTTTAACGACGGCGATTACCTGCTGCGGCTTGGATCCGGCACCGTTTGTAATTTATTTTTCAATTCATTGATCAGTTATCACGACGACGATTTTGACGATGAAGACGGAATAGATTACAACGGGGACGATGAAAACAAAATTTCGGAAAACGATGAGTACGCTCGCGACGATGACGACTATGATGACGATGACCATGACGACTCCTCTGAAAACTACTTCAGCGAAAACGACTACATACAAGCCGTCTGCGTACTTATGGGAGGATACGTCGTCGAAGAGGCGATCTTGCACAAGACGTACGACAACGTGGGAACGTTGCTGGATACGGTGGACAATGTGCTGGACGGTATGTCATATCTGGGCTTGCTCGGACCGGATCTTCGCTACTCTTCGAAAAGGGCTCAGACGATGCCTTACGACCAAGACAGGATCGACAAGATCAATGCGCGATACGATAAGATCGTCTATGAAAGCGTTCAGATCGCTAAGGAGATCGTGTACGCCAATATTCCTCTTATCAAGGGTCTTATACCGGAACTCGTCAAAAAGAGAAGCCTTTTCAAGAAGCAATGCGAAGAGCTGATCGAATCCTTGGGAGGCTTTACAAAATGCGACTTGCGATAAGCCATCGACTAAATCGCAATAACTCCGACAAACAAACGACATACGACTACTATCGGTAGGAAAAATGGGCGGCATGCGCCGCTCCTTTTCCGTATCGATCTCTTTATCTGCCGATTTGCCGTAAAAATGCCTCCGATATCCCGCACTTTTTCTTCATTTACAGAATCACCGACGAAACTCTGCCAATAAATAAACATGCCGTTCATCGATGAACGCCGCCATAATTGCGAAGCTGCCGCGGCGGATCTGTATATGTTGTATGCTTGACGTGTAAAGAATCCGAACGCGGCCAAGAAGCCGGTTCGCAGGAGCGTCGTTTCGCAACTTACACGTTACCGTACTTTACGATATCAAATGTCTTTTAATCGACCGCGGAAACTTATTGATGCGAATACAAAACGTACAAAGCTGCCCTGATCGTCATTTTTCGACCGCCATGCAGTTTCTTTCGTGATACGCTCCGACAGGCTATTGCCCGAAAACGCTTTTAAGAACTGCCGCATCGTGGTAATATAGATACGGAAGCGATCGATGAGGACAAGCCATGACGCATGAAATAATATATACCGACCTGTCTCTTATACACATCTGACGCTGCCGACGATCTTACGCGTGT
>ERZ1090880.1159-NODE-1160-length-13457-cov-21.296896_pt1 | contig 13457 bp, 11 predicted proteins | sample MGYA00478471_ERZ1090880 | MGnify/ENA primary metagenome ERZ1090880 (study PRJEB33644, sample SAMEA5815734) | chicken gut metagenome | biome: Chicken; feature: Gastrointestinal Tract; material: Caecum | place: Ireland | collected 2019-01-01 | study: A study of... | reverse complement strand
GTAGTCGTGGACGATGCCGCCGTCCGAGCAGATGGGGATGTAGATGCCGGTCTCCCGGAAGTACTCGTCGCGGGCCTTGGCCACCTCGATGACAGCGGTCGCCTGGCCGCGGCCGATGCCCTTGGTCTCGCGGGTGATGCAGATGGAACCGCCGCCGATGCCGATCTTGACAAAGTCGGCCCCGGCCTTGGCCAGGAAGAGGAAGCCGTCGCGGTCCACCACGTTGCCCGCGCCCACCTTGACCTTGTCGCCGTAGTGCTCGCGGATCCAGCTCAGGGTTCGGCTCTGCCACTCCGAGAAGCCCTCGGACGAGTCGATGCACAGCACGTCCACGCCGGCATCCACCAGGGCGGGCACCCGCTCGGCGTAGTCGCGGGTGTTGATGCCCGCGCCCACCACATAGCTCTTGCGGGCGTCCAGCAGCTCGTTGGCATTTTCCTTGTGGGAGTTGTAGTCCTTGCGGAAGACGAAGTATTTCAGGCGGCCTTCCTCGTCCACAAGGGGCAGGGTGTTGATCTTGTTGTCCCAGATGATGTTGTTGCAGTCGTGCAGGGAGGTATTCTCAGGCGCAGTGACCAGCTTGCTCATGGGAGTCATGAAGGTGGTGACAGGCGCGTCGTCGGGGGTGTGGTTGATCCGGTAGTCGCGGGAGGCCACGATGCCCATCAGCCTGCCGCTGGCGGTGCCGTCGTCGGTGATGGCGATGGTGGAATGGCCGGTCCGGGCTTTCAGCTCCAGCACGTCGTGCAGGGTGGCGTTGGGGCCCAGGTTCGAGTCGGACACCACGTAGCCGGCCTTATAGGTCTTGACCCGGCGGACCATGGCGGCCTCATCCTCGATGCTCTGGGAGCCGTAGATGAAGGACACGCCGCCCTGACGGGCCAGCGCGATGGCCAGGTTTTCGCCCGAGACCGACTGCATGATGGCGCTGACCATGGGGATGTTCATTTCCAGGGGGCATTTTTCTTCCCCTTTGCGGTACTTGACAAGGGGGGTCTTGAGGCTCACTGCGGCGGGCACATTCTCCGCGGAGGAATAGCCGGGGACCAGCAGGTATTCGCCAAAAGTACGGGAGGGTTCTTCATAAAAGTATGCCATGATAATCTCCTTTTCATGCCAACCTGTGCGAAACCTCGGACGCCTGCGCGCCGCGCGGCGCCGGGGACAAATACTTGGCTATAATAATACCACATTTGAGGCCAGAATACAAAACCTTCCGGCGACAAACTTTTCCAAATTCCGCTCGCAAAAAACAGTCACTTTGCATAGACCATTCATGAAACTTGTGCAACACAGCTCCGTGCGCCGGCCCGCGCCAGACCCGCCGCCCCCAGGCGTGGGCAGACAAACAAAAAAGCCCGCCTTGAAAGACGGACTTTTTTGCACACGAAGCGGGATATCGCCTGTGTGGCGCCGGCCTAACAGCTGAGAAGGAGAACAGCCGGAGGAGGGGCAGGCGGCGCCCGATATCCCAAAAGCAAGAAGAAAAAGATTTCACAGTCGCCGGGTTGGTTCCCTGCTGTAACCATATTGTAACTCTTTTGTCTCCAAATTGCAATACCTTTTTGTCACTTTTTTGTAATTTCTTTTGTGAAATCTTCTCTCACATCTTTTTGCCCCCTCCGGCCCCGCTCAGAAGCGGCAGAACAGCTCGAACGCGGCTTTGTCCTCCCGGCGGCCGGTCACATACCAGCCGGGGCCGGCCTCGCTCTCGGCCGGGCCGTAGAACAGCTCCATCTCCTCCCCCATGGGCACCTGGCGGTGGTACTTGATGACGGCGTACTGCATGGAGCCCTGGGCCATCACGTCCGCCGGCAGGGCGTCGCAGACCACGTCCAGGTACGCCGCGTTGTTGATGTGGCGGTTTGTGTCGCAGAGGGAGTAGGCCGCCTGCCGGACGCCGGCGCTGGTCAGCTGGGCCGCTTTGGGCACCTGTAAGGACAGCTCCCAGTCAATGGTGTCGCTCCAGTAGCGGTCCATCTCCTCGGGGATGTGCCGGATGATCTTGCCGGCGTCGGTGTCCACCAGCGTCCAGCGGGTGTCCACCCGGGCCAGCTCCTCCCCTTCCAGGCTGCGCACCACCAGGACCCGCTTGTTGGCCCCGCGGTGGGTCTTTTCGGGGTAGGTGGTCAGGGTGACGGTCTCCCGCATGGCGGGCACGCGGTAAAACTGGAAGGCCTGCCGGCCCACCAGATAGACCATGTGCCGCGCGCTGTAAAAAGCTTTGTCCATCCCCAGGCCCCAGGCGTGGGCGGTGGCCATGTGCTCGGCGCAGCGTAGCAGGGCCGAAGGCCGCATCAGGCCGCGGTAATCCACGTCCCCTTCATCCAGGGTGATCTGCTCGGTGTAGGTGCTGTGGTCTTGCATCAGGTTGCTCCTTTCCGGCCCGCACGGGGCCGTGCATCAATACATATTACGCATTTTCCTGCGCATCTTGCGCCAGATGTTGAAGCAGGCCAGCAGGATCATCGCCAGCAGCAGCAGCAAAAACAGGTAGCCGCTGCCGCCCTCGTCGTAGCTCTTCATCTCGCTCCACTTGACGTCCAGCTCGCTGTTCACTTCCTCGCTCAGGGCGGTAAACACCTGCTCTTTGGCGGCCACCTCCTCCGAGGGATAGGCGATCTCGCTGTACTTCAGTTCCTCGTCCAGCTGTTCCCAGACGGCGGAGCTGGGGGTGGTGTAGCCGATGTACTCGGCGTTGGCGACGCCCACGTCCACCTCGCACATGAAGTTGATGAACATCTCGGCGGCCTCCTGGTTCTGGCTGGCGGCGGGGATGCACATGCAGTCCACCGAGAGGACGCTGCCCTCCTCAGGGAACACCCAGGCCAGGTCGGGGTTGTCGTCGATCATGGTGATGGCGTCCCCCGAATAGTAGACCCCGACGGCCGCCTCGCCGCCGATCATCTTGTCAAAGATCTCGTCCATGACGTAGGCCTGGACCAGGGGCTTCTGGGCCTTGAGCTGCTCCATCACCTCGTCCACCTCGGCGGTGGTGGGGGGATTGACGCTCTTACCCTCCTTGAAAGCCGCGATGGCGTAGGCGTCCCGGCTGTTGTTGAACATCAGGATATTGCCGGCGTACTGCTCGTCCCACAGGTCGGCCCAGGCGGCAGGGGCCTGGTCCACCATGGTGGTGTTGTAGATGATGCCGGTGGTGCAGAGCATATAGGGGACGCTGTAGGCGTTCTGCGGGTCGTAGTCGGGGTTGCGGTAGCCCTCGTCGATCAGGGCAAAGTTGGGGATGTTGTCGAAGTTCAGGGGCAGCAGCATCTCCTCGTCGATCATCTTGGCCACCATATAGTCGGAGGGGATGATGACGTCGTAGCTGGCCGCGCCCGACTTGAGCTTGGCATACATCGACTCGTTGGAGTCGAAGGTGGTGTAGTTGACGCTGATGCCGGTGAGCCGCTCAAAGGCGTCCACCACGTCGATGCTGCCGTCCGAGCCGTTGGAGATGTATTCGCCCCAGTTGTAGACGTTCAGGGTCACGTTCTGGCCGGCAAAACGGGTCCAGTCGTAATCCCCCGACACGCGGATGCCCTCCACCACCTGGATGGGCTGGGCGGCCCAGGCGGTCACGGCACAGGCGGCCGTCACCGCCAGGGCGGACAGAAATGCAAACAAACGCTTCATGGCTTTCCCTCCCTCACATCTGGGCCTGCTGCTGGGCGGTCAGGTCCCGCCGGTAGCGGCGGCCCTCGGCCGCGTTCGAGATCAGGATCACCGCCAGGATGGCCACGAACATGATGGTGGACAGCGCATAGATCTCCGGGCTGACCTTGCGGCGGGTCATGGAGTAGATGGCGATGGGCAGCGTCTCGACGGTGCCGCAGTTGAAGTAGGAGATCATGAAATCGTCAATGGAGTAGGTCAGGCAGATCAAAAAGGAGGAGAGGATGGCCGGGCTGATCTCGGGCAGGATGACCTTGAAGAAGGCCTGCCGGGGGTCGCAGCCCAGGTCCAGGGCCGCCTCGTACAGGTGGATGTCCAGCTGGCGGAGCTTGGGGCTGACGTTGAAGATGACGTAGGGCACATTGAAGGCCACATGGGCGATCAGGAGGGTGGGCATCCCCATGATGGTGTCGGGCAGCCAGGGCACGCCGGCAGCAAAGCGCTGGTAGGCCACGAACAGCAGCATCAGGGAGATGCCGGTGATGATCTCCGGGTTGACCACCGGGATGTAGGTCACGTTGGTGATGACCAGGCGGCTGGTCCGCTTCATGCCGGCAATGCCGAGGGAGGCCGCCGTGCCCAGGATGGTGGCCACCACCGCCGAGACCAGCGCCACCTCCACCGAGACGGCCAGGGCCCGCAGGATGGAGGAATTGTGCAGCAGGCTCTCGTACCATTTCAGGGTGAAGCCGGTGAACAGGGCGTAGCCCTTGCTCTCGTTGAAGCTGAACAGGATCATATACGCGATGGGCAGGTACATGAACCCGAAAAACAGGATGATATAAGTCCGCTGCATCAGGCGGAGATGTTTCGTTTTCATCAGGACACCCCCTCCATTTCGTCTTCGTCAAAGCTGGATGTGAAGCTCATGCACAGCAGGACGATGATCATCAGCACCAGGCTCATGGCCGAGCCCACGTTCAGATTATAGCTGTTGCCCAAGAACTGCATCTCGATCAGGTCGCCGATCAACAGGTTGGCGCCGCCGCCCAGCATCCGGCTGATGACGAAGGTGGACACCGCCGGGACGAACACCATGGTGATGCCGGTGCAGATGCCCGGCACGCTCATGGGGATCAGGACCCGCAGCAGGGTCTTGGTGGTGTTGGCCCCCAGGTCCTGGGCGGCCTCGATGATGCTCTGGTCGATCTTGACCATGCTGGTGTAGAGGGGCAGGATCATATAGGGCACATAGTTGTACACCATGCCCAGCACCACCGCGCCTGCGGTGTTCAGCATATTGAAGGGCCCCAGGCCGAACAGGCCCAGCAGGGTGTTGATGGGGCCGTTGATGCTCAAAAGGCCCATCCAGGCGTAGGTGCGCAGCAGAAAATTCATCCACATGGGCAGCATCACCAGCATCTGCATGATCCGCTGTTTGTTCACCCGCAGCCGGGACAGGAAATACCCCACCGGGAAGGCGATGACCAGACAGATGACGGTGGCGATGAGGGCCAGCAGCAAACTGCGGGCAAAAACCGAGCCGTACCCGCTGACCGAAACAAGGTTGGCCAGCGTGAAGCGGCCGTCGCTGTCGGTCAGGGCGTAGTAGCAGACGATCAGCAGCGGGACCACGGTAAAGAGCGCCATCCAGACCAGGTACGGGGAGGCGAGCCGCTTGTCATACACTTTCATCCCGCATCACCCCTCGCTCCGCGCCATGATGTGGATCTCGTTGGGGCCGATCCGCATCCCAATCCGCTCGCCGGGGGTGCAGGCGCGGGTGGAGTGGATCAGCCACTCCTTCCCGTCGCAGTCCACGTGCATCTCAAAGTGGACTCCCTTGAAGATCACATCGTTGACCTCGCCGGTCAGCTGGCCTTCCACGGGGGAGACCACCTCGATATCCTCGGGGCGGACCACCACCTGGACGCTCTGCTCGGGCTTGAAGCCGCGGTCCACACAGGGGAACTGCACCCCCGCAAAGGAGACCAGGAAGTCCCGGTGCATGACGCCGTCGATGATGTTGGAATCGCCGATGAAGTCCGCCACAAAGGCGTTTTTGGGCTCGTTGTAGATCTCCTCGGGGGTGCCCACCTGCTGGATCACGCCGCCGTTCATGACGACGACGGTGTCCGACATGGTCAGGGCCTCCTCCTGGTCGTGGGTGACATAGATGAAGGTGATGTTCATTTCGCGCTGCAGCCGTTTCAGCTCCAGCTGCATCTCCTTGCGCAGCTTGAGGTCCAGTGCGCCCAGAGGCTCGTCCAGCAGCAGGATCTCGGGTTCGTTGACCAGGCTGCGGGCAATGGCCACGCGCTGCTGCTGGCCGCCCGACATCTGGGAGATGCTGCGGCGCTCAAAGCCTTTCAGGCCCACCACTTCCAGCATATCCCGCACCTTGGTGCGGATGGTGTTCTCGTCCAAGTGCTTGAGCCGCAGGCCGAAGGCCACGTTCTCGAACACGTTCAGGTGTGGGAACAGCGCGTACTTCTGGAACACGGTGTTCACCGGGCGCTTGTAGGGCGGCTCCCCGGTGATGTCTTTACCGTGCAGGCTGACCGTGCCCGCCGTCGGTTCCAGAAAGCCGGCGATCAGCCGGAGGGTGGTGGTCTTGCCGCAGCCGGACGAGCCCAGCAGGGTCACGAATTCCTTGTCGTGGATGTCCAGGTTCAGCCCGTTCAGGATGCGCTGGCCGTCAAAGTCCACCACAATATCCCGCAGGGATACGATCACAGAATTGTCCATTTTCCAAAAGAGTCCTCCCCTTATCCTATTGCCTCATCCCGGCGGCAGGCATGCAGCCGGTATACAAGGACTATCTTAAACAATCCCGCGGAAAATGTCAATTCAGAAACCAATCTTTTTCGGCGCGGCCGCCCGCCGTTCCCGGCCCGGGGCGCAAACAGGCGCAAAAACGGGCGCAGGGCCGCGCATCCGGCCCGACGGCCCTGCGCACGCTCTGCGCCCGCGATCCCGCTCCCCCGCTTCCGGCGGGGAGAGGGCTCAGCTTTTCAGTTCTTCCGCCGGGACAAAGGCGGCGGCCGCCCTCCCGTCCACCGTGTAGACCGAGCCGTCCCCTTCCACCCTCAGGTAATAGCCGTCGGCGCCGGCGGCGTAGGCGAGGGCATAGTCCTTCTCCCCGTCCGAGGCGGACAGCGTGACCAGCGGCTGGTCAAAGCCGCAGGCGGACGGGTCCGCCCCCGCCGCCGCGGTGATCTGGCCGGTCACATAGCCGCTCAAAGCCGACAGCAGAGCGTCTGTTTTTTCCTCGTCGAGGGCGGCGTCGGGGTCGCCTTCCAGCCGCCAGACGGTGGTATAGGCCGAACTGTCCGCGCTTTTCTCTGCGTCCGGCACCGACACCGCCTGCAGGCGGACCGTCTCCCCCTCCGGGAGGGTGTACTCGATGCGCTCCAGCCGGCTGGCGGTGATGCCCGCCGGGTTAAAAGGCTCAAAGAGCTCCGCCTTGCCGTACTCGAAGCAGCCCGCCTTGGCTGCCGCCGCGGTGTAGACTGCGCCGTCCCCCGCCTTTTGGAGGTAGATGTCCCCGGTGACGGTGTTGGTGTCCCCAAAGGTGAAGGTGCTGGTCTGGCCCGCCGCCGTCACCGTGACGGTGAGCAGAGGCACGGCGAAGCCGTAGTCCTCCCCTGCCGGGGCTTCCAGCCGGCGCTTGGCCTTCCGGTCGGCCAGGGCCGCGGCCATGGTGTCGCATTTGGTCTGGTCCAGATGGTAGTCCGGGTCGTCCGCCAGGATCCAGACCCCCTCTTCATAGGCCAGGGACACCGTCTGCCCCTGCCAGGTGTATTGGATGGCGGTCAGGTCCTCCACCGCAAAGCTGGAAAGGGGGATGGTCCCCGCCTCGGCGGCGCTGGCGGCCTCTTCTTCCCGGCGGTTGGCCAGGGTCAGCAGGGCCAGGGCCGCCCCGGCCAGCACGATCAGCCCCAGCAGGACCAGCAGGGCGCGCTGTTTTGCCCGCATGGCGCTCCCTCCTTTACCTTCTGCGGCGGCGGATGGTGACCACCGCCCCCGCCACAAGCAGCCCTGCCGGCACCAGGGCCAGAAACACCAGCCCCACGGCCGCCGCCGTCCGGGCCGGGATCACCAGCTGGTCGGCTTCCAGGGCCTTGGATTCGATCAGGATGCCGCTGGACTGCCCGGTCAGGGAGGCGGCGCATCCCACCAGGAAATCGCAGTTGCCGGGGATGCTCTGGTAAAGCAGGTCGTCGTCCATATTGGAGCAGCCGATCCAGATCACCTGGGCCCCGGTGCTGTCCGACTCGGCCCAGACCGCCAGGTCAAAGGGGCCGTCCAGGTCCCCCTCCTCCCGGTCGGCGGTGGTCATGCCGTAGCCCGCCGCCTTGCTGTAGGCCGCGTCCGAGGTGGTCAGCAGCGGCCCGGCGGCGATGCCGTCGGTGGGGGTGATGGCGATGCCCTGGGCCATCTGCAGCAGCACCGGAGCGGTGAGGTCCAGCCCGTCCAGGGCGGTGCTGCCGCTGGAAGCTGCGTAGTCGGGCAGCAGGTAATAGCTGTAGCCGTACAGGCTGTGGCCGGCGTCCCCTTCCACCACCAGCCCGTCCACCCGGGCCAGGCCGAACCCGGCCATCACGGCGTCCAGGCGGGGGGTGCTGTAGTAGGCGTCGGTGGTCAGCAGCACCTTGCCGCCCCCGTCCAGATAGGCCTGCAGAAAGCCGATCTCATCCACCGCCCCCTCCGGCCCGGCAAAGTCGGTGGCGGGGCAGTGGATGATGAGCAGCGCGCAGTCCTCCGGCACCGGGCCGGACAGCAGGCTGAGGGGCTCGGTCTCGATGTTCTGGGCGGCCAGGGCATCCACCAGGGTGGAGGAGAGGGATTTTTCCCCGTGGCCGGTGGTGTAGTAGGCCCGGCTGGCCTCGCCGCTGGTCAGCCGGTAGAGGGCCGAGGTGATCTGCTGCTCGCCGTCGAAGCGGACGCTGTAGGTATAATAATCAGTATAGTCGTAAACGTAGAAATCCGCGGCGTCCAGGACGGCGCTGCGCTCCCCGGCGTCCAGGATCAGGCTGCCGGTGGAGGCGGTCTCGGCCCCGTACCGGGCGGCAAAAGTGGGATAGACCGCCGGGTCGATCTGCTGCCAGCGGATGTGGCTGCCGGCAGCCGCGTACTGGTCCAGCAGGCCGGTGATGATGGCGTCCTCGCTGCCCGTCTCGCAGAGATAGTAGATGGTCACATCCTGTTCCAGGCTGCCGGCCAGCTGGGCCGACGTGCTGCCCAGGGTGTACAGGCCCCCTTCGGAGAGGTCAAACTCGGTGTAGCGGACCGGGATCGCCTGCACCACCAGGTTGACAAGGACCGCCAGCACCACGGCGGCGGCCAGGATGGCGGTGGAATACACCCCGCTGCGGAAGATGCGCCCTCCGTCGGGGCGCCCGGCTTTTTTCTTTTGTTTCATTCCCTGCACCCCCTGTCAGACCCAGCGGCGCTTTTCGAGCCCCTGCGCCGCAAAGAACAGGAACAGCCCCGCCGCGCTGAGGTAATAGACCACCGCCTGCACCGAAAAACTGCCGTTGACGAACCGCTCAAAGGGCGCAAACAGGCACAGCGCCTCCAGCACCGCGCTGAAAGCCCCGGTCAGCCACCCGCTGCGGAACAGGAACAGCGCCGAGATCCCCGCCGCCAGCACCGCAAACAGGACGCAGCCCAGCGTCAGGCTGCGGCTGCGCAGCCCGGCCAGGACGGAGGCGGCCGCCGCCAGCAGGGTAAAGATCACCAGGGCCGCGGCGCTGCCGGCGCTGAACAGGCTGCGCAGGCTGGGCATCAGGAAGGCCAGCAGCAGGGCCGCAAAGCCCAGCACCGCCGCCACGATCTGGTTTTCGGTCAGGCCCGAGATCCACTCGCACAGGGCGATGGCGGCGCAGCCCAGCAGGTAATAGCCCAGCAGGCTGGCGAAATTGGATGCCAGCGCCGTGCCGGTGGAGCCCAGCAGCCGCAGCGCCAGGATCATGGCCGCATCCGCCAGGCAGGGCAGGGCAAACACCGCGCACATGGCCAGGTATTTGCCCAGCACGATGCCCCAGGCCGGCACCGGGCTGGTCAGCAGCAGCTGGTCGGTGCGGGCGTGCCGCTCCCCTGCCAGGCTGCGCATGGCCAGCACCGGCACATACACCAGCAGGACAAAAGAGGTCTGGTACAATGTGTAGTAGCCGAAGTCGGTCAGGCCAAAACCCAGGTTGTTGGCCATAAAGTACAGGCCGGACGCCGCCACCAGAAAGGCGGTCAGCAGCCAGCCCATCATACCGGAAAAGGCGCTGCGCACCTCCCGCACAAAAATCGCCGTCATGTGGCATCCTCCTCCCCTGCGTCCGGTGCGCCGTCCTCGCCGCCGGTCAGTTCCAGAAAAACTTCCTCGAGGCTGCTGTGGCCGGCGGTCAGGCTGGCCAGGTCGCCGCAGGCGGCCAGCTGCCCGTGGGAAAGGATCAGGATGCGGGTGCAGACGGCCTGCACCTCGCTGAGGATATGGCTGGACAGGATGACGGTGTGGCTTTTGCCCAGCTCCTGGATCAGGCGGCGCATCTCGATCACCTGCGCCGGGTCCAGCCCCACGGTGGGCTCATCCAGAATGATGACCTGAGGGCTGCCCAGCAGCGCCTGGGCAATGCCCACCCGCTGGCGGTACCCTTTGGACAGGTTGCGGATCAGCCGGGGCATCACGCCGGTCAGGCCGGTGCGGCGGGCCGCCTTTTCCACCTGGGCCTTCCGCCCGGCCCGGCGCACCCCTTTCAGGGCGGCGGCAAAGCGGAGGTATTCCTCCACCGTCATTTCGGGGTAGAGGGGCGGCGTCTCGGGCAGATAGCCCACGCAGGCCCGGGCGGCGTCCGCCTCCTCGGGCAGCGGGTGGCCGCAGACCGTCACCGTCCCGCTGGTGGCGGCCAGATAGCCCGCCAGGATGTTCATAATGGTGGACTTGCCCGCGCCGTTGGGCCCCAGCAGGCCGTAGATCTGCCCGTCCTCCACTGTGAAGGACAGGTCTTTCACCGCCGCCCGCGCGCCGTACATCCGCGTCAAATGGGAAACTTCGATCACTGGCAAAAACTCCTTTCGTCTCAGAGGGGCCGCACGGTTTTCCCGCCGCGCCCCAGGGGATCACTGGTAAGTGTAGGGCCCAAATGTGTTCAAAATAAGGCAGAAGGATGAACGCAGGCAAAAATTAAGGTTCCCGTCCCCGCGCGCAGGAATGCAGAAAAGGTCCAGACCGGACGAATCCGCACGGTCTGGACCTGGCCCTGCACATCAAAACGCCGCCCCCCGAAACGGAGAGCGGCGATAGTGCGCGTTGATGCAATTACTTGCGGCCAAAGCGGCGATTGAAGCGGTCCACACGTCCGCCGGTATCGACCAGCTTCTGCTTGCCAGTGTAGAAAGGATGGCACTTGGAGCAGATTTCAACGTGGATCTCGGGCTTGGTAGAGCGGGTCTTGATCACATTGCCGCACGCACAGGTGATGGTGCAGTCAACGTAGTTGGGATGGATACCCTGTTTCATAGCTTTTCACCTCATTTCTGGTTCTGACGAATAGGGGCCATATTCGATGTATGCGCCCATCACAACCTTCAATTTCGGCTACCCCGTCGAGCGGCCTTGGGAACGATTGCTGTAATAGTATAGCACGAATTTGAAAAAATGCAAGAGGAAAATGACCGGAGCGGGATTTTTTCTTTTCTGCGCCGGCGCGGCGGGCGTTTTTTCATATATTTGTAACAGCTTACAAATTCCGGCCCGCATTTCGGGCAATGGTTACAATCCGATCGCATTTTGCTTTTTGCACTACCCATTTTGAAACGCCCGTGCTATAATGAGCGTAAAGAGGGCGGACCGATCTGCCCTTCTCAACAGGAAGGAGAATGTACCATGAAAAAACTGTCCCGCGCACTGGCAGCCGTGCTGTCGGCGGGCATGCTGCTGTCCCTGGCGGGCTGCGGCGGCTCGTCCTCCAGCACCGCCAGTTCGGCAGCGCTCAGCAGCAGCGCGCCGGCCTCCACCGTTGACCCCGCGTCGGTCAGCGGCAGCTTCGAGGGCACCGCACCCAGCTACGACCGCGACCTGACCGTCACCGTCACCTTTGACGCCGGCAAGATCACCGACATCGAGCTGGGCGACAACCACGACACTTCCGCCATCATCAGCCGGGCTTTCCCCGTGATCGAGGAGCGGATCGTCGAGGCCAACAGCCCGGTGGTCGATTCCGTATCGGGGGCCACCTTCACCAGCTTCGGCGTCAAGGCAGCCGTCGCCAACGCCATGGCGGCCGCCGGCCTGGAAGCCCCTGAGATCACCTTTGCCACCAACGCCGGCATCGAGTACGAGCCCACCACCCTCGAGAACGCAGAGTGCGACATCGTGGTGATCGGCGGCGGCCCCGCCGGCCTGTCCGCCGCCGTGGTGGCCAAACAGACCAACCCGGACCTGAACGTCATCGTGGTGGAGAAGCTGGATATTCTGGGCGGCAACGGCAAACTGGATATGAACTTCTTCGATCTGTACGGCTCCCAGGCCATGGAGGAAGCCGGCATTGAGTACACCCTGGACGACTTCCTGCGCGATTACGCCGACTCCGGCGAGACCGCCGAGCGGGTGCAGGTCTGGGGTGAAGAAGAGTTCACCACCGACGCCTGGCTGCGCGATATGGGCACCGAGCTGAACTATACCTACGGCCTGGGCAACCACATGGTGGATGCCGACACCTACGCCGGCGAGACCATCATGGACAACATGGAAAAGCTGGCCTATGAGCTGGGTGTGGACATCCGCACCGGCACCGCCGGCGTGGACTTTGTCTGGGACGGCGACCGCGTGGCGGGCGTCTCGGTCCAGACCAACCACAACGAGAGCTACGACATCCTGGCCAAAAAGACCATCGTGGCCACCGGCGGCTTCTGCGCCAACAAGGAATTGTTGGCGGAATACGCTCCCGGCTACGAGGTGCTCAACACCTCCAACCAGATGAGCAATACCGGCGACTTTGTCAAAGTCTTTGAGGAAAACGGCATGATGCTCCAGAACATGGACCGGATGAGCGTTTTCTCCTACATCCTGAAGCCCCGCCGCGACCTAACCTCTTCCGGACAGAACTTTGTTCTGGTCAACGGCAGCGGCGAGCGGTTCATGGGCGAAAAGACCCTCAGCGGTCTGGATCTGGGCACCACTCTGCTGGAGCAGGACACCACCTGGATGGTGATCGACTCCAAGGGTCTGGAGACCGACGGCCGCCTGCGTAAGCAGACCCGTCTGGGCTACTGGCTGGAAGCCGATACCATTGAGGAACTGGCCGAGCAAATGGGCGTCCCCGCGGATGCGCTGCAGGCTTCCATTGACACCTATAACGCCGCTGCAAACGGCACCGCCGATCCTCTGGGCGCCGAACCCACCGACACCATCGACCTGACTCCCTTCTTTGCCGTGCAGGTGGAGTCCGCCGACCACATGACCAAGGGCGGCCTGGGCTGCAACGAGTTTGCACAGGCTCTGTATGAGGATGGCAGCGTGGTCCCCGACCTGTACGGCGCAGGCGAAGTCACCTGGCAGTCGGGCGGTTACTCGGAGTCGGTCTGCTTTGGCAAGATCGCCGGCCGCAACGCCGCCAACGCCATCGCGGAAGAATCGGCCGCCGCATAACTCTATCATCCCGCCGCTGGCCGGCGGCAAGGCAAACCGAGAGGGACAGGCTCCAAAGCCTGTCCCTCACAGTTTGTCAAAGAACCCCTACCAAATCGCAGGACAAAACGGAAGTTCTGGCATAAAAGAGAACAAAAGTGAAAGCTGTATACGGTCTGATGTGGCCCATACCTTGCTGGAAGGTCTTCCCAACGAG
>ERZ1090880.1158-NODE-1159-length-13472-cov-75.973317_pt1 | contig 13472 bp, 10 predicted proteins | sample MGYA00478471_ERZ1090880 | MGnify/ENA primary metagenome ERZ1090880 (study PRJEB33644, sample SAMEA5815734) | chicken gut metagenome | biome: Chicken; feature: Gastrointestinal Tract; material: Caecum | place: Ireland | collected 2019-01-01 | study: A study of... | reverse complement strand
AAAACACAAAAAATCCCCGAAAAAATCGGGGATTTTTGTTTAATTCAGGAATAGTTACTTTGCAAGACTTACTGCAACTGCGCATGCAACCGTTGCGCCAACCATGGGGTTGTTGCCCATACCGATGAGTCCCATCATTTCCACGTGAGCGGGAACGGAGGAAGAACCGGCAAACTGAGCGTCGCTGTGCATACGTCCCATTGTGTCCGTCATACCGTAGGAAGCAGGACCTGCCGCTACGTTGTCGGGGTGCAATGTACGTCCCGTACCGCCGCCGGACGCTACCGAGAAGTACTTTTTGCCGTTTTCAACACACCACTTTTTGTAGGTGCCTGCAACGGGGTGCTGGAAACGTGTGGGGTTGGTAGAGTTACCCGTGATGGAAACGTCCACCTTTTCATGACGCATTATTGCAACGCCTTCGTTTACGTCGTCTGCGCCGTAGCAACGAACCTTTGCTCTTTCACCGTCGGAGAAGGGTACTTCACGCACGATGGTGAGTTCGCCTGTGTAGTAGTTGTACTTTGTTTGAACGTAGGTGAAGCCGTTGATGCGGGAAATGATGTAGGCGGCGTCCTTTCCAAGACCGTTCAGAATTACACGCAGAGGTTTTTTGCGTGCCTTGTTGGCGTTGCGGGCAATTCCGATTGCGCCTTCGGCTGCGGCGAAACTTTCGTGACCTGCAAGGAATGCAAAGCAATCCGTTTCTTCACGCAACAGCATTGCGCCAAGGTTACCGTGTCCCAAACCTACCTTACGTTGGTCGGCAACGGAACCGGGAATACAAAAAGCCTGCAAGCCGAGTCCGATGCATTCGGAAACTTCGGCGGCGTCCTTTACGCCCTTTTTGAATGCGATAGCGCATCCCAACGTGTACGCCCAAACGGCATTTTCAAATGCGATGGGTTGCACGCCCTTGACGATTTCTTCCACATTTACGCCGTGAGAAAGGCACAATTCACGAGCCTCTTCCAGCGATTTCAATCCGTGTTTTGCAAGTTCGGAATTGATTTTGTCTATTCTTCTTTCATATCCTTCAAATGTGATAGCCATTTTCCTTTCCTCCCCTGTTATTCGTTGCGTGGAACGATGTATTTTGCGGCGTTTTCAAAACGTCCGTAGTGCTTCTTTGCCTTTGCCAATGCGTCGTTTCCGCTGACGCCTTCGGAAATGAGTTTCATCATGACGCCAAGGTTGACGTATTCGTAACCGATAATTTCGCCGTTTTCGTCCAAAGCGCAACGTGTTACGTAACCTTCCGCCATTTCAAGGTATCTGGGACCCTTAAGTTTGGTGGAGTACATTGTTCCCACCTGACTGCGCAGTCCTTTGCCAAGGTCTTCCAAACCTGCGCCGATAGGCAATCCTGCATCGGAAAATGCCGATTGAGAACGTCCGTAGACGATTTGCAAAAACAGTTCTCTCATTGCCACGTTGATTGCGTCGCACACAAGGTCGGTGTTGAGCGCTTCGAGAAGGGTTTTGCCGGGCAGAATTTCCGCAGCCATTGCGGCAGAGTGCGTCATTCCCGAACAACCGATGGTTTCCACCAACGCTTCTTCGATTACACCGTTTTTGATGTTGAGAGTAAGTTTGCAAGTGCCTTGCTGAGGTGCACAGCATCCGCATCCGTGCGTAAGACCGCTGATATCTTTGATATCGTAAGCCTGTACCCACTTGCCCTCTTCGGGAATGGGAGCGGGACCGTGATTGCAACCTTTTTTCACGCATTGCATAAGTTCTACTTCGTGTGAGTATTGCATAAGTATTTACGTCCTCCAATTAAAATTTACAACACAAATATTATAGCACAAAGCCCACCGATTGCAAAGATTTTGCAAAAATTTTTTTGTCTATTTATTATTTGAATAAACACATAAAAAGCGTTTATACCTAAACCCTGCAAATATTGCGTGTTGCAAAGTAAAAAGCGTCCGATTATTACAAAAAGAAATCAATCTCAAAAAAATTTGCAAATTTGTTCCTACTGCGTGCAGCAAAAACTTGTTTTTTACATGTTTTTGAAAAACTTTGGATTATTTTCCGCAACGAAAACACTTGCAAACCGCAAGTTGTTTTTGAAACCAATGCGTTCAAACGCAACGCTTTCGGTTTTGAAGTAAAACATGCGACGTCTGTTGCTGTGCAAATATGTTCACACATGCAAATTTGGACATTTTTTATTGATACGGGTGCAAAAATTTGTAACACACAAACTTTTTCGACGTTTATTAAAACAGGTAACGGCAAACATGCACAAAATGAGTATCAAAAAACACGCCTACGGAAAGTTGACGTGTTCTAAAAACTTTTGCATCACAAGGTAAAAATTGTGTACACCATGACGCCCACAACGATGGCAAAAATTACAATACGTGAAATTACGTAGGGCAACACCACTTTTCTGGCCTCGATGCGTTTGTACTTGGGTTTTGCAAGCAAAGCGAAGACAACGTAACCTATCATGCAAACTACTCCGCCAATATTGAAATAAATTTGCCTTAAAAAATAGGACAGCAAGGCAAAAATTACCATACAGGCAAGAAAACTTACCGATACTATGTAGCATTTTGTACCACGTTTTTGTTCCAACGCACGCTGGTTTGCTATGTCGTCGTCGGAAATGAGTTGGTCGATTGTTACGTCGAAAAATTCCGAAATAAGTTTAAGACTGTCAATGCCGGGATAGCCGGAATCCGTTTCCCATTTGGAAATTGCCGTGCGTGTAACGTAAAGTTGTTGCGCAAGTTGCTCCTGCGTAAGATTTTTGTCTGTACGAAGTTTTTTTAGTTTTTGTCCGAATGTCATTTTTTTACCTCCTGAACACACCACCATTATATCAGCACAGCGGCAAAATGTAACGACACTATTTTTCACAATGGCTTTTTTGTTGCGTTACTTGTCAAAACTCTGTTAAAACACGACGTAAAAAGCCAAGGGGAAACACCTGCAAAGAATATGCCGACGACTGTCCATAAAAATTCTGCGCAGGTAAGAACATGGCAGGCAAGGACATGATTTATTACTACGTATATTCCAAATTGTTACATTCGTAACTTGTACAGAAGCAAAAAAATATAACTTAAATCACGTTGGGGAAAATGTATCTGCGTGAGCGACACGTCGTTTTGTTTCCGTTACCTGTAACGCCAAAACAACGCCCCTGGAAAAGAAAAATGAGTTGCGTGTTTTGCAACTCATTTTCTTGCAACATAAGCAAGTCGCCGCTTGTTAAGTCAGTAAAGTGTACCGTTGCGCAACGGATAAGCCCTGTCTGACGGTTTTCACAGGGCGTTTTTGATAATCTCTCCGAGAAGATGCTTATCGTAAACGACTTTTTTCCTAAACAATCCCTTGAAATGGTATGCCGTAAAATACAGCACGCCTACTCCGCTTTTATCAATAATGTATGTCACCAATGCCGATGTATCTTTAAGAACTACATCCGTACTGTAAGACAACAATGCCGTATCAAACGGATGGGATCTGAGAATGTCCAGTACCACCTCAATCATTTTATCGAAATCGACAGTATCTTCCTTTCTTTGCAGAGCGACAAGCGTTGGCTCAGTTTGATTGTTTATGCGAAGAATAGGTTCAAGCCAATGATCCTCATTCAAAATGTCTATGCTGTTTTTCAGATGCTCTTTGTAAAGTTTCAAAAAATTTTCTTGCAATTCTTGCGACAACTCTTCAAATTTCATTGAAATGCTCTCCTTGTGTAATTGAATTTTATCACACAGGCAAATTGATTGTCAATGGCGAAGTTTTACACTTTTGCAGTGCCGACTGTTGCATGCGAGGCGACGTGCTGTCCGAAAGCAAAATCTCGCTCGTGTAGGTCACCTCCGAAAAATCTGAGGCAAAGAACAGTTGATTGTAGTCGCTGAACTGCACCGTATTGTACACGCCGAGAAAATTGACGTAATCCTGTTTGCCCATATAAACCGCGGGCGTATCGCCGTCTATTATGCCGCTCACTCTGAACTCGTCTTCAAAAACGACAAGCAGCATTGCCCTGTCGCTGTCCAGTTCCGAGAGGCGGAACTGCGTTTTGAGAGTTTCGGCAAGATTGCGCGTAATGAGAACTTCCCCCTCTTTGGGCATCTCTCCGTAAACAAGCCCGATACTTTCCGCCGTTTCATCGGATTCAATTGCTCTGGGCGCATAATCTGCGGAAATACCCAAAAGAGATGTAATACCGTTATAGGAAAAACTGCCCTGTTTGTACTGCGTTTCAAAAAAGTCTATATTCTCATACAGGCTCGTATCGAGAGTGCGCAAGTCGGTATAGGTGTTCATATTGACGTAGACGCCGTTATCGTTTATGACCTTGTTATCGATGCGCGTATTAGCTGCCTCGAATGCCATGAGCGAAAGAAAACACAATACCGCAGCGATCACGAAGATAAATATCTGTTTTATAATATTAGCCGTTGAATAAAGCCTTTCGCTGCCGTCCGAGCGGAATAATCTGAATACGCTTTTTGCCGAAAACAGCCTTCCGTTATGTTTTGCCGTACTCTTTTTGAAATCGTGGACAAACCTTTTACTCTGTTCATCCGTCTGCCCGTTTTCAAAGCCGCGAAAAATGATTTTCTTTTCGCTCTTATCGTCGAGAATGGTTACGCTTGCGCCCGCTCTTATGTAGATATTACCGTTATCGTTGAAAACCTGAACGGTATCTTTTTCCGTAGGCTTTTCGCCGTAAAATTGGATTCCGAGAGCACCTTCTTTTAATTCTTCCCTCGGCGTTTTATCGACATAGATATTGTTCCGTTCGGTGTCGTACTCAAACACTTCGCCGAGTTCGGTGTTTTCATCAAGTTTACCGTCAACGAGCTTTATGTAACTGTCTGCGTACTTCTTGATAAGCGTGATCTCATGTGTAACGATAACGACGAGTTTTGTCCTCGATATCTCTTTGAGAATATCCATGACCTTCATGGTATTTTCCGCATCGAGGTTGCCCGTAGGCTCGTCGGCAAGAATGACGTCCGCTCCTTTAATGAGCGCGCGGGCTATCGCCACCCTCTGTTTCTGTCCGCCCGAAAGAGCGTCGCCCTGTTTATTTTTGAACCGCTCCATATCGACGAGCCTCAGGACTTCTTCGCTCCGCCTCTCTATTTCGCTTTCATCCCTAAAGCCCGCGATGTGCATGGCGTTTTTCATGATCTCCGCGATGGTATAGCCGCGTTCCAGATAGTAATTCTGAAAGATAAATCCGATTTTGACGTTGCGAATTTTATCTACTTTGCCCGCCACGTTTTCGCCGCCTATGTAAATCTTTCCTTTGTCCTGTTTATCCAATCCGCCGATAATGTTGAGCAAAGTCGTTTTGCCCGAACCGCTCTTGCCGTAAATGGCGACAAGTCCTTTTTCGGGAAGTTCAAAAGAAACACCTTTCAGAACTTCATTGCGGTTGCGTGAACGGGGATTGAATACTTTGCCTATATTTTCAATGCGTATCATTATTTCGACCCCCTGCGAAGCGTTTTGCGGATGCTTTTTCCGTTCAGACTCTTATTGAACCCGAACGCAACTATCTCCACTATCAAAAGCAACATAACCTCTATAAAGAAGTAATTGCCGACCGAAATGAATGTAAGACTGCTTCCGGGGACAACGGTTGCAATGAGCGAAACGAGAGGCAACAGCGCAAGCGCCGGTAAAAATATCAACGCCATTTGTACATATAGAGAACGGGAAGAAACCTTATTCGGAATACCCAGCGTTCTGTACACGGCAAAATCCGCTTCAAAAATCTTTACGCTGCGCAAAAAGATGATACCGATCAGCACCCCGATCAAAAGGCTTACCGCAATCAATGCAACGTACCAAAGCACGTCGGAGGTAAATACATCGCCTGCGCTCTGAACATAAATTTTGCTCGTGGACAAAAGTCCCATATATCCTTCGGGGAGCTTGGTGAGAGCATTTCTTGCAGCTTCGTCCGAAGAAAAATACAGACAGACTTGCGTCGCGCCCGACACATTGTTTTCAAACATGGCGGCATAGTCATCTTCGCTCATTTCAACGATAAGCCCGTCAATATCTTTATTCTCCCCGCTCGCGTCTGCAACGAGATATGCCTTATCTGCTTTTGCGGTAAACACCGCGGTCTTTCCCACTACATTGAAATAATCGGAATTTATAAGGTTGATGCTGCCGTTTGAAAGTGCAGGATTTATCGTAAATGTATAAACCGATGTTTGCTCTTCCCCGAACCGGACCGTACTGTTGATTGCCTGAATTTTAAGTCCGTTTTCTGCAAGCGCATCATAACCGAGATACAGCCGCACGTCATTCGACGTAAACGAGGTTTTCACTTCGATGCTATTCAGACCGACACCCGCATTTATGAATGAAGAGACAATGGCTGCCGCGTCGCTCTTTGCCGATTACGGCAAAATCAACATCCCTTTATCTGATGAAAGATTGTACTCATATGGCGAATATAGACAAGTGACCGAGTATTCGTCCAGCATATCGCCGCTTTCGGGAACGGTTACGGTAAATTCCGACAGCGTCCTGTCACCGAGAATATATCCCGCGCTCGTCTGAAAGGCGAGTTCGTCCAGAGTTTCTGCCGAAATACCGTCTTCTGTTCCTGAAACGATGACTTTCCCCTCTGTTCCCACTCCGTCCAACGCTGTTGTGAGCGGTTTAATAAGGCTCTGACCGAAAAGTGCAATGACGAGAAACAATGTTACCGCGCATACCGCAAGAGCAAGGCTCATCATAACGGTAAATTTCGGACGACTCTTGTAGTTGAGTACGCCGATGTGCAGAGTGTTTTTAATGTTATGAAAGCGATTTTGCAGAACTTGTTTTACAGAAACGTCTGTCGAAATCGGTTGCGGTTTTGCGATTGTTTTATCCTCGCTCACACTGCCGTCATAAATTCGCACGCGGCGAGTTGCGTATTGTTTAAAAAATTCGGGATTGTGCGTGACTACGATAACGAGCTTATCCTTGCTTACCTCTTTCAGAAGCGCCGCGACTTCTTTGCTCGCCTTGACGTCGAGATTGCCCGTGGGTTCGTCCGCAAGAATAATGGGCGCATCTTTTGCGAGAGCGCGTGCAATGACAGTCCTCTGCTTTTCTCCGCCCGAAAGTTTGCTTCCGCGCTGGTTTATCTGCTTTGTGAGCCCTACGCGATCTATTAGCTCTTTTGCTCTCTTTCTGCGCTCTTTCTTGTCATCGAGGCGAAGGAGCGCAAGTTCTACGTTTTCAAGTACTGTGAGGTTTTCGATGATATTGAAATCCTGAAAAATCGTAGCGATATTCTTTTCGCGGTACTTTTCCCATTCCGTTTCGGAATAGTGAGAAGTTTCTTCCCCGTTTATGTACAGCTCCCCTTCTTCATAGGTATCGTTCGCTCCGATGACATTCAAAAGTGTAGACTTACCCGAACCGCTCTCGCCCTCGATCGTTACAAATTCGTTGTAATCAAATTCGAGGTTAATACCGCGGATACCTATTGTGAATATATCGTTGCTGTCGTATATCTTTCCGATGTTTTTAAGTTTTAATAACACCGCGTCCTCCGAGTTCGCCAAAGCGAACATGTTGTCAAAAAATTAAGTTCGCATTAGCGAACTGCTAACGATTTTTTATCGGCACGGCAAACTTTTTAAGTTCGCCATGCCGAACACATTATATTTTAGCAAACCTATCCAGCTAAGTCAAGGTTTGGAACACTGATATGTTAAATATTTTCAGATGAAAAATATTCCCTGACGAGTTCCTTTCCGCCCGCCTTTGCAACGACGCCGTTTTCAATATAGATCGCCCTATCACAGAGAGCTTCGGCACAGCGCACGTCGTGCGTTACGGTTATCATCGTGTTGCCCGTTTCCATATGCAAACGGTTGAGTATATCCGTCATTGCGCACAGTCCCTCATAATCCTGCCCGACCGTAGGTTCGTCTAATAAGAGCACTTCGGGCTTGCACGCAACGACCGCCGCAATGGACACCCTGCGCTTCTGCCCTTCGGAAAGCGACTGCGGATGACGGGCAAAAAGGTGCTTTACATTGAAAAGCTCGGCAATTTTTTCGGCATACTCCTCACTCTCCGCGCCGAATTTTATCTCCTTTTCCACCGTCGGCATAAAGAGCTGATAGTCGGGATTCTGATACACCACGCCCACTTTTTTATACCACGCTTTGCTTGCCCTGCTCTTCTGCCCGAATTTCTTGTCGATATACTGCGCAATCTTTCCGCCCGTCGGTTTATTGAGCCTTGCAAGAAGGCGCATGAGCGTCGTCTTTCCGCACCCGTTTTCGCCCAAAAGTACCGTTCTGCCGCATTTGGGGATTTTGCAGGATATGCCCGTTAAAATGTCTTTCTCTTTCACCGAAAAAGAAACGTTTTCAAGCACAAAAAGCGACCAGTTTTCCGCAAAAGGCGGGCATATATCCTCTATCTTCGCCGTCTGCGCGGCAAGATAGGCTTTTGTGTCCTCGATCTTTTTTACCGTCTTTTCGCCTGTATGCCAGACGGTATCCACATAAGGGAGTACCATGTCAAGCCGATGTTCTATAACCACCACACAATAGCCTGCCTTTGCAAGCGAACGGAGCGTATTCATTAAAAGCCTTGCTCCGTCCTTGTCGAGATTTGCAAGCGGCTCGTCCAAAATAATGATCTTCTGACCCATGGCAAGCGTGGACGCCGTGATGAGCCGCTGTTTCTGTCCGCCCGACAGCGTGCGACACTTTGCATTCTTGTCGAGTTTCAATAGGTTGCAGACTATATCGATCTGTCTTTGTATCTTTGCGGGCGGAAAGGCGAGATTTTCGCAAGCGAAAGCCACTTCGTCTTCGACGATTTTCTGAACAATCTGCTCGTCGGCGTTCTGCAATACGACGCCAACCTTGCGGCAGATATCGCCGAGCTTTCTGCCCTTTATGCTCTCTCCGTTTATTAACACTTCGCCCGAAAGCTGACCGTAATTTACGTTGGGAATGATGCCGCTTATGATGTACATGAGTGTACTCTTCCCCTCTCCCGAATGTCCCGAAAGAAGGCAGACTTCGCCGTAGTCTACGCTGTAATCTGCATTAAGTAATATATTGTTCTTTCCGTCGTAGGAAAAACTTACCTTTTTTAATTCTATTGCTTTCATACGATCACCGCCGCTATCGCTCCGCCTAAGATTCCGAGCGCAAACAAAATATCCGAGAGCACGACGCTTTCTCTTTTATAGATGGAATACGGCGCTTTGCCGAGCGCGAAACCGCGCGTCTCCACCGACAGCGCGAGCGTATCCGAAATGTTCACCAGCCGCATGACGAGCGGAACAAGGAAAGCGCGGTATAAAATTTTAGGGTTTAAGATACTGCCTGCTCCGCGCGTTTTCATCGCCTCCCTTACCCTTTTAATTTCCACTTTAAGCATGGGCACAAAGGACATGGCAATGAGCATACCGAGAGTGACCGAGCGCGGCGTATGTACCTGCGAGAGTGCTCTTGTCATTCTGACGGGCGCGGTTGCCATACCGGGAACGGCGGCGAGAAAGAGCGCGCCGAAACGGTTTGCCATTGCAAGCGCCGACTGCGGATCATGCGATGCGGCATACGCGATAGCTGCAAATATTCCGCCGAAAAAGACGGCAGCAGGCAGAATGCGCAGAACCTGCTTATAATACCCGAATATAAGATACCAACAAAGCACGCCCAAAAGAAAATACGAGGCTATGACCGTCTTTGCGCCTATCAGCCCGAACACGAGCACGACCGCTCCCGCAAAGAGCGCGATAAGCGGATATATCTTTTGTCGGAACGAAAAGAAACTCATTTTTTAAGAACTCCCGCTTTTTTGAGCTCGCGCGAGATAATCATGCCGACGATTGCACCGACAAAGCAGAGTGCAAGCACGGCAACGGAAATTCCGATTGCAACCCAAGGATCTGCACCGACGAACGCCTGCACGGCCTTGCCGTCCTCGGCGGGGTTGATGGAATAGATGACGTTGTACCAAAGATACAAAAACGGCAAAGTCATGGGCATATACAGCGTTCCTGCAAGCACGCAGGCGGCATCCCTTTTATAACCGCGAAAAATCAAAAGCACCAGCGCCTCTACAATGACCGCGCAGACCATGGCGCACACGAACATCGGAAGGAACATAAAGGCGAAGAATATACCGCAAAAAAGCGACATAAGAATCAATGCGAACGGCTTTCTGACCTTCATCAATCCTATTACGGGAAAAATGGAAAACTGCAAGCCGAGGCAAAGTTCTATAATGCCGAACAGCGGCACCTGCGTTACGAGCGGCATGATCGCGCCCGTTACCAGCATACATGCCGACATAATGGCGAGAAAGACAATATCCTTTATCTTATATTTGCGGAAAATTTTCTTTTCGTCGGTTTCGGCATCCTCTGTCTTTACCTCTTTTTCGGAAGCCTCTTGGCTTGCGGCAATCTCTTGCGTGTTTTCCAAAAGCGCCTTTGCGATATCTTCCTCTTGCATGACATTTTTCTGTTTTTCAGACATTTTGCACCTCCTGCATTTTTCCGTTTTCTACTCTGTATATCCTGTCTGCAATCGCCATAGTGCTCTCTCTGTGCGATACCAAAATGATGCTCTTTTTGCTCTTCTGCTCAGCGAGCGATTTTAAGATCATCCCCTCATTTATGGCGTCGACGTTGCTTGTCGGCTCGTCAAGAAGAATGAGCCGGCTGCCCCTTAAAAATGCTCTTGCAAGCCCTATTCTCTGCTTTTCACCTGCGGAGAGGTTGTCGCCCATCGCGCCGACCTGCGTCTTGTACCCTTCGGGGAGCGACATAATAAAGTCATGCACGGACGCGCGTTTGCAGGCGTTCTCAATCTCCTCCTGCGTAGCATTGGGCTTAGCAATTTTCAGATTATCTTCAATGCTCTCATCGAAAAGCCACGTCGTCTGAGATACCATTGTAACATTATCCAGAAGGCTTGAAGTATTGATATCGTCCACGTCGATTCCGTTATAGTCTATCCTGCCGCCCTTCTTTTCCCAGAAGCGCAACAGAAGTTTCAAAAAGGTGGATTTGCCGCACCCGCTTTCGCCGACGATGCCCACAATTTCGCCCTTTTCGGCGTGCATACATACCTCGCTTAAAACGGGGGCATTGTCGTAGGAAAAGGTAAGATCGGAAACATTCAGCTTTTCATATTCGATATCCTTGCCGTTTGTAACTTCTTCGACTGCGGGCTTTTCGGATAGGAGGTTGAGCACTCTGTCGCCGCTGGCAAAGGTCTGGGTAAGATTGCCGGGAAGCGCGGAAACGGCAAGTACGGGACCGAAACTCGAAAAGACTGTAACAACGCCTACGATCATTCTGCCGAGGGACAGCAAATTAAAATGCACGAGCGCAATGCCTGCGGCAAGCGTTATTAAAATGAACAGCGACACGACAAGTTCGGTCGCCGCACTCGAACGCGTGATACCGTGTTTCATCTTCTTCGTCTCTTTCAAAAGTATATCCGAACGGCGGTTGACCTCGGCTTCCCTCTCCTCTTCGGCGTTGTTCAAGACGATGTCCTTTATGCCCTTGATGCTGTCCAGAAAGTACGCATTGAAAGAGGCAAATTCACGTCTGTACAGAACGCCCGATTTTTTGAGTTTTGCGGAGGATATCATCGGTACGACAATGCCGACGACGAGATAACCCGCCAGCGCGACAATTGCAAGATACCAGCTTGCAAAGAACCCGACAAAAAACAGCACCGACACAGATACCAAAATAGCAATGCAGATGGGGCTTATCGTGTGCGCGTAGAACACTTCCAGCGTTTCGATGTCCGAAGTGATCATGGCGATGATGTTGCCCTTTTGCTTGCTTTCGAGTTTTGCGGGACACAGCACCCTGAGCGCCGCAAAAATTTTATCGCGGAGTACCGCTAAAAGCCTGAACGCGATATAGTGGTTGGAATACTGCTCGATATACCTCAGTCCTCCGCGCACTGCGCCGCAACCGACGGTAAGCGCAATGATCCAGCCCCAGGAAAGAGCGATAGCTTCGCCCAGCGATTTGGCAACGCCCATTGCGCCGAATACCGTTACGCCCATTGCGGCGAGAAATCCCACCGAACCGTTGATGACGGCAAGCACCATAATGTACGAAAGGCTGCCAAGCAAAAGGATAAGGCTTGCCATGATTTTTGCGCCGCTTCTTCTCAGTTTCGTTTTCATGCGACCACCTCCGTGGACGCTTTACCACTCTTATACCCCTCTTCCAACTGCTTTTGCGCATTGAAGAGCTTAGCATATTCGCCCTTTCGCTCCATAAGATATGCATGCGAGCCGCTTTCTTTAACCTGTCCGTCCTGCATGAAATAAATACTGTCCGCAGGCACGACGTTTGCAAGTCGGTGCGATATGACGATGACCGACTTACTTTCGCTCATTTCTTTGATATTTTTCATAATGATAGCCTCGCTATCGACGTCGATGTTGCTCGTCGCCTCGTCAAAGACGTAGATATCCTTATCCGCAACGAGATTGACAGCCAATGCGAGCCGCTGTTTCTGTCCGCCCGAAAGATTGTTGGCATCCTCGGTTATGACCTTATCCAAGCCGCCGTTTTCTTTGATAAACGCGGAGAGGTTGACTTTTTCAAGCGCGGCAAATATCTCTTCGTCCGTCGCGTTCTTTTTTGCAAGTTCAAAATTTGCACGGACGGTATCGTTGAAAATGTACGTATTATACGAAACGGAGGCAAGGCGCGAATAATATGAAGCGCGAGAAACGCCCTCTATCTCATCTCCGCCGATAAGAACATTGCCTTTGTCGGGGCGGCGCGCACCTATTAAGAGATTGACAACCGTGCTCTTTCCGCAGCCGCTCTCGCCGACGATTGCCGTCATGCCCTTTTCGGGGAAATTCATATTGACATCTTTTAAGACGTTGCGCTTTTTATCATAGGAAAAAGTGACGTTTTCAAGTGAAAGTTCTCTTCCTGCCACTTCTTTTTCTCCCCACACGGGGTCGGGCTGATTGAGAAGGGATATGATCTTTTTGCCCGCGCTTGCGCCGTTCATCGCAACGTGGAAAGCGCTGCCGAGCGCGCGGAGCGGAAGAAAAAATTCCACTGCAACGAGAATGAGAAAAAGCGCTGAAGCCGGTGCAAGCCATTCGTTCATAAGACCAACAATAGAAAGCGCAATGCCCGCGCCCGCTCCGCCGAATGCAACCAAGTCCATGATGGTCGTGCTTGCAAGCTGCATGACAAGGACTTTCATCGTTATTTTGCGGAACTCTTCGGCATTTTCGCTCATCTTGATCTGCCGTGCCGCGTCCGCCCTGAAGATCTTTAATTCCTTCAGCCCTTGAACGCTGTCCAGAAAGCCGTCGCCCATAGAAGTGTATTTGCCCCAATACTTTGCAAATATCTTTTTGGCATATTTGGATACAGCCACAATGGATACGGGAATGAGAGGCACGCAGGCCAAAAGCACCAGCGAGGTGCGCCAGTCTAT
>ERZ1090880.1153-NODE-1154-length-13514-cov-17.332045_pt1 | contig 13514 bp, 11 predicted proteins | sample MGYA00478471_ERZ1090880 | MGnify/ENA primary metagenome ERZ1090880 (study PRJEB33644, sample SAMEA5815734) | chicken gut metagenome | biome: Chicken; feature: Gastrointestinal Tract; material: Caecum | place: Ireland | collected 2019-01-01 | study: A study of... | reverse complement strand
CTTTTTCATGAATTTTCACCTCCCCGGATACCTCTGTGCAGGACCCTCTGGATCATATCCACCGCCCAGCGGAATACAGCCGGAAACGCCCGGAAGATCAGCCAGATGAAAGCCAGAAGCAGCAGAATACCAACTGCCGTCATCATAAGAGCCCCTCCCACACAGGCAACTGCCGTAGGGGGAGAAGTCAGCTGGAACACCAGGCTGTGAATCAGAAACATAATGCCGCCTACAGTCAGGCCGATCCCACCTGCCAGGAGTCCGATGATCCCTCCGATGATTCCTATCAGCAGGCCCAGAGCCCCCATTCCGAAACCAAACACAAAGGGGAGGGCCACTACAGCAAAAATGATCAGCAGGATCCAGCCGGCTCCGCTTCTGGAACGTCTTGGATTCTGTCCGTAATTTCTTCCGTATCCGGCTCTGCTGTAAGGGCCGTCATAGCTGTGCTGCCTTCTCTCCCCCTGGGGATCTCTGTATCTGGTGCCGTCCCAGTTATTTTCTTCCTGGCCGGTTTCAGATCTCTCACTGTTTTCTTTCATTTCCGAAGGTTCCGGCACCTTTTTCTCCTGGAATCTCTCGTCCGTATATCCCGTCTCTGTATATTCTCCGTACTGTATCCCTTCATTTTCCAGATCTGCCCGGATGATGGCCGCTACCTTACCGGGGCTTCCCAGCTCCTGGATCACTTTTCCTTCATTCTCTGCTCCGGCGTCTTCAAAGTAATCCTGATAATATTCCAGAGCCTCCTTTCTCTCCGACTCCGGTATATCCCACAGCAGCCGTTCCAGCTGCTCTAAAAATTCTGTTCTGTTCATTTCAGTTCCCCTCCCTCAAACAATCTGCTGATTTTCGTTGAGTAGCTTTTCCATTCTTCCCTGTATAGATTCATCTGTACCATACCTTTTTCGGTAACTTTATAATATCTCCTGTTCCTGCCTGCGAATTCCCGGTCATAGGTTTCCAGGCACTCATCTTTCTGAAGGCGCCTCAGAACCGGATACAGGGTGGATTCTGAAACTTCCAGTACCCGGCGCACATCCTGAGTAATCTTATAACCATAGGTCCCCTCCTTCTCTCTGGACACAACTGCCAGAACGATGGCATCCAGAAGGGCTGCACCTGTATTGAAAATCATATCCTCACCCCTTTGCTATTTCTTATTCAATACTATATGTCATATAATATAATTTTGTCAACAATATTATATTAAGAATTTCTAAAGATTCATGGAAGAAAAGTGAAAGGTTCTTGTGAAATAGAAACCCTCTGCTTATATCTAAATCAATGGTTCAAAAATCGTTCCTTGGAATTTGCCGAATATGGCATAGATATGAAATTGAAACAGAAAACTGAGGTGGCCAAAGCTCTGAATCCTTCGGCCTCCCCCATTTCTGCCATATGATCGTTTATCTTTTGTGAATGTTTTTTCTGAATTCGTCCAGAGAAGAAGCTCTTGCAGCCAGTTTCAGCCAGTTGCCCAAAACAGCAGAATCTTCCTGGCCTTTCACTTCATTTTCCAGGTCTTCTGGTACAGTATCCAAATCTGATAGCAGTTCCAGAATGTCTTCTCTTTTTCCGTCCAGCACACCTTCGGCCCGCTCGTCCTGCAATAACAGTTCTAAAAGCATAAAGCGTCCCTCCATTTCTCTGTTCCGTTTTACCTGAAAGATAAAATTTTGAAGCTGTTTTACATAATCATCTTCAAAGTCTTCCTGACTTTCTTCCAGATCTGCCCTTACAAACTCCAGAAATTTTCTCAGTTCTCTGGGAATCTCATCCTTATTCTCTCCCCTGGTACTCAGAAAAATGGTATGTCTCCCATCTCTTAACGGCAGTTTCCATTCCTCCAGACACCTGTTCTCAAATGTATATTTGTACTTTTTCTGCTTAAAGGGATCAAAATCGCAGATAAAGATCACAAATTCTATGAGTTCATGATAACACAGCAACGGGAAAATATCTATTCAATCCTAAGGATAAACGAAGAAACGAAGAAAACCCCGGCGCTCTCACACCGGGATTTCTTTTTTCAGATAAAAGGAGTAGATGTATTTTTCTTTTACTTTTTTCCCTGTCATACGCTCCAGGGCTTCCTGATAATACAGAAGCTGTATCCTGTATTTTTCTGTCAGCTCCTGGGGATTTCCTGAGGGTATCCGGTCTGTCTTATAGTCTACCAGCACCAGGCCGTCTTCTTCCTTAAAGAAGGCATCGATAATTCCCTGGACCAGGATTTCTTCCTCTGACTGATACTCTCTGCTTACAGAAGAAGCCGGCACTCCTATGACAAAGGGCTGTTCTCTCTTTAAGAGCCCTTTTTCCGCTGCTGCTTTCATTCTCTGTCCCAGGCTGCTTCTGGCAAGATCATAGATATCCTTGGGCCATACGGAGCTTTGCACTGCCTGGGAAATCTTTCCCATACGGCAAAGTTCCTGTATCTGTCCTCTCACCTCTTCCAGACTGCCAGTTTTCTCATAATCCAGCCGTTCCAGAACTGCATGATAGGCAGTTCCTCTTTCTGCACCCTTCAGTTCCTCCTGCTCCGTTCTCATAAATGCCGGAACATAACCCTCTTCTGGTTCTTCTTCACCAGAAACCGTTTCCTGATCTTTCCCGCTGTCCGTATAGAGATTCAGACTTTCCTCGTCCTCTTCTGTCCGAATCCTTTTTACCTCAGATACCGTCACCTTGGCCGGAATCCTGGCAAGGTCTTTATAAGGATACACATAGGAAAAACTTTCTTCCAGTTCTTTCTTCGTATCAGGGTCGTAGACTTTTCCAGTATCCCAGTTCAGGTATCCTTCCTTTTCTTCCAGCTCTCTGGTTCTGGCATCCAATTCTCCCATTACCAGCTCCAGAGGTGACACCTTCCGGATCTTAAAATCTCCGGAGCCTTCATAAAGTGGGTTCAGGGGATATACTCCAAGATTCACTGACTGGTACAGCTCCTTCATGACTCTGTGTCTGGCCAGGGCCGACAAAATCCAGTCCAGATAACTTTTGCCCTTCATCCGCACCCCATAGGGCAGCCGGGTCTGTTCCCGCCGCTTCAGTATTTCCTGCTGGGAAAGCCTCTCTGCCAGCTTTGAAATCGTCCCTGTAAGAATCAGTTTTTCTTTTGCCCTTGTAAGGGCTACATAGAGGATCCGCAGCTCCTCTCCCAGACTTTCCAGAGTAATCTCCTGCTGAATGGCCCGCTGGAGAATGGTTCTGGTCCGGATTCGCCGTTTTTCATCTACACAAGGCGCACCGATCCCCAGATCCGGATGGAGTACAATACTCTCTCTGGCATCCTGCATATTCATCTGTTTTCCCATACCTGCCACAAATACCACAGGGAATTCCAGGCCTTTGCTGCCGTGGATACTCATGATCTTCACCGTATCCTCTTTTTCTGAGAGAATGTTGGCTTCCCCAAAATCCACCTGATATTTTTTCAGATTTTCAATATACCGGACAAAGTTGAACAGCCCCCTGTAGCTGGTGCTCTCATAGTCCCTGGCTTTTTCCAGGAGCATGAGAAGGTTGGCCTTTCTCTGCTCCCCGGAAGGGAATGCCTGCTGCCAGAGAAGAAAGCCTGTCTGGTCAAAGAAATCCCAGATAAGCTGATGGATAGGAGTATAAGGCACTTCCCGGCGCAGTTTCCGATAGGTTTTTAAAAAACCTATCACCTTATCCTGGAGGGGATTGGGAACCTTTTCTGTCTCCAGCAGCGCCTCATAAAGAGTAATCTTCTCTCCTGCGTTTCCCAGATTCCGGATCTGGGTCAGTTCTTCAAAGGTAAATCCCTGAGGCTGGTTTTTCAAAGCCCCTGCCAGAGGGATATCCTGAAAGGGATTGTCCAAAATCTGCAGGTAGTCCAGCACAGCCGCTACCTCAGGGGCAGAGAAATATCCTGTCTTTGTGGTAACACTGGCCGGAATATTGCAGGAATTCAGGATCTTTTTAAAAGTCTCTGACCAGCCGGTCATGGTTCTGAGAAGAATGGTAATATCCGAATATTTCACCGGTCTTAACTCTCCGGTTTCTTTGTCTGTCACCTGCCCTGTCTCTCTCAGTTCCCGGATACGCAGGGCAATCATCCTTGCCTCCAGCTCCCGGGCAGTTTCCGGACTGTCCTGTTCCTGCCATACCGGGTCGTCTTCCTCCAGAAGAAGGACTTCCGCTGCAGGCTCTGTTTCCTTTGGAAGCTCTGGAAACTGTCCCTGGGGATAAAGCGCCGCATCTTTATCGTACTCTACCCCGCCCAGGTCCTCTCCCATGATCTGGTAGAAAATATAATTCACACTGTCCAGCACTGTTCCCCGGCTGCGGAAATTTTTATGAAGATCGATGCGGTAAGTCTTTCCTCCCGGGATCACCGGATAACTGTGGAATTTTTCCATAAACAGGTCCGGACGGGCCAGTCGGAACCGATAAATACTCTGCTTTACATCTCCTACCATAAAGATCTTGTATTCCCCTTCTTCCACACGGGAAACAGAAGTAAGAATCTTCTCCTGGACCAGATTGCTGTCCTGATACTCGTCGATCATGATTTCCGCAAACTGGTCTGCCAGTTCCCTGGCTGCCCCAGTCCGCTCATCCTTTTCCGGGCTGTGATTTACCAGGATTTCCAGCGCATAATGTTCCAGGTCTGAAAAATCCAGGATATTTTTCTCCTGCTTTTTCTTTTTGTAAGCTTCCATAAAAGCCAGTGTCAGATCCACCAGCACTCCTACGGGCTGGGCCGCTGCCTGAAGGTGTTCCACCATTTCCTCTGGGGATTCCTGGAAATACCTGGCCTTCAGATCATTTAATAGGTCTTTTGCCTGGCTGCGAAGGTTCTTGGTCAGCTCCTGTTTTTCCTCAGCCACCAGCTCCTTCTCCGCCTTTTTCCCCGGAGGAAGGCGCTTAAATTCCAGATGATCCGCAGCCTCTTTCCAGTCAAAAAACTTCTCCATAGAAAGAAGCTTCTCCACAGATTTTTTTTCTTCTTCCAGGAGAGGGATATAAAAGCCGGGGCCGTCTCCCTCTTCTGCCACTTCCAATGCCTGAGTAAGAAGCTCCCCTGCTTCTTCTATCTGCTTGCTGATTTCTCTTTTTACTGCCTCCATCCAAGAAGAATTTTCCAGTTCCTCCTGACTCTTTACATCATAGGCTCTGCGGCACTTCTCCAGCCATTCTTCCGGATAGGGATAACTCATGGAAAACTCATAGAGCTTCAGCACCAGGTCTTCAATATTCTCATCGGATTTTCCCTGAGAAAAGCCCTCTACAAAGGAAGCAAATTCTCTATAATCCTCTCTTCCATAGGCTTCTTCCAGGATTTTTCCTGCCACGTCTGCTTTCATCAGCCGCATCTCGCCTTCATCTCCCATACGGAAGGAAGGGTCCAGGTCGATCAGATGGAAATAATTCTTTACCACATAGGAACAAAAGCTGTCTATGGTAGTGAGCTGGGCATGATGGACCAGAGTGCTCTGTCTTAAAAGGTGCTCGTTTTCGCTGTCCTCCTCCAGTCTCTGCTCAATAGCTCTGGCAATCCGCTCTTTCATCTCTCCTGCTGCCGCTCTTGTAAAAGTCACTACCAGCAGCCGGTCAATATCCACAGGCCGGTTCTTATCCAGGATCCGCTGAAGGATCCGCTCTACCAGCACCGCAGTCTTTCCGCTTCCTGCAGCGGCGCTGACCAGAATATTGCAGTCTCTGGTGTCAATGACCCGCTGCTGTTCTTCTGTCCATGAAACTGCCATATCTATTCCTCCTCCCTGTGGGTTGTATTTTTCAGTGCTGCTTTCATCTTTTCCCAGATTTCCTCTGGCTTACAGGTTCCAAGCCTCCGATAGGAATATCCTGGGATTTTCTCATCAAAGCCGCAGACATTCCGGTAAGGACAGTAATCACAGGCACATTCCTTTTGATAGGCAAAAGGATTCACCTCCACCTTTCCCTGAAGGATTTCCTGACCGATTTCTTTGGCTTTATAGTTTACATAATTCATAATTGTATAGAACTGTTCCTGGTCTGCCACCCTGGAGTTTCCGGCCAGAGTGCCTTTTGCCGTATATTTTACCGGAACTGCCAGCGACTCTATACTTTTTCCTGCGGCCAGGTCTTTATCCAGCCGCTCCAGAATCTCCGGCTCCCGGGCTGCCAGACCGTCCATCTTCAGCTTCTTCAGGATTTCCCGGTCCGGATGCTCCGGGTCTTTTACATCTTCCCGGTTCAGCACCGGATCCTTGATATTATAGTAAAAAATTCCCGCGGGAATGATTTCTTCGTTTGGAAAGCGCCTCTGTTCCAGCTCCACTGCCGCACTTAAGTACAGGGCAAGCTGTAACTGAAGGCCATAATACATTTTTACCGGATCTAACTGGGTATTTCCAGATTTATAATCAATGACCTTCACATAGACTTTGCCATTTTCTCTGCACAGGTCGATCCGGTCAATCCTTCCTGTAAGATGGAGGATCTCTTCCGGAGAAAGCTCCAGATCCAGGCTGGAAATATTATCCCAGGGACCGAAAGCCCATTCTGTAAGGGCAGGAAAAAACCGTCCCTGGCGAAGCTGGAACTGAAGGGCCCACACCGTTCTCTTTACCATTCTTTTCGCACGTTTTACGGTATAGGCGTTTCTTGCAGAGGAAAGAAGCACCGTCTCTCCTGCCTGGGCTACTACCTGATCCACACAGGCCTCTGCCAGCCGGTCTCTCTCCCCATCTTCCAGCTGAGTCCAGGAAATCCCTTCTTCCCGAAGCTTTCTGGCAAAAAGGTCCAGACTATTGTGAAGAAGGGTTCCTAGATCTGCCATAGTAAACTGGTACCGGACGCGTTCCTTAAGAGCCAGGCCGTAGGTCAGAAAATGGGCGCAGGCGCACCGGGCAAACTGTTCCAGCCGGGTGGCGCTGTTTTCCAGCTCTCTGCCGTAAAGGACCTGAGCCGCTGCCTTCCCAATGGCGTCCTGTGGATTGACATAATAGGCAGTCTCCACCAGCCTGTCTGCCCAGGTCTTCCATCTCTCCTCTTTCTGAAACCATGCATACAATTCCTGAAAAACCGGGCTTTTCTCCTGTCGTCCTCCCAGTTCCCTGGCCACCTGCTCCAAAGCTCCCTGGATATTTTCTGTATACATAGGAACTTCCTGGGTCTGCCTTGCCTGGGGGAACAGCTTTTCTGTCTGGCTGACCAGATAGGAAGGAGAAATCACATCTCCATTGCCGTTTAACCGGCTGTAAGTAAGGTATACTCTTTCGCTGGGCTTTGTAAGATTCAGATAGAGATAAAACTTCTGGGTATAAAGCTCCTCTCTGGCTGTGGGCGCCAGAGCCAGTCCCAGTCTTTCAAGAGGTCCTTCCAGTTCCTCCCTGTTTAAATCCGAGAGGATCTTGCTCCCAGACTTTTCTTTGGGGATTTTCCCCTCATTGACTCCCACAAAAAAGAGAATCTTAATATCCTTCAGCCTGGTCCTTTCCATATCTCCTACCAGGACCTGGTCTGCGGCAGGAGGGATCACGCCCACCTTTGCTTCGGAAAGCCCTGCCTCCAGAATCTCCTTAAAGGCCCCTGGCCGTACCTGCTCATCTCCCAGCACTTCCACCAGCTTATCCAGAAGGTCCATGACGATCTGGTAGATCTGACTGTATTCTTTGGCCATGGCCATTTCCCCGGCTGCGGTAAATCCTTCTTCATAAAGCTTCAGCTTTTTCTCGATCTGATTCCTGCAGATAAATTCATAAAGAGCCTGGCAGCAGGTCCTGATGGTACCCTGAGGACTCTTCAGCCCTTCCGCAAAAGGCCGCCACATATCCACAAGACGCTGTCTTACCGGGTTCAGTTTTACACATTCTTCCGGATCTTCTCCACGATAAGAGCGCACCCACTCCTGGTCCCACCGGTCAAGTCCCCGGATTCCCATAGCGATGACATAATTCTCCAGCCGGTCTGTTTCTTCTTCGGTTATATCTGTAAGACCACAGCGTAAGAACCGAAATACACTTTCATAGGTAAAATTTTCCACCGCCATATCCACGGCGCTGCGGATATATTCAATAAAGGGATTCATGAACAGAGAATGTTTCTCATCTACAAAACAAGGAATCCCATATTTTTCAAAAGCTCTTCTGGCTGCCGGGGAATAAACCTCCATATCTCCTGTAACCAGGGCAAAATCCCCGAAACGATAGCCTTCCTTCCGGACCATATGACGGATCCGGCAGGCTGTCTCCTCCATTTCTTCCTGGGGGTTCAGAGCTTCCCGGATAAAAACTGCTTTTTCTTTGCCTGCATAAGGCCGGTAATTTTTTCGGAAAATATTTCTTTCCAGATAGTCCAGGGCTTCATTATTCCGGAATCTCCCCTGATACTTCTCACCTTTTTGGGGAATCCAGATCTCACTCCAGGAAGTCCCCGTCTCCCCTGCAAGTTTACATAATCTATTCACCGTCTGCCGGGTAAGGTAAAAAAGTCCATAAGGGCTTCCCAGACGATAGGGATCCTCTCCTCTTCCCATAGTGAGGGGGATATATACCTGCCTGCAAAGCTTCAGCAGCTTTTCCATTACCTGAATCTGGATAGGAGTAAATCCAGTATAGCCATCCAGGACCACTGTGCTGTCCTTCAGTTTTTCTGACTGGTCCGCCCGCTGGGCCAGAACATCCAGGACTTCCTCCTGGGTAATAAACTTTCCTTCCAGATAATCAAAAAAGCCTTTGTACAAAGTCTGAATATCTTTCAGCTTGTAAAAAAGCTCTGGTTTATCCTCCACATCCTCCAGAAGTTTATCCAGGTCCTCTACCTGTATCTCATACTGCCGCAGTTCTGAAACCATAGATTTTAACTGGGAGACATAACCCTGTTTATTCATCTTAGAGCCCAGTATCTTCAGCTCCTTCTTTTTCTCCTGGGCTACCTTCCGAAGGACCATACTCTTTCCGGTTTCTTCCAAAAGCTCCTGTGAAAGAGCTCCTGTCTCCTCCAGAACCCGGAAGGCCAGACGCTCAAAGCTCAGAACGTCAATATTCATGATCCCCTTCCTGGGATGGAGCATGACCAGTTCCTTCTGGGTCTGCATGGTAAACTGCTCCGGCACCAGTATCAGATACTGTCTTTTGGGGTTTTCCAAAGATTCCTCTATGATTCTGTTGTAAATATAATGGGATTTTCCCGAACCAGAGGGTCCGAAAATAAACTGTAACGCCATTCTGTTCTTCCCTTCTGTCCAAAAGCAGCCTCGTAAATAGACTGTTAAGAATATTTATTCATGGGCTGCTACTGAAAAAATTTTTCAATAACTTCTGCCACACCGTCATGGTCATTGTCATTTACAGTAATATAGTCCGCCACATCCTTTACTTTCTCCTGGGCGTTGGCCATAGCTACTCCCAGCCCAGCAAACTGGATCATGGACACGTCGTTGAACCCATCTCCGCAGCATACCATCTCCTCCCTGGAAATTCCCAGGATCTCCAGAAGGTGACGGAGGGAATATGCCTTGTCCACATTCTTGGGAGTAATCTCCAGGAAATAAGGCTCTGAGCGGAATACCTGAGCTTCATGCTGATACTTTCTGGCCATCATAGGCTCTAAAGCTTCCAAGTCCTGGGGTTCTCCGGTAAGCAGGCACTTATTGACAGGGAAATCGATAAAAGTGCCAAAGTTCTTCCGGTATTCAATAGGGATCTGGTTGATCCTGGATTCAATGGCCATGTACTGATCCGGCTCCGTTCCAGAGTAGATCACATCTCCACGGTAAGTAATGATCCCGATTTGATTCTCCAGCGCATCTCTCCACAGTCTGGCCGGAAGGCTTAAAGGCAGTGTCCGCTCAAAAACACACTCCTTTGTTTTGAAGTTCAGGATCCTTGCTCCGTTAAAAGGCAGGATATAACTTCCATAAGTCTGAAAACCCAGAGCCTCTGCCACATAGGAGACTCCCTGAGGGGGCCTGCCGGAAGCGATTGCCACCGGCACCCCCTGCTCCTGAAGACGGATCACCGCCTCCCTTGTCTTCTCACTTACCTGCTTCTGTGAATTGGTCACAGTACCATCTATATCTAAAACCAGTAATTTATATTTCATAATTTTCCTCTTTTTCTGCCGATAAATATTGTACGGAAACCCTGTGCAGCAAATCCATAATATGGATTTGCTCCTATTTGCTGTACTTAGATTCCATACTCCTGGAATAGTTTTTCCAACAGCTGGGGATCGGACGCAGCCTTTACCATTAAAGATGTCTTTCCATCTTTATCCAGACACAAGATCAAACGGTTGTATCGTTCCTGGTTTTCCAGTCTTCCCTCTTCCCTTCCTTCTATCCTGCCCTCTTCCATAAAATCTTCTCTCAACATTTGTCCCAGTATTGTCATTTTGACTTCCTCCTTTATTTTTTCCAGTTCTGCTCTGCTAAGCAATTTGTTAGCCAGTGCATAGAGCATGGCTTCCATTTTTTTTGCTTCTTCTCTGCTGATCAGCTTATCCTCTCTATTTATGGTTTTAATTCCCTCAAGTATCCTGGTTTTGATCTCAGATTTACCTCCCATAAGAGGGCTTAGAAGCATTGGAACGAGGTCTTTTCTTTTCAGCTTTTTCTTCTTTTGTATTTTTCGGAGAATTTTATCCCCATCTTTCTTCTTCATTTGTATCAGCTTAACCCGATAGGTATTAATCCCTTCAGTAAGCTCCGTGCGTATGTGTTTCCCGTTTGCTGTGCAGATCACACAGGTAAGCACTTCTACGCCATAGGTTCTGCTGGTAGCTGCTTCGTACTCCCGGAACCTTCGCAGATCATCTTTTGTAATGGGATCACTTTCGAATTCTATATGATACCACCAGCCATTTTTCATCACATAGTTAAAATCCTGATACATTTTCCTAGTTTCCAGATGTACCAGCTCCGTAGGGGCGATTCCTTTTACAGGTTCTTTTACGCCCAGCCACCTCAGTAATTCTTCACCGAAAAACTGAGCTCCCGTCTTCATGATCTCGTCTTCTATCTGTCCCAGGGGTTTTGATGATTCCTGACAGTTTGTTTCCTTCAAAAGGCCTCCTTTCGGGCCTGCAGAAACTGTATCTGTAAAATCATTATACACAAAAGAAATGGTCCTGCCCAGATTAATCTTTGCTTTCCTGATTGTTTTATTATTTGAGAAATATGTCCGAATCGGACGGATGTGATATAAAAATACTATTAGACTGTTTTGAAAATTTTACAGATACCTCTGCTTTTCCATTTCCTGTAATTGAATGGTAGCACAGTCTATGTCAGAAGTACAGAAAAATTTGCCCGGTCTATTCAGCACTTGGTCATTGTATCAGATAGACCGGACAGTTATTCTTGCAGCATTTATCCGTTATTAGATATTTGTAAGGTGTCATTCTCCAATTCAACAAACAATTCTATATTTTGTGTTTTTGTATTTGCAGGACTTCCCCAACTAATAACATTTGCGTTCTGAGAAAATGTATTCTTATATTGCAAATTGTATAAAGTAATTTTTTGTCCACATACTTTATTGTTTTCATCTAAAACATCTTCTGTTTTTGAATCAAAGGAAATAGATTTTCCAGCCTCTACCTTCAAAATAACATAGGAATATCCGTTATCTACTTTGGTAGATAGAGAGATATCATTCTTTGTAACAGGATGGCTAATACTTATATAAGATAGCATTACTATAAATGCAGCTACGAAGATAGCACTTAATGCCAAAATCACTCTAAACATTTTTTGCTTAGCCTCTTTTTAACCCTTTTTAATTTATTTGCATCAGCCAAATCGTCATTAGATGCTACAAGTTCAAATGGTGTTTGTCTCAAACCGTTTTGATAAAATTCTGCACATTTTTTACAAGTTTGCAAATGTACCTCTATTTCATTTCTAGTTTCCTCGCTAACTAAATTGTCTGCATATAATGGTAAAAGATCTTTTGCAATATTACATTTCATAGTAGTTCACTCCTTATTTTCTGTTTAGCACGATAATAGGTAACTCTCGCCCAATTTTCTGTTTTTCCCAATATTTGTCCTATTTCTCTAAAGCTGAGCTCTCCGCTCAATCTAAGGTATACAACTTCGCGCATGGCCTCTGGCAAACTATGTAAAAATGAAAATATTCTCAATTTTTCTTCTTTTTGAATGCTGTGCTCTTCAAGAGATAATGTTTCATGCGTTATATCCTCTGTCACTTCAACAGAAGGGTGTTTATCATGTCGTCGGAGTTCCTTGTACCATAAATGTTTTGCCATCTGGCACAGCCAAACCCCTAATTTACATGAGCCGTCATAGCGTTCTATTGATTGTAGGGCTTGGCAAAACGTATCTTGACAAAGTTCTTCAGCAATTTGAGAATTTCTACACAGGCTCATCAAATATTTGTATATTTGAGGATAATATTTTTGATAAATCTCCTCGAATTCACTCATAATTAAGGACTCACCCCCTTTACTTATAAATACCCTCAATACGGATTTCGTTACAAAAAATATTTAAAAATTTGCATTTTAATTATATAATCCGGTTCCTATGGAGACAACCTCCTATAGCCAATATGATAAGTATGGAATAAACGATTAAGTTCTTATAGATTACGTTATGACGTATGATCATCGTCTTGGCAGATAAAACTTCCGTCATATTTTCCCCATTTCTATAATATGCTATAAAAAGAAATGCAGGAGGTGCAGCCATGAGCTCAAAAACAAAAATTGTGGTACTACATATGAAAGAAGTTATCTATACCGGTATTTTCGTGGTCTTTGCCATTGTACTGGCTGTTCTGCTCTTTATGATGTTCGGAAAAAACAAAGAGGCTGACCAGGCCAGCGCAGATGCAGTTTATCATGCCGGTGTATACACAAGTCCCATAACCTTAAACGACAATACCTTTGACGTAGAGGTCACTGTGGACGAAGACCACATTAATTCCATCTCTCTGAAAAACCTCAGCGAGACCACCACCGCCATGTATCCTCTGATGGAGCCAGCCCTGGATGCCCTCTCCACTCAGATCTGCCAGTCCCAGTCTACGGAAAACATCACTTATTCAGAAGAAAACAAATATACCTCTATGCTACTTCTGGATGCTATCAACAAGGCGCTGGATAAGGCAAGAATCACAGAATAGAAAGGGAGCTTTCACAGCTCCTTTTCTGCTTCTCTGTTCATTTCTCTCCCATTTTCTCCCATACTCCCCAGTGTACAGTCCCACCTACATTTTCCATAACAGCCAGGCTGAATTTCAGGCAATATTTCTTGAGCCCTTAAGTTCTTAATGCTATACTGCTTTTATACAGAGGCACTGCCCTCTCTGTCAAAAGTATTTACCCAGCATCAAGGTGGTGAGATTTATGTGCGGAAATAGAAAAAAGAAGAACCAGGCTTATCTCCACGCAAAGCCAGTATCCTAAGCGGCCTTTGGGTGGAGTAACCAGAGAAGCCGCTTATGTAAAATTGCTGGCTTTGCTCCTTGGCATGATCAAGAAGGAGGCCTGCATTTGAAATATATAAACGCAAAGACAATTCTTCCCAAA
>ERZ1090880.1145-NODE-1146-length-13604-cov-18.145324_pt1 | contig 13604 bp, 9 predicted proteins | sample MGYA00478471_ERZ1090880 | MGnify/ENA primary metagenome ERZ1090880 (study PRJEB33644, sample SAMEA5815734) | chicken gut metagenome | biome: Chicken; feature: Gastrointestinal Tract; material: Caecum | place: Ireland | collected 2019-01-01 | study: A study of... | reverse complement strand
GCTATGGAAATAAAGTGGCAGATAAAGAAGCCTTTATCCAGAGATTTGATGAGATCACCACAGCAGTGAAATCCCTGCCCTATGTGTGCGGCTACTGCTATACCCAGGTCAGCGATGTACAGCAGGAGATTAATGGATTGATGGATAGAGAGAGAAACTTTAAGGTGAAACCGGAGATCATCAGGGAGATCAATGAGAGAAAAGTAGGGTATTGGAGATCTTACATGTAGAAGCTATTGAAGGCTCTAAAAAGAGAGCTGCCGCATTTGCGGCAGCTCTCTTTTATGTAGGTGTACCAGATTTGTTTTTACGGATATAAGCGGAAGGAGTCATACCGGTACATTTTTTAAAAATCTTACTGAAGTAATAAGGATTATTGCCGCATCCTACCAGTTCAGCCACATGCTGGATTTTTTCTTCATCATGGCCTTTTAAAATTTCTTTTGCTTTTTGAACCCTTAAATTCATCAGATAGCTGGAAAACTTCTGATGGGTTTCTTTTACAAAACAGCGGCTTACATAGTTTACATTCATATACAGATGATTTTCCGCAATCCATTTCAAAGTCAGATTTGAATCCGATATATGCTCATCTAAGTAACGAAGCAGTTCTTCAATAAAAGGGCTGTATGATGCAGACTGAGTATTCACGGAGGCAAGGATTTCTTCTACTTTATCCATAACAGCCGTATAAATTTCTTTGCTGTCAGTTTTTAACTGGAGAGAAGAGAAAAAGTCAGTTAATTGAGCTACCGCCCAGGAGGAAATCTGGGTACTGATTGCTACTAATACCTGAGTGGAAAGCTGCAGGAGAAATTCTCTGCTGGAAATAGCAGATAAAATATGTTTTAGCTCTTCTAAAGCCTCATCCTGAATACTTTTGTCTAAAGAGGTAAGCTTTGGCGAAAGCTCTATGGTCTGAGCAGTAATATGCTCGTAGTTGAAGTTGGCAATGAGCCGTTCTCCATCAGCAAAATAAAGCATATCGTATCTCTTAAGTTTTTGGATCAGAACTGTTAAGAGAGACTTAAAATTCGGATAGGCAACACGTTCATATTTAATCGAAGTCTTTTGACCAGGAAAGGAAAGCGTGCTCAGAAAAGAGTCCATTTCAGTATAGTCCTGACTGTAATTTGCAAAAAACAGAAGAAGAATATTATTTATATAGATCCGATACAGGATAAGCTGAGGCGTATGCTGGTCAAAATAAGACTTAATGGTCTGGAGGCAGTCTGAAAGATGACACTTTTCCAGAAAATAGATATAACAGAACTGATAAGGAGTATCCATAAAGTCCAGATATTTTTCATAGGGCGCAAAAAGAGAGTCTTCCGTTTGGGGCAGAGAAATTCCTTCACTGATAATATTCTGGATAAGTGTGTGGCGAAGCTGAGTAAAAAGAAGATTATCATGGCTTTCTAATTCTCTGCTTTGCTGAATAGAATAACAGTCTTTGATCACTTCCTTTATACAGGCGATAATCTGATTTTCATCGCAAGGCTTCAAAAGATAGTGGCGTACGCCACATTTCATAGCCCGTTTGGCAAATTCGAATTCCCCGTAACCGGATAAAATAATAAACTGTGTATCGAGATTTGTGGCAGAAATCCGTTCGATAAGTTCCAAACCGGAAATTCCAGGCATACGGATATCGGTCATTACGATATCTGGAGATTCATCTAAAATCGTATGATATGCTTCTACACCATCTAGACAGGTGCCAATCAAGCGGATTCCCAGCTCTTTCCAGTTAATGGCCTTTGCAATGGTATTGCAGATAATCTCTTCGTCGTCAACAATTAATAGTTTAAGCATAGTATTATCCTTTCTCTGGGTACAGCATAGGCAGTGTAACATGCACCACTGCATATTCTTCACCAGTGTTTTCGTCTTCCATATTAAAAAGTTTCAGACCATACTGGTCGCCGTAGGCAATTTTCAGCCGTTTGTGAATGTTCAGCATACCGATACCAAAGCCGTGGGGGAGGATTTCCCGAGAGTCCAGTTTCTCCAGCAGGTTTTCTTCGAAAGAGGAACCGTTATTTTTAACTTCTATGACTAAAGAAGAACCAGTTGAATATGCCTGTACGGTAATCTGACATATGTCTGAGGATTCCTCCAAGCCATATCGGATCGCATTTTCAAGCAGAGGCTGTATGGTAAATTTTGGTATTCCCAGATCCTGATATTTCTCCGGGATATCCATATGATATTCCAGCCTTTGAGGGTAACGGAGCTTCTGGATGACCATATAATTTTCTGTAAGGATCAGTTCATCATGAATTGTGAAGGGTGATTTTGTCTTACTCAAGGAAATTCGCAATAAGTTTCCCAGAGAAGTAGTGATCAGGGAAATATCTTTAGCTCCAATAGCATTAGCCCGCCAGTTGATAGAATCCAGAGTATTGTAAAGGAAATGAGGATCCATCTGACTTTCCAGGGCTTTCAGCTGAGCATCTTTTTTTAGCAATTCATTTGTATAATTTTCTGTAATAAGAGTTTCAATTCTGCGGGCCATTAAATCAAAATTTGTATGAAGCTGTCCGATTTCGTCTTTTCTTTTGCTGTAGTCATAGGAAGTATCAGGATAGTGATAATTTCCTTCTCCAAGAAGAAGCATTTTTTTGATCAGCCAGTCAAAGTGCCGTATGAGAGCATTTACAATTTTGGAGGATAAAAAAATCACTGCAATAACAGAGAGAAGGATAGCAGTTATGCAGCCGGCGGTTGTAATGGATATTGTACGGGATATGGATTCATATGATACCATGGCAATATAATCCCAATTATAATCTTCGATATAACTCTGGACGATAAAAAATGTTTGAGCGTCAAGTTCCCTTATCATATATCCGTTGTGAGATTTATGAGATAAAGTTTCCAGATTTTTTTCGGAAATATTTTCAGGGCAATAAATAGCCTTTCCATCTTGGAGGAGCAAAATGGAAGGGGCATTATAATAAGCAGAATGAAAAATACTGGTCTGTTCTATAAGCGTATCTAGATCAATGCATATAATCAATGTTCCAATAGGACGAAGAGATAAAGATCTAGATTCTCTTAATTCTTTTACTAAAAAAAGACCATATTCCTGGCTGTAATCGCTGATCCAGATAGTAGAGCCTTCGGCCTTCTGTCCCTGTTTCACAAGTTCTTTCCGCAATTCATAGGGCATTGCCTGGAAACGTGATAAATGTGTACTGATGACAGTATTATCCTGCTGGATGCTAATGTAAGAAATATGCTGGTTTGCCATGTTAAACAGGTAATTGGTAAGGACATTATAGACAATGTCTTGTTCCGTCTGCTTTTGACTTCCGGAAGCACTCTCCATCAGTCTGGGAAGATAAGATTGTACGGTATCGTTGGAAAGGATCATATCTGCAAGATCATTTATCTCCAGCAGTGAATCCCGGATTTCAGAGGCAGAATAAGAAAGATTGGAGGCTGCCGTTTGATACAACACTTTGTCATGAGCTTTTGATATATAGTAGATGCTGACAAATGCTGTAATTGAAGTAAAAAAAATACAGCCTAAAATAATCCATTCGATTTTCCGCTTAAGCGACATATCACGAAAATGTTGAGTGAACATAAATAACTCCTGAAAAGTATTCTTTCTATATTTCTAAAGCCATTATACAGAAAAAACGAGGGCAAATAAATATGTACAAAGAAAAAGTGGGTTTTTTGCTAAAAAGGAGCTATTTTGCTAAATAAAGTGGAAAAATTATTATTGAGAAGTTGATTTTGTTGATTTTATAATGGCTTCCTGACAATTATAATTAAACTATCTGAAACGCAGATATGTTTTAAGGAGCTTCTTAAAAGAAAAGGAAAAGGAGGAAGAAAATTTGAAATCTAAAAATGTAAAGAGAATGCTTGCACTTGCAGCAGTAGGCGTTCTTAGTATAAGTACACTGGGAGCATGCGGCGGGTCAGGATCAGACTCTGGAGAAAGTTCGAGTGAAAGCAGCTCCAGCAGTGGATCCAGTGATCTGGTTATGGCTTGGTGGGGTAACCAGGTCCGTAATGAAAAGACACAGGAGGCTCTGGATAAATATAAAGAGCTTAATGATGTGACAGTAGAAGGTCAGTTTTATCAGTGGAATGACTATTGGAGTAAGATGGCCACTGCAGCAGCAGGAAACAGTATGCCGGATTTGATCCAGATGGATTACAGTTATATTGATCAGTATGTAGAAAACGGACAGCTTTTGGATCTTACCCCGTATATTGAAAGCGGCGCTTTGGATGTAAGTAATATTCCAGATAATGTACTCCAGATGGGTGTAGTTGGAGATGGAAATTATGGTATTGCCGCCGGCGTTAGCGGAAATTGTCTGTTCTATAATAAGACTGTAACAGATGAGGCAGGAGTTACCATTAAGGATAATATGACATATGATGAGTTTGTTGAAATCGCCAAAACTGTTACAGAAAAGACCGGATATCGGGCAAAACTTATCCAGGATGTAAACTACATGGGTGAATGGGCAAGAGCAGAAGGTATCCCTATCGTAGAAGCTAAGATGCCTGTAGACAGTGCAGATGCTTACGTACCGTTCTTCCAGATGGTAGCAGATGGAATTGAAGAAGGATGGCATCTGACACCGGAAAATATTGATGCTACCGGTATTGAAACAGACCCATTGGTATACGGATCCAGCCCTGAGACAATGGCATGGTGCAGTATCAATGGTACATCTAACCAGCTGACAGCTCTCCAGTCTGCCGCTCCTGAAGGTGCAGATATTGCTATTACAACAATTCCAACCAGTGATCCGACAACATCAAATTATCTGAAACCAGCTCTGTATTTCTCAATCAGCGCTGATACAGAAGACCCGGATGCAGCAGTTGCTCTTCTTGACTACCTGATCAACTCCGAAGATGCTAATGCAATCCTTCTTGGTGAGAGAGGTGTGCCGGCTTCTACTGCTGTTACAGATTATATCTATGACCTGGTAAGTGAGACAGAGCAGGAATCCTTTGCATATGTAACAGATGTTATTACACCGAACTGCTCTCCGATTAACCCGCCAGACCCAAGTGGAATGAGTGAATTAAATGATACGCTGAAAAAAGCAGTAGAAAAAGTAAGCTATGGTGAGAGTACGCCGGAAGAAGCAGCTCAGGAATACTACGACAAAGGTATTGAGCTGTGGGGTGAATGATGAATAAACAGACAGTCTGTGTCTGTGGAAGATCGTGATAATAAAAAGCTGTCGCCTGTCTGTATAAGACAGAAGGCGGCAGCTTTTATCCATTTTCATATACGACAGCAGCTGCCATTGCTGCCGGAAAGGAGAAAAGATGCGCTCTAATAGCAAATTATACAAATTTATGAATAAAGAAAAGACAGCAGGAGTTATTTTCTGCCTGCCTTTTATCATCGGATTTATCATGTTTTTGATCGTACCGATGGCGATTTCTTTTTACTATTCCTTCTGTGACTATAATATTCTGTCCCCGCCCAAATTTACAGGACTTGATAATTATATAAAAATGTTTACCGGTGATGAAGTTTTCTGGAAATCATTCAAGGCAACCTTGTATTTTGCTCTTGTATCTGTGCCGCTAAGATTGATTTTTGCACTGATCGTGGCATTGATCCTTGTGAAGCCAACCAAACTTACAGGATTCTACAGGGCAGCATATTATCTCCCTTCTATTCTGGGAGGTTCTGTAGCCGTAGCAGTTCTGTGGAGAAGAATGTTCGCAACAGATGGTGTAGTGAATGCGATTTTGGGAACTTTTGGTATTGATACAAGCTTTGCATGGCTGGGTGATACGAGAACTGCCATGTGGACCTTGATTATTTTGGCGGTTTGGCAGTTTGGATCTTCTATGCTGATATTCCTTTCCGCTTTAAAACAGATCCCCAAAGACTTATATGAAGCAGCAGAAGTCGACGGAGCTACAAGTGTAAAGAAATTTTTTAAGGTTACCCTTCCTCTCTTGACGCCAACTATTTTCTTCAATCTGGTTATCCAGATGATCAATGGATTCCTGGCCTTTACACAGAGCCTGATTATTACTCAGGGAAAGCCAATGGACAGCACCCTGTTTTATGCCGTGTACATGTATCAGCAGTCCTTTAACTACAACAATGCGGGATATGCGTCTGCAATGGCCTGGGTAATGTTGCTGTTTATTGGTCTGATTACGTTGATTCTGTTTAAAACAAAAAGATTCTGGGTATATGATCAGGGGTGATGAATATGAAGAAAAAAAAGACGATATCAACAATTATTTATCATATTCTGGTGTTAGCCATTGGCCTGCTTATGCTGTACCCTCTGTTTTGGATGCTTATGAGTTCCTTTAAAGAGAGCGGTACGATCTTTACTACAGCAAGTCAGCTTATACCGGAGAAATTTATTCTTACCAATTATGTAAATGGATGGAAAGGATTTGCCGGGATTTCTTTTAGCAAATTCTTTGGGAACTCTTTATTCATTACGGTTCTTGCCACCATTGGTACATTAGTTTCTTCTGCTTTGGTTGCATTCGGATTTTCCAGATGCCAGTTCAGGGGAAAAGGGATTTTATTTGCTGCCATGCTGGCATCTATGATGCTGCCGGGACAAATCCTTATGGTTCCTCAGTACTTGTGGTATCAGAAGCTGGGCTGGGTAGGAGGATTTATGCCTCTGATTATTCCCTATTGTTTTGCAATCCAAGGATTTTTTGTTTATCTGATGATGAACTTTATCAATGGTATACCAAGAGATCTGGACGAGGCAGCCAAAATTGACGGATGTTCCTATTATGGTATTTTTGGACGTATTATTCTGCCGCTGATGAGTCCTGCCATTGTTACCGGAGGAATTTTCTCTTTTATGTGGAGATGGGATGACTTTATGTCAGCTCTGTTATATATCAATGATGCAGAAAAATATCCGGTATCCTTGGCTTTGAAATTATTCTCTGACCCGGGTTCCTCTTCGGACTATGGCGCTATGTTTGCTATGGCATGTTTGTCATTGCTTCCTATCGTTATCATCTTCTTTGTATTCCAGCGTTATCTGGTAGATGGTATTGCAACCTCAGGACTGAAAGGATAATGAGAAAGAAAACGCTATGTATAGAGTAGGAATAATTGGATGCGGAAATATTGCCCGTATGCATGTAGAAGCTCTGAAGAATATACGGGGTACAGAAATATGCGCTTTTGCAGATCAGGATCTGGATAAAGCACTCCAGTACCGGGAACAGATGAAAATTCCTTCAGTTCCCTGCTATTCTTCTTTGAGAGAAATGTTGGAGAGGAAAAAACTGGACGTTTTACATATCTGTACTCCTCACTATCTTCATGTGCCGATGGCGATACAGGCTTTGCAGGCCGACGTTCATGTATTTATGGAAAAACCGCCGGCAATCTCTATAGAAGAGTTTGAGATTTTAAAGAAAGAAAAAATCAGGCGCGGAAAACAAGTGGGCGTCTGTTTCCAGAACCGTTATAATGAGACCACAGAAAAGATACGTGAAATCCTTTGTGAAAAAACTTTGGGGAATCCTGTAGGCGCCAGAACGTTTCTTACCTGGGACAGGAATGCCGATTACTATGTGAAAAGCGGCTGGAGGGGGCAGTGGGACAAAGAAGGCGGGGGCGTATTGATCAACCAAGCCATTCATACCCTGGATCTTCTGGTGTATTTTCTTGGCAAACCCCAGATGGCAGAAGCTTTTTTCTGCAATCATCACTTAAGCGATGTGATCCAGGAAGAAGATACTTTGGAAGCATATATTCGATTTGCTTCTTCTACAGCATGTTTCTATGCGACCACTGCTTATGTAGAAGATTCTCCTGTTCTGATTGAAATCTTGTGCCAGGAGGGAAAGATCAGAATGGAAGGAAACAAATTAAGTGTTTTTTATAAAAAGGGAAATAAAGTAGAATATGATTTTGAGAGTGCTCCCACAGGTATAGGGAAAAATTATTGGGGAAATTCTCATGGCGTATGTATCCAGGATTTTTATAATAGCCTATCAGAGGAAAGACCTTATAGAAATGATCTGGAGTCTACAGAAGAAACTTTTAAATTGGTGATGGGAATTTACGATTCCGCCCGGAATGATCATAAGGTGACGTGGGAAAAGGAGTAGATAGCTTATGGAAAAAGTAAAGATTGGAGTTATTGGAGCGGGAAATATGGGGACCACCCATATTAAAAATATTTTGGATAATAAGGTGCCGGAACTGGAGCTTACAGCAGTTGCAGACAGACAGCAGGGGAGAAGAGACTGGTGCAAAGAGCATTTACCGGAAACGGTACAGATTTTCGAAGATGGTGAGGAACTTATAGACAGCGGCTGCTGTCAGGCAGTGCTGATCGCAGTTCCTCATTATCAGCATCCCGGCCTGGCAATCAGAGCCTTTGAAAAGCATCTGCATGTATTATGCGAAAAACCGGCAGGTGTTTATGCAAAGCAGGTAAGAGAAATGAATGAAGCAGCTGACAAAAGCGGAGTAGTTTTTGCTATGATGTTTAATCAGAGGACTAACTGCATTTACAGAAAAATGCATGAGATGGTACAGACAGGTGAACTGGGCGAAATCCGCCGTGTGAACTGGATTATTACTGATTGGTATCGTACGCAAAGCTACTATGATTCTGGAAGCTGGCGGGCAACCTGGTCCGGTGAAGGCGGCGGCGTATTGCTGAATCAGTGTCCGCACAATCTGGATCTGATTCAATGGATCTGCGGCATGCCTGCCAAAGTACGGGGATTCTGTCATGAAGGAAAATGGCATGACATTGAAGTGGAAGATGACGTGACTGCATATTTTGAGTATCCTAACGGAGCAACGGGAGTCTTTATTACTTCTACAGGCGATGCGCCGGGCACAAACCGGTTTGAAATTACAGGGGAACTTGGCAAACTGGTCTGTGAAGAAGGAAAGTTGACTTTTTACAAATTAAAAGAGAATCTTACAGAACACTGCGCACAGTGTAAAGAAGGTTTTGAAAAGCCGGAATGCGAGACTATAGAAGTAGAAACAGACGGACAAAATGAGGAGCATGTAGGAGTTATGAAAGCTTTTGCCGGCTGTATTCTTCATAATGCTCCCTTGGTAGCAGATGGAAGAGAAGGAATCCGGGGCTTGTCCCTTTCCAATGCCATTCATCTTTCCAGCTGGCTGGACCGTACTTTGGAGATACCTGTGGACGAGGACCTGTTTTTACAGGAGTTAGATAAAAGACGGGCAAATTCCAGAGTGAAAAAACAGGTGGAAAGTGTGGTATTTGATACAGAAGGTTCATACGGAAATAAATAGGAGGAAATCATGGATAAGAGTATTATGATCAGCGGATTTGCAGATGAAATTGCATCTCCCCTGGAAAAGCAAATAGAGGTTTTAAAAAAGCTGGGAGTGTGCTATATTGAGATGAGAGGTGTGAACGGAAAATCTCTTGTAGAGCATAGCCTGGATGAAGTCAGAGAAATAAAAAAACAGTTAGATGCCAATGGCATAAAAATTTCTTCTGTGGGCTCCCCCATAGGAAAAATCATGATAACAGATGACTTTGAGGATCATTTTCAGTTATACAAGAAAACTGTAGAGATTGCAAAGATTCTGGAAACGCCAAATATCCGTATGTTCAGCTTCTATATTCCCCAGGATGAGAAGCCGGAAAAATACCGGGATGAGGTATTCAGAAGAATTAAAATGTTTGTGGATTATGCCAGGGAGCAGAATGTTGTATTGCTTCATGAAAATGAAAAAGATATTTATGGCGATATAGCATCCAGATGCCTGGATCTGATGGAAAACTTTGGCTGTGAAAATTTTAAAGCGGTATTTGATTTTGCCAATTTTGTACAGTGCGGTCAGGAAACTCAGGAAGCATACGAAATGTTGAAACCGTATATTGTATATATCCACATTAAGGATGCTGTAGCAGGAACAGGGAAGGTTGTGCCTGCAGGACAGGGCGACGGACGAGTAAAAGAAATTCTGAGACAGCTTTTTGAGGATGGATATAAAGGATTTTTATCTCTGGAGCCCCACCTTGCCATGTTTAATGGATTTGGAGCCCTGGAAAAGGGCACTGGAGAAGGCAAAGCAGAGATGACCGGAGAAGAAGCTTATACGATGGCTTATATGGCCTTAAAAGGAATATTAGAAGAATTGAAGATTCAGTTCTGCTAATATCAATCAGCAGGAGACATCAAGGAAAGAAATCATGAGAACTGGGGAAAGCAAACAGACAAATAGGAGGAAAATAGGATGGTTCTTATGAAAGAAAGAATCGGAAAAATGCTGGAGTATTTAAAGGACCAGATCTATCCGGACCGGGAGCCGGTGCAGGCATATAAAATGCTGAAGACCTGTGAGAAATTTGAAAATGTGGCGGAGCTGGATACTTCTTCCTGGGAGGACTTTTCCGGAGATCAGATTTGGGGAGGACATCGGGAATATTATTGGTTTGCAACAAAGGTGAGGCTCCCAGAAAGATTTCAGGGGAAGACCGTAGTTTATGAACTGATCACAGGACGTGAGGGAGAATGGGACGCTACAAATCCTCAGTTCTCTATATATGTGAACGGAAAACGTATCCAGGGACTGGATGTGAACCACAGAGAGATTGTTCTTACGGAAAAGGCAGAAGGAGGAGAGGAGTACAGTATTGTTCTCTCTGCTTTTACAGGAGACCAGAATTTCAGTCTGAAGCTGGACTCCTCTCTGAAAGTCCTGGACAGGAAGACCGAAAAATATTTCTATGATCTGTCGGTTCCTTATGAAACGGCCAGACTGTTGAATCCCCAGGACCAGGCTTACATAACCATTATCCAGGCTTTGAATGAGTCCCTGAACCTTCTGGATATGCGTCGGGAAGGTTCAAAGGATTATTACCAGAGTCTGGAAAAAGCTCAGGATTATATTACAAAAGAATTTTATGAAAAACACTGTGGAAAAGAACAGGCGCCTGTAGCCTTTTGTGTGGGACATACCCATATTGACTGTGCATGGCTGTGGACCCTGAAAGTTACGGAAGACAAAGCAGTGAGAAGTTTTTCTACAGTGCTGAATCTTATGAAGGAATATCCGGAATATATCTTCATGTCAAGCCAGCCCCAGTTATATCTTTATGTGAAGAAAAATGCGCCGGAAGTATATGCAGAGATCAAGGAAAGAGTAAAAGAAGGCAGATGGGAGCCGGAAGGCGGCATGTTTGTAGAAGCAGACTGTAATCTTGCCTCAGGAGAGTCCCTGGTCCGGCAGTTTATTTATGGAAAACGGTTCTTCAGAGAAGAGTTCGGGAAAGATAACAAGATCTTATGGCTTCCGGATGTATTTGGATATTCTGCCGCACTGCCTCAGATCATGGAGAAATGTGGGATCCAGTATTTTATGACCACGAAGATCAGCTGGAATGAATTTAATAAGATGCCTTATGATACCTTTATGTGGGAAGGAATTGACGGGACCAGGATTCTTACCCATTTTGTGCCTACCCGGGACTACAATAAGGGTGCAGTGGAAGGAGGAACAGAAACCGAACATTTCACTACTTACAATGGTTACCTGAATCCTTCCCAGATTAAGGGCGGATGGGCCAGATACAGCCAGAAAGAGCTGAACCAGGAATATCTCTGCAGCTTCGGATATGGAGACGGAGGCGGAGGACCTACCAGAGATATGCTGGAAAACCAGAGAAGAATGTCCAGAGGAATCCCTGGCTGTCCCGTTACCAGAATGTCTACCTCTGAAGAATTTTTCCAGGTACTGGACCAGGAAACGAAAGAAAGCCAGTATCTCCCTCTGTGGGTAGGAGAGCTTTACCTGGAGTACCACAGAGGAACTTATACTTCCATGGCCAGAAACAAACGGTACAACCGGAAATCTGAGCTGGCTTATCAGAGCGAAGAGACTTATGCAATGATGGACAAACTTCTTTTGGGAGGAGAATATCCGAAAGAAGAACTGCAGGAAGGCTGGCAGGAAATCCTGCTGAACCAGTTCCACGATATCCTTCCTGGTTCCTCTATTAAGGAGGTTTATGAGGATTCTCAACAGTCCTATGAAAAAATCCTGGAGGATAGCCGGAGAAGGACAGAAAATTCTCTGAGAAACCTTACGGCCCATATAGATGCGCCTCAGCACAGTGTAGCAGTGTTTAATCCAAACAGCTTTGAAGGGCCGGGAATCGTCAGCTTTGAATGTCCTGAAGCTATGGAAAATCCCGGAGTGTGGGACGGAGAAAAGGAAATTCCTTTACAGAATACAGAAGGAAGAACTTACATTTTTACTGCCCAGGGAGTTCCATCCAAAGGATATAAGACCTATATGCTGAAAGAGTCAGGCAGTTCAGAGGCCCCTTCCATGGATATCCATACCGGATATATGGAAAACGACTATTTCCGTATCGAGTACAACGAGAAGGGGCAGTTCTCCAGAATCTGGGATAAAAAGGCCCAGAGAGAGGTCTTAAAAGAGGGACAGGCCGGAAATGTGATCGTAAGCTATGAGGACCGTCCTCACAATTATGACGCATGGGATCTGAATAATTATTATAGGGAGAAGTCCTGGGAGATTGACGATGTATCCTCTATAGAGGTGACGGAGAATGGTCCGGTGAGAGGATGTGTAAGGATAGCGAGAAAATATCTGGATTCTCTTATTGTACAGGATATTTACATTTACCGGGATATACCAAGGATCGATATTGCCAACCATATTGACTGGAGAGAACATCAGATTTTCGTAAAGGACCATTTCCCTGTAGATGTTCATACAAACGAAGCAGTTTTCGATATACAGTTCGGAAATGTAAAACGGAACACCCATGAAAATACTTCCTGGGATTTTGCAAAATTTGAAGTCTGCCATCATAAATGGCTGGATGTGTCTGAGGAAGGATATGGAGTCAGTGTATTGAACGACTGCAAATACGGAGTCAGCGTCAGAGGCACAGATATTGGTTTGTCCATGCTGAAGTCGGGAATTTATCCGAATCCTGAGGCAGATCAGGAACACCATGAGTTTGTCTATTCTATTTTCCCTCACAGGGGAAGCTGGAAAGAAAGCGGAACAGTGGCTCAGGCCTATGAACTGAACAATCCCATGAAAGCAGTGGTAAAAGAAAACCAGGGAGGCTCTTTGAAAGAAAGCTATTCTCTTTTGAAAACAGACCTGGAAAATGTGGTTATTGAAACTGTTAAAATGGGAGAAGAGGATGAAACCCTGGTGGTCAGACTTTATGAATGCTTCAACAAAAGAGACCGAGGCACTCTTTTCTGCGGAGAAGAAATACAGGATGTCTTCCAGTGCAATATGCTGGAGCAGGAAGAGGTTCCTGTGGAACATACTGACCATGAGATCAGCTTTTCTGTGAAACCTTTTGAAATCAAAACCTTTAAAATAAGACTGAAAAATTAGTCCGGGTAAAATAGGGGATATTTTCAGGAATATTGGGGCTGTCGCATTAACCAAAATCGAGAATATTTATACATTTTATTGCTCAGTCTGTGCCGCTTTGAGCCTATGGTCTCAAAGCTATGCTCGACAAATTCGCATAAAATGTATAAATATTCTTGAAATATGTTAATGCGGCAGCCCCTTTATGCTATTATCACGAGAAATGGCTAAC
>ERZ1090880.1144-NODE-1145-length-13617-cov-5.386374_pt1 | contig 13617 bp, 14 predicted proteins | sample MGYA00478471_ERZ1090880 | MGnify/ENA primary metagenome ERZ1090880 (study PRJEB33644, sample SAMEA5815734) | chicken gut metagenome | biome: Chicken; feature: Gastrointestinal Tract; material: Caecum | place: Ireland | collected 2019-01-01 | study: A study of... | reverse complement strand
TACGGTTGATCTTGGCATTGTCAACCGAACGGATTATTATACAGGAATTGTATTTAAGGGGTATATTGAAGGTCACGGGGAAGAGGTGTTGTCCGGCGGGCGCTATGACCGACTGATTGGGCGATATGGCGAGGAGACGCCCGCCATTGGCTTTGCGGTTAATGTGGATGCAGTTGCGCGGGCGCTTTTGAGGAATGAAGGCTCTCCATCCAGAATGCCGCAGACCCTCGTCTTTGCGGAGACAGGCTGTGAGATTGCGGCGCTTCACGAACTGGACCGGATGATAATCCAAGGGACGACTGCGGAATTCGCTACTATGGAAACGCTGGAAGACGCGCTGCATTACGCCCGGGCAAAGGGAATAGATACCATCGCATATGTCACGGTAAACGGCGTTTTCCTGCGCAGTGCAAAGGAGGGGTTCTGATGCGTCCGATACGGATTGCCTTAACCAAAGGAAGGCTTGAAAAAAGCACCATAGCGTTATTTAAAAAAATGGGACTCGACTGTACCGAACTTGAAAATAAGGGAAGACGCCTGATCCTCCCTATTCCGGGGACGCCTTTTGAGGTGGTGCTTGCAAAGGCGGCAGATGTTATTACCTATATTGAACACGGTGTTTGTGACGTCGGAGTGGTTGGCAAGGATACCATTATGGAATATGGCGGGTCTTTTTTTGAGATTGCAGATCTTGGGATCGGCAGGTGCCGTTTTGCGCTTGCTTGTAAAAAAGGCGAAGATTTTTATTCCGGATATGCAGAAAAGACAATTGCAACAAAATACCCGAACGTTTCGCGCCAGTTTTTCGAAAAAAAGGGGATGGACGTCCGCATTGTCAAAATTGAAGGCAGCGTAGAACTGGCGCCGCTTCTGGGCCTTTCCGATGCCATCGTAGATATTGTCGAGACGGGGACGACGCTTAGGGAAAACGGGCTTGCCGTTATAGAAGATGTAGCGCAGGTAACAGCGCGTGTAATTGTCAACACAGTCAGCATGAAGCTTTCCAAAGTAGAAATTGAAAAGCTGATTGCCGATTTGGAACGGGTTTTGCCGTAGAGAGGAGATTTGATATGATACCGGTAATTCGAGTAAACGGGACAGATGAAACGGCCTTTTTAAAAAAACTGCGGGCGCGTGCCTCCTCTGTTAACGATGAGGTAACGGCGTCTGTCACAGAAATCATCCGCAATGTTCGGGATCAGGGAGATGAAGCGGTCAGGGCGTACACGCTTCGTTTTGACGGCCAAGCTCCGGCGTGTTTTGAGGTAGATCGTGAAGAGATCAATGACGCGCTTACGAATGCAGATCCCGAGTATGTAAATGCGCTTTTAAACGCAGTGGCCAATATTACAGACTTCCATACGCGGCAAAAGCAACAAAGCTTTATTGATGCAAAACAAAACGGCGTTATTATGGGGCAAAGAATCCGCGGATTAAAACGCGTTGGGCTGTATGTCCCAGGCGGGACAGCGGCTTATCCGTCGTCCGTTCTGATGAACGCTATCCCGGCCAAAATCGCGGGCGTTGAAGAAATTGTCATGGTAACACCGCCGTTGAAAGATGGAAAGGCCAATCCGGATATTTTAGTTGCTGCGGCGCTCTGCGGCGTTGACCGTGTTTTCCTTCTGGGGGGCGCACAGGCAGTCGCTGCACTTGCTTACGGTACAGAGTCTGTTCCAAAAGTTGATAAAATTGTCGGGCCGGGAAATATCTTTGTAGCTACGGCGAAAAAGCTCCTGTTCGGGGAAGTGGACATCGATATGATCGCCGGGCCGAGCGAGATCCTTATTTTAGCGGATGAAACGGCGAACCCTGTTTATTTGGCTGCCGATCTGATGAGTCAGGCTGAGCATGACCGGCTTGCTTCAGCCATTCTGGTCACTACGTCTGAGCGAGTTGCAGCCGATACGGTAAAAGAGCTTGGACGACAGGTGCAGGCGCTTTCCAGAAAAGAAATCATTGAGGATTCTTTGCAAAATTACGGTGCAGTGTTTATCTGCGACCGTGTTGAACAGGCAGTCGATCTGGCGAATGAGCTAGCGCCTGAACATTTGGAAGTTATGCTGAAGGATCCGATGCAGTACATTGGAAAGCTTGACAACGCAGGAAGTGTTTTTTTAGGGCAATATTCGCCTGAACCGCTGGGCGATTACTATGCCGGCCCGAACCATGTTCTCCCGACAAGCGGGACCGCCCGGTTTTTTTCTCCGCTTTCCGTCGATGCTTTTATAAAGAAGTCAAGCTACATCTGCTATACGGAAGAGGCGCTTTACGAAGCGAAAGACGATATTATGCTGCTTGCAAATAAGGAACATCTAACGGCGCATGCAAATTCAATTCGTGTCCGATTTTAACATTTATTTTTCTTGACAGAAAGGAAAGCGTAATATGGCATATCAGCTGAATCAAAAAATCCGAAATCTTGTGCCTTATGAACCGATCAGTGGGACTTATGATATTCGTCTGGATGCAAACGAGTCTTATTTTACACTGCCGGATGAAATATATGAAAAGGCGCTTAAAGCAGCACTTTCTACACAGCTTAACCGCTATCCCGATCCTGCCGCTAAAGGGCTTGTCCGGGCTTTTGCAGAATTTTATCATATCGATCCGGAGTATGTAACGGCAGGAAATGGATCGGATGAATTGATATCGCTGATCGTCTCTGCGTTTTTTGAACCGGAAGATGAACTGGTTACCGTTGTGCCGGACTTTTCTATGTATCAATTTTACGCAGGGGTATATGGGGTGAAAGCAACAGCGTTTCCCAAAAAGGAAGACCTTACGTTAGACACCGTCCGGCTTTCGGCCTATCTAAAAAGCGGCGGTGCACGCGGCGTGATTTTTTCAAATCCATGTAACCCAACTTCGCTTTGTATAAGCCGCCGCCATCTGCTGCAGATGATACGGGAAGTCCCCAACTGTCTTTTTGTTGTGGACGAGGCCTATATGGACTTTGCAGAAGAGTCGATTTTGTCCGTAGCACACGAGTATCCGAATTTGATTGTCCTTCGTACATGTTCGAAAGCCATCGGCCTTGCGGGACTCCGGTTAGGGTTTGCCATAGCAGGCGAAACAATAACAAGAGCACTGCATGCAGTTAAATCACCATATAATGTGAACACGCTTTCGCAATGTGTGGGGACGGCGGTTCTTTCAGAGCCGATGTATCTGATTCGCTGCAATGAACAGATTATTTCCGCAAGAGAGGCGCTATATAAGGGCTTGTTAAAGCTGTATGCAAAGTTTCGTATATTTGATACCATCTATGAGCCGACAACAAATTTTGTCTTTGTTAAGACGAAATTAGCAAAAGATATCTATGATAAATTGCTTGCCCGTTCGATTGCCGTTCGTTTTATGGGAGGGTATCTGCGTATTACAGCAGGGACGAAAGAGGAGCACAAACGGTTGTTTGAAGCTTTGGAGGAAATTGCAAAGGAGTTGGCACTGTGAGAAAAGCGGATGTTGCAAGGAAGACGAAAGAAACAGATATTACACTTTCACTGGCCTTCGACGAAGTAAACCCCATTGTACAGATCAATACGGGGATCGGTTTTTTTGACCATATGCTGACGGCCCTTGCGGTACACGCCGGCCTTTCCCTTTCTCTTTCCTGCAAAGGAGATTTGCATGTCGATTGCCATCATACAATAGAAGATACAGGAATTGTATTAGGAGACGCCTTGTGCAGAGCGCTTGGCGACAAGGGCGGTATTGCGCGCTATGGCAGTTTTTATATCCCGATGGACGAGGCACTCGGATTCGCTTCTATTGATATCAGCGGCCGGCCTTTCCTAGTATTTCATGCGGAATTTGCAGCCGACCGTATTGGCGGGATGGATACACAGATGGTGGAGGAGTTTTTCCGGGCGGTGGCTTTTCACGCTGGAATTACGCTGCATCTGAGCGTTCCATACGGCACGAACGACCATCATAAAGCAGAGGCGCTGTTCAAAGCGTTTGCACATGCGCTGAAAGCGGCTGCCGCCCGGAATGCGGACGGCAGCGTGTTGTCAACCAAAGGCGTGTTATAAGGGGGCTTGCGTATGATCGCGATCATCGATTATGGTGCGGGAAATCTGTTCAGCGTAAAAAATGCGCTGGACTATATCGGTGAAGCAAACACCATCACTGATGCGCCGGAGGATCTGCGCCGTGCGGATGGATTGATCCTGCCGGGGGTCGGCGCCTTTCCGGATGCGATGCGGATGCTTAAAGAAAGCGGCCTTGCAGACGCCATTTGCAAGGAAGCAGCAAGCGGAAAGCCGATACTTGGTATTTGCCTTGGTATGCAGGTGCTTTTTGATAGAGGGATGGAATTTGCAGAGACCGCAGGGCTTTCTTTGATTCCCGGTACAGTTGAACGTATCAAAACATCCTATAAAATTCCACATATGGGATATAATGAATTGATTTTTGGCGTACCATGTCCGCTATTAGAAGGTGTGGAGAAAGGCGACAGCGTCTATTTTGTCCACTCCTATATGGCGAATACTTCAGATGCATATATTGCGGCAACCTGTGATTACGGAACGGCAATTACGGCGCTTGTGCAGAATAAAAATGTATTCGGCGCACAGTTTCATCCAGAAAAAAGCGGCGCCGTCGGGTTAACCATACTTAAAAATTTCGGAGGACTGACCAGATGATCATTTTACCAGCTATTGATATTCAGAACGGGGAATGCGTTCGGCTTACAAAAGGTGATTTTGCCACCAGCGAAAAAGTGGCCGAAGATCCGGTAGAAACGGCACTGCGTTTTAAGGCGGCCGGAGCGGAATACCTCCATATGGTTGACCTTGATGGAGCCAAAAGCGCCATGGCACAAAATCGCGAGGTTTTTATCCGCGTAGCAAAAGAGACAGGGATGAAAATTGAACTGGGCGGCGGTATTCGCGATATGGAAACGGCGGCCTATTATCTTGAAAATGGGATTGAACGGATTATCTTGGGATCTATGGCGGTGAAAAATCCAAAACTGTTGGCGGAAATCGTAAGGGAGTACGGCGGACGTGTCATTGTGGGGATTGATGCGGAAGACGGCATGGTGAAAACTGAGGGATGGCTGGCTTCCGGTAGGGTGAATTATATTATCCTTGCCAAAGAAATGTTTCACATTGGTGTTAAGCATATCATTTATACGGATATTTCACGCGACGGGACACTTTCCGGTCCCAATTTAGCTGATCTTAAGAAGTTGCGTGATGCTGTGAAAATGAACATTATTGCTTCAGGCGGGATTCGGAATACCGCGGATATCCGTGCACTGGCAAAACTGAAATTATATGGTGCAATTTGTGGAAAATCGCTTTATAAAGGCACGCTTGATCTGAAAGAAGCCATCAATGCAGCAAAATCACCTTCACAGCGGCAGGGAGGAAAACGTTCATGCTCTCCAAAAGAATAATACCTTGTTTAGATGTAAAGGATGGACGTGTTGTCAAAGGGATTAATTTTGTCGGTTTGCGTGACGTAGGCGATCCAGTGGAATGCGCCAAGCTTTACAATGAGCAGGGAGCGGATGAAATTGTGTTCCTTGATATTACCGCGACACATGAAGGACGGGACACAATGGAAGACGTGGTGCGCAGGACGGCTAAGGTGGTCTTCATGCCTCTCACTGTAGGCGGCGGGATCCGCACCATCGATGACTTTAAAAGGCTGCTCCGTGCCGGCGCGGACAAGATTTCTGTAAACTCCGCAGCAGTTAAAAACCCGTTGCTGCTTTCTGAAGCTGCCGATAAATTCGGCAGTCAATGCGTAGTAGCTGCAATTGACGCCAAGCGCTGTGCGGATGGGACATTCCATGTCGTGATAAACGGTGGAAGGATCGATACTGGTTTGGATGCAATTGCTTGGACAAAAGAGGTGCAGCGGCGCGGCGCAGGAGAAATCCTGCTTACCTCAATGGATGCGGATGGGACAAAAAATGGTTTTGATTTGGAGCTTTTAAACGCTGTCTGTGCGGTATCCTCCGTCCCGGTTATTGCCTCGGGTGGCTGCGGAAAGCTTGCGCATTTTTCCGAACTGTTTGAGAAAACGGCGGCGGATGCGGCTTTGGCTGCTTCCCTGTTTCATTATCGTGAACTTACGGTAAAACAGGTAAAAGAGCATTTGGCACAGCACGGGATCCCAGTCCGGCGTATAAGGGAGGTGCTGTTTTGATGGATTTTTCTCTATATTTTAAAAAGGCGCCGCTGATACCCGCTATTGTGGTAGATAACGAAACAAATAGGGTTTTAATGCTCGCTTATATGAATGAAGAGAGCATGAAAAAAAGCTTTGAAACGGGCTATACCTGGTTTTATTCGCGTTCAAGAAAAGAGCTTTGGAATAAAGGCGCAACCAGTGGGCATGTGCAGGAGATTGTGTCCATTGATGCCGATTGTGACGACGATACCCTTTTGGTAAGGGTGAGACAGACGGGGCCTGCCTGCCATACGGGCAGTTACAGCTGTTTTTTTAAGAGGATTTATGCCGCCGGTACCGAATGTGCTGACGGGGGAAAGGATGGGTCATCGTATGAATGAAAAACTGCAAGCGCTTTCAGCGCTCGATGAAACGATACGTCTGCGCCGTGAAAATCCGCAGGAGGGGTCGTATACCTGTTATTTATTTGATAAAGGTATTGATAAAATTTTAAAAAAGTGCGGAGAAGAGAATGCAGAAATGATCATTGCCGCCAAAAACAAGGATAAGACGGAAATTGCGAATGAAGTCTCTGATTTGCTGTTTCATGTCCTTGTTATGTTGCAGGCATGCGAAGTTCCTTTAGATGACGTTTTGGACATTCTGCATGAGCGCAGTAAAAAGACCGGGAATTTAAAACAGTTCCATCAAGTAGACCATAACAGTTGATATAAAATGGGCGCGGTGTTCTTAAAAGATGTAGAGCTTTGCCATGCAGATGAAAAAGACCTTGCGGAGCTTTCTGCACTAGGCAAGCTGTTATGGCCCGGTCATACAACGGATGAGCTGAAAGAAGAATTTTTATCTGAAATGAAAAAGAACGCACATTTTTTTCTGCTCCGCGTACAGGGATGCTCTGTCGGTTTTGCGCAGTGCGCACTGCGCCATGACTATGTAGAGGGAACAGACAGCAGTCCAGTTGGCTATTTAGAGGGTATTTTTGTAAAGGAAGGCCACCGGGGAAAAGGATATGGACGCAGGCTGTTTAAGGCGTGCGAGGAATGGGCGAAACAAGCCGGTTGCTGTGAATTTGCGAGTGACTGTGAGTCTGCGAATGCTTCAAGCCGATTGTTCCATTTACATACAGGCTTTCAGGAGGCAAACCGCATTATCTGTTTTGTAAAAAAGCTATAGCGGTGTTTCCGATAGGAAATATTTTCTGATGGTAAAGGCTATTTGAGCATAGACGGGTTCGAATATAACGGATATGGCGGGACGCTGGCCATGAGTGTTGAGCGTTTAGTAGACTGCAACCTTTAAGGTTTAACGTGAACTGCTGGCAGATAAATAGATGTAAAAGCGTTTGTAGCGTTTGATCGGTATTTGTATGAATTAGGGATGGCGGCAAAATAGCGCCCTTTTAAGCGTCCGACAAAGGCTTGGCAGTTAATGCGGATAAAAGCTGTTCGGTGCGAGGGATAAACAGTCAAGGCGGGGTATGGCAAATTTCATACCCCGCCTTGACTGTCTGCGGCAGCTCTTTTTTAGAAAATGATGTTATATGGCCTTGCGCAAAAGAGAGGCCTTATGCCGGAACAGGGCGCTATAAGTTGACCACGTGTCCGATGGGCATCGCGGGACAGCGAAGTGCAGGGGGGCCATTCTGCGGCATGAAAAAGCCTGTTTGTTCATAGATATTATGGTATTGGATGGGCAGGTGATTTTATGCAGGAATGGATCCGGAAACTGGCAGAACTTTTAGGCGGTCCAATCATGGTATGGGGGGCAGCTGCTGTCGGGACCTTTCTAACAGTAAAAAGCGGTTTTGTACAGATTCGTTATTTTAAGCAATCCCTTTGCCATGTATTTGGCGGGCTGTTTAAAAAAAAGAGCGAAAAGGGTGTTTCTTCTTTTCAAGCGGTGACGGCGGCGCTGGCTGGAACACTTGGAACGGGAAATATTGCCGGCGTTGCAGCTGCTGTCTTTGCAGGCGGTCCGGGAGCAATTTTTTGGATGTGGATCAGTGCGTTTCTTGGAATGGCAACCAAGTATACGGAAATTACGCTGGCTGTTCGGCATCGGATCAGAGGAAAAAACGGATATATAGGCGGGCCAATGTATTATCTTTCTGCAAAAAGCGGCGTCCTTTTTTCGGTTTTGTGCTTGTTGGCAAGTTTTGGCGCTGGAAATATCGTACAATCCAACACGGCTTTTTGCGCCATGCGCGCACTGCTTCCGAACCATATGTTGTGGCCGCATCTTATGATGGCTGTTGCGGCAATCGCTACAATTGGGATTCTTTCCGGCGGTTTTGGGCGTGTTGCTCGCGTTACGGAAAAATTGCTTCCCGGATTGGCTGTTTTCTATATTGCGGGCTGTATGGCGGTCATTCTGCTTGATATCCCGGCGGCCGGCCGTGCTCTGCTTTCTATTTTCCATGGGGCATTTTCTTTTCAGAGTGCGGCAGGCGGCGTTGGCGGCTATCTTTTCATGCGGGCAATTCGTACAGGATGTGCAAAAGGGATTTTCACGAATGAGGCGGGACTTGGCTCTGCGCCGATTGCCCACGCAGCGGCTAACTGCCGATATCCGGCAGAACAAGGGCTGTGGGGTATTTTTGAAGTGTTTTTTGATACTATTGTGATGTGTACGCTGACCGGTATCGTTGTGATTAGCGCAAATCCCGGCGGAATTAACAGTGAGGATGGCGTAGCGGTTACAATGTCGGCTTTTTCCAATGCACTTGGCCATTGGAGTGCATATCTGTTGGGTTTTGCGGTTTTGCTGTTCGCATTTGCCTCTATTTTGGCATGGGGAAGCTATGGTGCGGCTTGCATAACCTATTTGGGCGGGACGAAAAGGGCGCTTCGAAGATATCGAATCCTGTATGGGATGGCTGTATATGCAGGCGCTGTTTTACAAGTTTCAATGGTTTGGGATTTGGCAGATGTTTTAAACGGTATGATGATGCTGCCGAATTTGTGCGGTTTGGTATGGCTGAGCAGTGAAATGCGTGAGGAAACCAAGCGCCTATTTGTAAAAAAATCTTGTGAAAAACGGAGAAAAGGTACGTTATGCATGAAAAAAAGTAGATTTCAGCGTAACACATCATTATAATGAACATAAAACGGTGACGGGATAAGAGAATGGAAAAAACAGTCTTGCGTTTTTTTTTGAAATATGATATAGTTGTACTTGTTTCGAAAACAAATGTACTTTGGTGGTGAACTTTGTGAAGGAAGCGCAGCTGATACTCGTCGATAAAAAGGTGCTGCCTGATGTTTTTGGAAAAGTGCTTTTAGCAAAGTCTTATCTTTCCAAGAATATGGCAAAAAATTCATCAGAAGCATGTAAGATGGCTGATCTTTCGAGAAGTGCATTTTATAAGTATAAAGACAGCGTTTTTTTCTATGAAGATCAGGATAAAAGCAGGGTTATTACGTATTCACTATGGCTGTCAGATGATCCAGGGGTTCTTTCAGAGGTATTGACCGTCCTCTCCCGGTTCGGTGTCAATATCCTTACGGTTAATCAGAACATCCCGGTGGATCGTGTGGCTCTGGTTACAATTTCTTTTCGGATACAGGGGGATTCATTTGACGGCTTGATGCAGGAGGCGATTCAGGAAGCGCTGTCGGCGATCAGCGGTGTCGTCAAAGCAAAGAAGATTTAAATGTTGCAGAATTATCGGCAAAGCGAGGAATGGTAAAATGGCAAAAATAGCAGTACTTGGACACGGGGTCGTCGGCTCAGGTGTATGCGAAGTGATTCATGAAAATCAAGAAAGCATCATCCGCCGTGCCGGACAGCCGATTGAAGTAAAACGTATTTTAGATCTCAGGGACTTTGACGGCCTTCCCTACCGGGACAAATTTACAAAAAACTTTGATGATATTTTAAATGATGATGAAATTTCTATTGTGGTCGAGGTGATGGGCGGTGTTTCACCAGCATTTGAGTTTTCTGTTGCTTCGCTCAAAAAGGGGAAAAGCGTCGTTACCTCAAATAAAGAGCTGGTTGCTGCCAAAGGTGCACAGCTTTTAAAGATAGCCAGAGAAAATAACTGCAATTATTTTTTTGAGGCTTCTGTCGGCGGAGGGATTCCGATTATCCGACCGATGCATATGTGCCTTGCGGCAAATGAGATTGACGAAATTGCAGGTATTTTAAACGGTACGACGAATTTTATCCTGACAAAGATGATCAAAGAAGGCACATCGTTTGATGAGGCATTAAAGACAGCGCAGGATTTGGGATATGCAGAGCGCAATCCGGCGGCTGATGTAGAAGGATATGACGCATGCCGCAAAATCTGTATTTTGGCTTCCCTTGCTTTTGGCCGCCATGTCTATCCGGAGTATGTACATACAGAAGGAATTACAAAAATTACACTGGAAGACGTTGCATATGCAGAAAGCTGGGGCGGCGTCATCAAACTGATCGGCGAGGCAAAACGGATCCCTGAAAGTGAACGGATTGAATGTTTGGTCGCACCGGCATTTGTAAACGGAGAGAGCCAGCTTGCCAATATTGACGATGTCTTTAACGGCGTATTGGTACGGGGAAATGCAACGGGAGACGTTGTGTTTTATGGGAAAGGGGCCGGCAAGCTGCCGACAGCAAGCGCTGTCGTGGCAGACGTCATTCACGAGGCAAAGGTTTCGGGGACCAGCACATCCCTTACATGGAAAGACAGTTCGGAAAACTTTGTGTTGCCTTATGACGAAGTGGAAAGTGCTTTCTATGTGCGCGCCGCTGGTTTTAGGGATTCTTCCTTCGCAAAGGAAAGAATATCAGTTTTGTTCCACGGTGCATCCTTCCTGTCGCGTGCAGGCCAGCCGGAGAGTGAAGCGGCCTTTGTCACGGAATCGATGAGTGGGGGATTGCTGATGAAAAAAGTAGAGGCTTTAAAAGAAAAAGGTGCGGAAATTCTTTCTGTTATCCGCGTTGCAGATTGCTGAGGTGAGAGGATTTGGTTCGTGTTCGTATTCCTGCGACCAGCGCAAATTTGGGAGCTGGATTTGACAGCCTCGGCCTTGCTGTTAATTTGTATAATTATGTTGACATGGAGGAAAGCGACGGCGTTTTTATCTCTTCAACGGATGGTACTTGGGTGCCGACAACGAAGGAAAATTTGATTTATCAATCCGCCCAGCGGCTTTATGACGAATGTGGGAAAAAGCTTTGCGGTCTTCGGATCATCCAACAAAATAATATCCCGATGACAAGAGGGCTTGGTTCAAGTTCAGCCTGTATTGTCGGAGGGCTGGCCGCTGCCAATCAGATGCTTGGAAACCCCTTGGGACTTGACGATATGGTTGGCCTTGCTTCGGATATTGAAGGGCATCCGGACAATACAACGCCTGCGCTGCTTGGCGGTATCGTAACGGCGGTTTTAGAAGAAGGAAAGGTTTTTTGGGTGAAACAGGAGGTGCACAGCGCCCTTAGGCTGATTGCCGTTATACCGGATTTTAAACTCAGCACGGAAATGGCGCGGCAGGTCCTCCCTGAAAAGGTCAGCCACATGGATGCGCGATATAATTTGTCCCGCGCGGCGCTTTTTTCGGCGTCATTGCTACAGGGGAAATACGAGAATATCCGGATTGCCGTGGAGGACAGGCTTCATCAGCCATATCGTATGAAACTGATCCATCATGCGCAAGAAGTTTTTGCCCGCGCTTATGCACTTGGCGCCTACGGCGTCTATATTAGCGGCGCAGGTCCTACCATGATGGCGATTGTCGACGGCGGGGATGCCGGTTTTGTTTCTTCGCTGCGCAGCTATTTGGGTGAGTTGCAGCTTGATGGATGGAAAATTGAAGAGCTCTCGATCGATAATGACGGAACCAAGGTAGAGACAATATCATAAAGTAACCAGAGCAGTGTTCTGCATGGATTTCCATTTGGGAAGGTTGGAGGTTTTATCCTATGGGACTGATTGTACAGAAATTTGGCGGGTCTTCTGTGAAAGACAGAGAGTGTCTGTTTCGCGTGGCGAAAACCGTTACGGATACTTATAAAGCTGGAAATGAAGTGATTGTTGTAGTCAGCGCGCAGGGCGATACTACAGATGATTTGATTGAAAAGGCAAAGGAAATCAATGAGCGGGCATCCAAGCGCGAGATGGATATGTTGCTTTCTACAGGTGAGCAGATTTCCATTGCCTTGCTGGCTATGGCAATAGAAAAGCTTGGTTTCCCGGTTGTATCATTGACCGGCTGGCAGGCAGGTTTTATCACACATTCTAATCACGGTGCGGCGCGCATTCGCCGCATTGAGGCAGAGCGCATCCGGCGTGAGCTTGACAGTAACAATATTGTTGTTGTCGCCGGATTCCAAGGGCTTAACCGTTTTGGGGATATTACAACACTTGGCCGTGGAGGTTCCGATACAAGTGCGGTAGCGCTAGCGGCGGCGCTGCACGCAGATCGCTGTCAAATTTATACGGATGTAGACGGTGTATATACTGCTGATCCGCGTATTGTAAAAAATGCAGTGAAATTAGATGAAATCACATACGATGAGATGTTGGAACTGGCTTCTTTGGGCGCCGGCGTTCTGCATAACCGTTCTGTTGAAATGGCGAAAAAATACCATGTGAATCTTGAAGTGCTTTCGAGTATTGAAAATAAACCGGGTACGATCGTAAAGGAGGCAGTTAAAGTGGAAAAGCTGTTAATTAAGGGTGTTGCTAAAGATGAGGACGTTGCACGGATCGCATTGATCGGCCTTCCGGACACGCCCGGTATTGCGTTTAAGATTTTTTCGTTGCTTGCAGCGAAAAAAATCAATGTGGATATCATATTGCAGTCAATCGGACGCCACAACACAAAGGACATCAGTTTTACTGTACCGCTTGCTGATAAAGATATTGCGCTTGAGGTTCTGCAGGAAAAATTTGAAATTTTAGGTGCGGAGCGTATTGAAGCGGAAGATGATGTGGTAAAGGTGTCGATTGTCGGCGCAGGCATGCAGTCTAATCCAGGCGTTGCAGCAAAAATGTTTGAAGCGCTGTATGACGCCAATATCAATATTCAGATGATTTCGACGAGTGAAATCAAGATTTCCGTACTGATTGCGAGAAAGGATGCGGACCGCGCGGTTGTAGCCGTTCATGACGCATTTGATTTTAATCAGAAATAATGTATCACTATAGTATCTCATACAATGTATGGAAACCTAAAGAGAGTGTTCTTTCTTTAGGTTTCTTTTCCTATATCAAAATTTTTAAGTTTTGAACAACACAATTTATATATAATATGTTATGGCATTTTAAATATATAGAAAAATATTCTATTTTCATCTATTTAAAGCGGCGATGATGAAGAATAGAATATTTCGATCGGTAAAATCCTGCACAAGCCAATATGGCAGCAATAAACAAACAGGAAATGCACGAAGTATAAAAGTGTGTCAGTGCGGCGGAATCCGTATTTCCATATGTGAGAAAAGCGGACAGCTGGCTTTAAAGGAGATCTTTAAAAA